>Ga0114959_10004810_pt1 | contig 10237 bp, 10 predicted proteins | sample C_130625_EF_Meta_FD_87317 | JGI IMG/M metagenome (GOLD analysis project Ga0114959, IMG submission 87317) | Freshwater microbial communities from Lake Croche, Canada to study carbon cycling - C_130625_EF_MetaG | ecosystem: Environmental > Aquatic > Freshwater > Lake | place: Lake Croche, Canada...
CAAATCGACCGGTTGGGTTCACCAAATAGTTGATGGCGCCCTTAATCAAATGCTTAGGCAAAACTGGCTTAATGATTTCTTCGATGACTGCCTCACGCAATTTTTCACGGGAAATATCCTCATCATGCTGAGTAGACAACACCACGGTATCGATAGAGTCAGGCTGGCCATCCACATAGCGCAAAGTCACTTGGGACTTCGCGTCTGGGCGCAACCAATTCAAACGACCATCACGGCGTAATTGGGACTGACGCTCTACTAAACGGTGTGACAAATGAATCGGCAAAGGCATAAGCTCTGCAGTTTCGTCGCAAGCATAACCAAACATTAAGCCTTGGTCACCAGCCCCCAACTCCAACTCATCATCATGCGCATTATTCACGCCTTGAGCAATATCAGGACTTTGCTTGTCATAAGCGACCAATACGGCACAACCCTTGTAGTCAATACCGTATGCAGTGTTGTCATAGCCAATTTCGCGCAAAGTATTGCGAGCAACTTGAATGTAGTCAACGTTAGCACTGGTCGTGATTTCGCCGGCCAAAACTACTAAACCGGTATTACATAAAGTCTCAGCTCCAACACGAGCCGTTGGATCTTGAGCCAGGATTGCATCAAGAACTGCGTCAGATATCTGATCTGAAACTTTATCGGGATGACCTTCAGAAACGGATTCTGAGGTAAAGAAGTAATCATTTGCCATTGCATATTCCTTTAAAAATTAACACGATCTATGGGACAACTCGACGTGCCAGGAACTACAACGGCGACGCTTTAGCAGAATTTTTGAATCGCCCTGCAAGTTGTCTTAACTCAGCGATGGGACAATTCTATCCCAAAAGCAGCAAATGCATCAAGCAACAAGCTAAATTTGTCCTTACAGCCAGCATTGAATATCATTGAAAGGTGCGCAAACGACTTCTCCAACTCAGTCTCAACATGATGACCCGCCTGCCTCTTGGGGCCATGCAGCTCCTTGGGGCATTCTTAGGACTCTTGGCCTATATTGGATCCAAGCAATACCGCACCCTATTTCGCTCTCAATATGAGGCTGTGGTTCAGAGTCACCACCTTCCTTTTGTACTTTGGACGGCCGTTGCTGCTTCTGGAAAGCTTTTCTCTGACAGTCTTTGGATTTGGAAAAATCCACAAAAAGCCATCAAACTCGTTGAAATTCAAAACTGGGACGTGGTGGAAAGCGCTATTCAGGAAGGTCATGGTCTAGTAATGCTAACGCCGCACTTAGGCGGGTTTGAAGCTATTCCACGCGTATTGGCGCAACATTTTCCCGCAACCGTTTTGTATCGTCCACCGAGGCAAGCATGGCTGAACGAAGTGGTAGAGGCAGAACGGGCGTATCCCAATATGGAGTTTGTGCCAACCAATTTGTATGGTGTACGCCAAATGACCCGGGCGCTGACGCGTGGTGAGGCTATTGGGATTCTTCCAGACCAAGTCCCGAATGGCAAGGAAGGCGTTTGGGTGCCATTCTTTGGTCGTCCCGCTTACACAACTCCACTACCCGCACGTCTAGCCAATCGCAACCATACGCCAGTGCTCATGTTTACCGCCAAACGAAAATCACTCGGCCAGGGTTGGTTAATAGAAATCACTAGGCTTGCAACACTTTCCGAAGATGCTGTGCTAGCTGCCACTGAAATTAATCAAGCCTTGGAACAAGCCATACTCAAGGCACCAGAGCAATTTATTTGGGCCTACAACCGCTACAAGCATCCAACAGGTGCAGAACTGCCACCTCAGGATTAAACAGCTAACTAATATATTGCAAATGAGATGACCTGGTTACAAAACCTTTTCAACTTTCTAGCGCTCAGCCTACTACGCCTGTTTGCCTTTCTACCCTATACGCTCACAATTTATATTGGCTATACACTCGGATGGATAGCCTCTCATATTCCCAGTGATCGTGCAAAAGTAGTCAAAACCAATTTACATTTGTGCTTTCCAAACCTAAGCAAGCAGGGTATTGATGCGCTTGCACTCGAGCACTGGAAATTATTTGGGCGCAGCGTCATTGAAAGAAGTCGCATCTGGCTGGGAAGCGGCAAACAAATTACCGACATTGTGACAATCAAATCTGCCATTACTTTGGGTGACCGCAAGCCGCGCCTATTAATAAACCCTCACTTTGTTGGGCTTGAAGGTGGCTTTATGGCTCTCTCGGTTTTGGCAAGCCAGCATGACTGGCCGCGGGGCGCGGGACTCTACCAAAATATGAAGAATCCTTTTTTCAATCAAAAAATGATTGAATGGCGAAATCGTTTTGGGGGTAAGTCAATCGAAAGACAAAGCCGCTTGCGCGATCTTATTCGAGAAATTCAAACTGGCAATTTCATTTTTATTGCTCCTGATATTGATCTTGGCCCAAGAGATTCTGTTTTTGTGCCTTTTTTTGGCATCCAAACAAATACGATTACATCCGTCTCTCGCTTGGCAAGACTGAGTGGTGCAGAAGTCTGCCTCATGACTACGACCCTGAACGAAGATCGCGGAGGCTATACCTGCAATATTAGTGCCCCCTTACCGAATTTTCCTAGCAATGATGTAGCAGCAGATACCGCGCGCCTTAACCAATATATTGAAGAACTTGTTCGAGAAAGACCGGCGGAGTACTATTGGATACATAAACGCTTCAAACATAGGCCGTCTGGCGAACCCAGCCTTTATCACTAAAAAATCAACTGACTACACGGAAATTCTTTTGAGCATGAATTCAATTAACCCTGTTCGCAAATTGCGTTTCACCAAAATGCATGGTGCTGGCAATGATTTCATCGTGCTCAATGGGGTTGACCAAGATCTGAGTAACATCACTCGCCAACAGTGGCAAAAGCTTGCTCATCGTCAATTTGGTATTGGCGCAGATCAAATACTGCTAGTAGAAAAAGCAACGCGCCCAGATGCAGATTTTCGCTATCGTATTTTTAATTCTGACGGCGGTGAAGTTGAACAGTGCGGCAATGGCTCACGCTGTTTTGTTCGCTTTGTATTGGATCAAGGCCTCTCAAGCAAAAACCCAATAAGAGTTGAGGTTGCGCATACCGTTTTGACACTAAAGTCCCATCCAGATGGACAAATTGAAGTGGATATGGGTGCGCCCATTTTCGAGCACAGTCATATTCCCTTCAATCCCAACGGCCTCGCTAGCAAACAAGAGTTCCATGAAATTCTGTACGCGCTACCGATTGGCAACAATCTCGGCGCCCATGATGATTGGGTTGGCGTGGTTTCCATGGGCAACCCTCATGCAGTTCAAGTGGTGGGCGACATTGATAGCGCCCCAGTAAAGGAAGAGGGTCCTTTTATTGAAAACCATCCAGCATTTCCAAAACGCGTCAATGCAGGCTATATGCAAGTCATCAACCGTAATCAAATTAAGCTACGCGTCTTTGAGCGCGGTGCAGGGGAAACACTTGCCTGCGGAACAGGCGCCTGTGCTGCAGTCGTCACTGGTATTCGTCGTGGCATGCTAGATTCGCCTGTCAAAGTACACACTCGTGGTGGGACTTTAGAAATAGTCTGGGGTGGAATAGTGAATGATGTAGCTCAGCCAGTTGTCATGACGGGCCCCGTCGTTACGGTTTTTGAAGGCGAAACAGCGCTCTAGGCAAGCTTACTCAAATACCGTACTGCTCACGATAGGCTTTCACTGCTGGCAAGTAATTTGTGAGCCCTGCATCACTAGATGCTGTCAAGAAAGCCATCAAATCAGCAAGGTTGGCAATAGCAATTACCGGCAGCCCAAATTCTTTCTCAACCGTCTGAACCGCAGACTGACTACCAATCTCAGTAGCGGTTCCTGACTTCTCCATACGATCTAAAGCAATCAATACTGCAGTAGGCTGGGCACCAGCAGCACGAATCAATTCCACAGACTCTCGCACTGAAGTCCCGGCAGAAATCACATCATCGACGATCACCACCTTACCCTTCACGGGGGCACCAACAATCGACCCCCCCTCGCCATGATCTTTAGCTTCTTTGCGGTTATAGGCATAAGGTACATTGCGGCCGCCATCGGCTAACGCAATCGCTGTGGCTGCTGCAAGAGTAATACCTTTATATGCAGGTCCATATAGCATATCGAAATCAATCTGCGACTCTTGCAGGGCTTTTGCGTAATAACGACCTAAAGCACTAAGGCGTACCCCATCATTAAAACCACCCGCATTAAAGAAATAAGGCGATAGCCGTCCTGCTTTGGTTTTAAACTCCCCAAATGACAAAACCTTTGCCTCTAGGGCAAAACGAATAAAGTTAACTTGATTAGAATTTTCTGAGCTCATAGGACTACATGTTACGCATCATTTCCGCTAACCTCAACGGTATCCGTTCCGCCGTCAAAAAAGGCTTTCTGCCATGGGCCGTAAAACAGCAAGCAGATTTCATTTGCATGCAGGAGCTTAAGGCCCAGCGAGGTGATTTGGAGGATGCCATTCTCAATCCTGACGGCCTACAGGGCTACTTCCATCATGCTGAGAAAAAGGGTTATAGCGGTTGCGGCATTTACACGCCCCACAAACCCGATGATGTTCTCTATGGCTATGGCAATGAAGAGTTTGATGCCGAGGGTCGCTATGTAGAGACTCGCTTCAAAACGCTCTCTGTTATTTCGGTATACATGCCCTCTGGATCAAGCTCACCAGAAAGACAAGAGGCGAAGTATCGATACCTAGACAGCTTCCTGCCCCACCTCATTCAACTCAAAAAGTCTGGTCGAGAAATCGTGCTCTGCGGTGACATCAATATCGCTCACCATGAAATCGATCTCAAGAACTGGAAGGGTAATGTAAAAAACTCAGGATTTTTACCCGAAGAGCGTGCATGGCTCACTAATCTGTTCGATCAAGTGGGCTACATAGACGTCTATCGCAAGATTGAGCCTGAGGCTAGTGAGGCCTGCTATACGTGGTGGAGCAATCGTGGCCAAGCCTATGCCAAGAATGTGGGTTGGCGCATTGACTATCAGATCACAACCCCTGCAATTGCTAGCAGCGCTCAAAATACTTCCATCTACAAAGATGTGCGTTTCTCAGATCATGCGCCCTTAATCGTGGATTACGACTGGTCAATCTAAGTGGTGCTTGAGCTTACTGTTGATGGGATACTTGGGCATCGTGTGTTTTAAATTCCACGATATGCAGACGAATCGCCAACCAAATCAAGACTAAGACTGGCGCACCAATAATGGCGGTACCATAAAAGAAAATCTGGTAGCCAAAGGCATCAACAAAGGCCCCAGAAAAGCCTGCCAACCACTTGGGTAGCAACAACATCATTGAGCTAAACAAGGCGTACTGCGTTGCCGAATAACGAATATTCGTTAGAGAAGAAAGAAAGGCAATGAATGCAGCGCTGGCAATTCCAGAGCTGAGATTATCGGCCGAGATCACCCAAATCAGACCATGCAAATCATGTCCCTGGGTAGCTAACCATGCAAATAACACATTACTCAGTGCCGATAAAATGGCGCCTAAGAATAAAATGTGCATCACCCCAAATCGCATCGTAAGAACGCCACCCACAAAAGCGCCGACCAAAGTCATGATGACGCCAAACACCTTACTCACAGCAGCGACTTCGTCCTTGGTGTAACCCATATCAACATAAAAAGGGTTGGCCATAATCCCCATCACGACATCACTAATCCGGTAAATCGCAATCAAAGACAAAATGATGACAGCATGCCAACCATAACGGCCAATAAATTCTGCAAATGGCTCAAGCAATGTTTGATACAACCATTCTTTGGCGTTACGTACTTTAGCAAGCTGAACCTTTACAGGCTCTTTACTTAATAAAGTAGTGAGCACTCCAATACTAATAGAGGCTGCCATGCAAAGGTAGGCAAAGTGCCATGCATCTACATCGTAAGATCCTGAGCCTGTCTCAACTCGAGCTGCCAGCCATAAAACACCAGCACCAGACCAAATCAAAGCAAGCCGATAGCCCATTTGATATGTGGCTGATAAAGCAGCCTGACGATCACTATCTGCCGATTCAATTCGAAATGCATCTAGAGCAATATCTTGGGTTGCAGAACCAAAGGCAACTAACAAGGCACACCAAACGATTTGATTTAGGTCCACCTTAGGATCAATACTTGCCATACCCAGTAAGCCAACCACAATGAGGATCTGCGCAACGAGAAGCCAACTACGCCTTCTACCGAGTACTTTAGTCAAAACAGGAATGGGCAATCTATCAACCAAAGGCGCCCAAACCCACTTAAAGGCATAGATCAGGCCGACCCAAGTTAAGTAACCAATGGTGCTACGGTCAATTCCTGCCTCTCTCAACCAAAAACTCAATGTTCCTAAGATGAGTAGCAGTGGAAGCCCCGCAGAGAAGCCCAAAAACAGCATTCTTAGGCAGGGCCATTCCAGGTAAACCCGAAAATCTTTTAGCCAGGACTGTAGACCACTAAGCACGACGAACGCGGAATAAAGCCAGACTACCAAACAAATTCGGCAGCAAGGTGACTTCTCTGCCTTCGTGCAAGATGCAGCGATCAATAATCTTCAAGCCAAGACTAGATGCCAACCGTTCAAAGTCGGCGACTGTCAGTACGCGCACGTTAGGTGTGTTGTACCACTGGTATGGCAGACTTTTAGATACCGGCATGTGACCCAGTCCCACCGCCATCCGATGCGACCAGTGCCCAAAATTAGGAAAAGATACGATAGACTCTTTACCAACGCGAACAACTTCGCGCAGAATTTTTTCAGTTTGGTGGATCGTTTGTAGCGTTTGGGACAAGACAACGGTATCAAAACTATTATTCTCAAATAGAGCTAAACCACCTTCAAGGTTTTGCTGAATGACATTTAAACCCTTTTGCACACAGGAGAGTACGCGAGCGTCGTCAATCTCTACGCCGTAAGAATGTACTGGCTTTTGCTGTTGCAAAAACTCTAAAAAACTACCATCCCCACAACCCAAATCCAGCACCTGGCTATTGGGAGCTATCCACTTAGCAATGGCTACAAAATCTGCGCGTTTCATTTAAGAGCCTCACGCATTTTTCCAAAGTAAGCACGAATCAAATTGTGATAACGCGGGTCATCTAGTAAAAACGCATCATGCCCATGGGGTGCATCAATCTCTGCATAGCTCACTTCACTCCTATTGCTCAATAAAGACTCCACAATCTCGCGACTGCGATTGGGGGGAAAGCGCCAGTCCGTTGAAAAACTCACCACTAAAAACTTAGCCTGCACCTCTGCTAGAGCTCGATTCAGGCTGCCTTCATAACGACGTGAGGGATCAAAGTAATCAAGTGCGCGAGTAATTAAGAGATAGGTATTGGCATCAAAGTATGTAGAAAACTTATCCCCCTGATGGCGCAAATAACTCTCAACCTCAAACTCAACATCAAAGCTAAAACGATAATCATTCGATTCACCATTCGGTCGCTGTAATTCACGACCAAACTTTTCGGCCATGTCGTCATCAGACAAATACGTAATATGACCAACCATGCGCGCTAATCTCAACCCACGCTTAGGAACAACGCCATGCTCATAATAGTTGCCACCATGAAAATCGGGATCGGACAGAATGGCATTACGAGCCACTTCATTAAAGGCAATATTTTGCGCACTCAGTTTAGGGGTTGAGGCAATCACAATGCAGTGATCCAAACGTTTGGGAAACTGAATCGACCATGCCATAGCTTGCATACCACCAAGACTTCCACCCATCACCGCAGCAAATTTACGAATGCCCAACTTATCAGCTAAGCGTGCTTGAGTGTTCACCCAATCCTCAACCGTCACCACTGGAAAGTTTGCACCATAAGGCTTGCCAGTTTCTAAATGAATGCTCATTGGCCCGGTAGAGCCAAAGCAAGAACCTAAATTATTAACACCAATAACGAAGAAATGATCTGTATCCACAGGCTTACCTGGACCAATCATGTTGTCCCACCATCCCGTGTCATCAGGATCCTCAGGATCAGGGCCCGCAACGTGATGAGAAGCGTTAAGCGCATGGCAAATCAGAACAGCATTACTTTTATCAGCATTTAACTTACCGTAAGTTTCAATGACTAGGTCGTAGCCTGACAACAAGGCGCCACTTTGCAAAGGCAAGGGCTCGGCAAAATGGATAGTATTTCTAGAGAGGTGTAGCTCGCTCATTCGGAGAGAAGAATGCGAAGACTAATCTCAGATGCTTCGGTTGGTAACTTCTTAAAGCCACTCCGAGCAAAACGATGCCAGCGACCCAAAACAAAACTCATCAATATAGCCGCACGAATACTGACCTCATCTTGACCTGCTTGTCCCCACGCACTGCCTTGGGATTGGGCAATTCGCAGGGCCTGCTTTAGCGAGGCCTCAACTCGATCTAACACTTGCGTAATACGCTCTTGCAAACGATCGTCCTCTTGCAATAAAGCATCGCCCAATAGCACGCGGGTCATCCCAGGATTTTTTTCGGCAAAGAAGAGCAGCATTTGCAAAATGCCACGCGCCTGCGCAAGACCCGATTCTTCTTTTTGATTAATTTGATTAATCAAACCAAAAACAGTTTGCTCAATAAAGGCAATTAAGCCCTCAAACATTTGCGCTTTACTTGCAAAGTGGCGATAAAGAGCTGCCTCAGAAACTTGGATCTTGGCGGCTAAGGCAGCAGTAGTTACGCGCTCACCCTTAGGGTTTTGCAACATCTCTGCAAGCACTTGCAGGATTTGTAAGCGGCGCTCGCCTGGACGTGGGCGCTTGCGTGTCTTACCAGCCTCAGCAGCGCCGCTTTCAATTCCTGATGGCTCTAAAGAATCACGCATAGTTATCACTTATCCATAGCTCATCTAGAACGAATCATCGTTCCAAAAGCTTGCTCAGTCAGAATTTCTAACAATAAAGAGTGCTCAATGCGGCCATCAATAATATGCACTGAATTCACGCCACTCTTCGCAGCGTCTAAGGCGGAGGAAATCTTGGGCAACATGCCACCTGAGATGGTTCCATCAGCAAATAAATCATCGATTTCTCGAGCAGTTAAATCGGTCAAGAGCGTGCCATTTTTATCCATGACACCTGGAATATTGGTCATCATCACTAATTTCTCAGCATGCAGAATTTCAGCCATCTTGCCAGCAACCAAGTCAGCATTAATGTTGTATGCCTGACCTTCAGCGCTAAAGCCAATCGGAGAAATCACTGGAATAAAAGCATCATCTTGCAAGGCTTTTACTACTGCGGGATTAATGGCCTCAATCTCACCAACAAAACCGATATCCAATTTTTGCCCTGGATTTTTTTCATCGGGGATCATCATTTTTCTTGCATGGATCAAACCGCCATCTTTGCCGGTCAAACCAACTGCCTGTCCGCCAAAGTGATTGATTAGCATCACAATATCTTGTTGCACTTCGCCACCCAGAACCCACTCGACTACCTCCATGGTTTCGTCATCGGTAACGCGCATACCCTGAATAAAAGTTCCAGTCTTGCCGATCTTCTTCAGCGCCTCATCAATTTGTGGGCCACCGCCATGGACAACGACTGGATTCATGCCAACCAGTTTGAGCAAAATTACATCGCGCGCAAAACTTTCTTTAAGGCGCTCTTCAACCATGGCATTTCCACCGTACTTAATCACAATGGTTTTACCGTGATATTGGCGGATATAAGGCAAAGCCTCGGCCAAAATTTCCGCCTTTAATAAGGGAGGAATATCAGCTAGAGAAGGTAAATGCTTAGTCATTGCAGCGGTAGTATTAAAAGGTTATTCGCCAAACAATTTTTGGCGTAGTTCACGACGCTCTTGTGCTTCAAGCGATAAATTTGCCGTAGGTCTTGCGATTAAGCGGGATAAGCCAATGGGCTCACCAGTCTCTTCGCACCAACCGTAATCAGCAGTCTCAATCCGCGCCAAGGCCTGTTCTACTTTTTTCAACAACTTACGTTCGCGATCACGGGTACGCAATTCAAGAGCATGCTCCTCTTCAATCGTTGCTCGATCTGCGGGATCTGGAACCAAAATATTTTCACGGAGATGCTCGGTGGTCTCCGAAGCATTTTTCAGGATGTCGTCTTTGAGCGTCAATAATTTTTGCCGGAAAAAATCTAACTGGGCTGCATTCATATAGTCCTTGTCGGCCATTTTGTGCAATTCAGCTTCGGTCAAAGGGGCGCCCTTTGGAGTCTTGCTACTGACAGCCTTGCTTACTTTTGGAGCTGCTGTAGTTTTTGTTGCTGTTTTTACCGTC
>Ga0114959_10004811_pt1 | contig 10237 bp, 11 predicted proteins | sample C_130625_EF_Meta_FD_87317 | JGI IMG/M metagenome (GOLD analysis project Ga0114959, IMG submission 87317) | Freshwater microbial communities from Lake Croche, Canada to study carbon cycling - C_130625_EF_MetaG | ecosystem: Environmental > Aquatic > Freshwater > Lake | place: Lake Croche, Canada...
GGACCTTTTTGGGATGCCAATGAAACATGGTTAGTGCTTGGAGTCGGCGTACTCCTGATTGCCTTTCCAATGGCTCACGGAATTATTTTGACTGAGCTTTATCTGCCAGTAGGCATTATGTTGGCCGGCTTAATATTGCGAGGCGTGTCTTTTGACTTTCGCGCAAAAGCACATTTGAGCCAAAAATCAGTTTGGAATTTTTTATTCTTTTTTGGTAGCTTTTTGGCCGCAGCATCTCAAGGAGTGATGGTTGGTAGAGAGGTGATTGGTTTTGATTCTGGTTACTTGGGTTGGATATTTTCTTTCATCGTGGCGCTTTGTTTGCCTGCTGGATATGCCCTATTAGGAGCCAGCTGGTTAATCATGAAGACGTCTGGTGAACTACAGCGAAAGGCTGTTGGATGGGCAAGAAAGTGCCTTTTGTTAACAGCATTAGGCGTAGGAATCATTTCGATAGCTACGCCATTCTTTAGTTCAGAGATTGCGGCTAAGTGGTTTAATTTTCCGAATATCTTTTTCTTATTGCCCTTTCCGGCTCTAACCTTGGCATGTTTTATCTTGATTGATTTGAACTTGATAAAAATGCAAAGAGATAAGCCAGCGCCAGTTTGGATTCCTTTTGCCCTGAGTGTAGCGATTTTTGTTTTGGCTTTTTTAGGAATCGCTTACAGCATGTTCCCCTATATCGTCGTAGATAAAATGACAATCTGGGAAGCTGCTTCGGCTACAGAATCATTATGGGTAATATTTTGGGGGGCTGTAGTTGTACTGCCAACCATTATTGGATACACCATTTATTCTTATAAAATCTTTTGGGGAAAAACTGAGCCTCTTAGTTATTATTAAAGCAATGTTGTTTTAAACGACAAATAGCATTGCCGGAAATCTTCTATTTATTTAGCTGTTGATTTGCTATTGATTTTTCAGCAACCATAATGCTGTCTGTGGTGAAAGGTTTAACGCCAAGCGCGGCATGAAGCTCATTTGGGTAAATCACCATGCCATTTGTGACGACTGTAGAGATTTTTCTAATATCCTCAATATTAGTAGTTGGGTCGCCATCAACAATAATTAAGTCTGCAAGTTTATTGACTTCAATAGAGCCCCTATCTCTAAGCGTATTGCTAACTTTTGCAGCATTCCATGTGGCAATTTGGAGGGCCTGTGCAGGTGAAATACCTGCTTTGACATAAAGCGCTAGTTCGCTATGCAATCCAAACCCTGCCAAGGTATCTGTTCCTGCAACAAGAGATATGCCATCCTTATGCAATAGCCCTACAAACTCTATCATTTTGTTATACGAGTTTTTGTATCTACTCGCGGTAGCCGCATCCGGAATATTCATGGTTCCAGTTTTAAAGCTACGCTGTAAATCGGGGGGTAAATGTTCAGCAATACCAGCAAATGGCTCAGCCATTTCGCCATCTTGTTGCTTTAGAAAATCAAAAGCAGATAAGGTTGGATCAATGGTAATTTGCTTCTCTTTGAGTAATTTAATAAATGCTTTTACTTCTTGAGAATCAAGTTCTATTGACCCCGTCTGCTCGGCTGGCAAATAAAATCTTTCTAATGTCCTTGTATCAGTTTTTTTATCTATCAGAAAATTGAGCACTACTTGATTGATGTGGTTAAGTTCATTAAAACCGGATTCAATAGCTTCATCAGCCTTCATAAAACCAGGAACATGACCACCAACAGTCATGCCTTTTTCATGTGCATATGCACTAGTTTCCTTCACCAAGTCTTTAGGAAAAGAGCTATAGATTTTTAGATGAGGGTATCCATGCTCAACATACCAATCAATGGCTTTTTTTGCTTGGGCTAGATTTTCAATCATGATCCCATCGGAAGAGGAGTATTCGCTTTTACCTTCTATGAACCCTGCGGGAATAATATGCGGGAAAAGTAGTTGATTATTTGCACTCTGATTAATGATTTCTTGAACTTCTGTATTTGAATTGCCCATGTCACGAACTGTGGTGACGCCAGCAGATAGGTGATATAACCCTGACCACTTGTTGATATGGGTATGCATATCAAATAGTCCAGGCAGAAGGGTTTTTTCAGAGCCATCAATTGTTTTGCCACCAAATTCAATTGGAGAATTAATAGGAGAAATTCTGGCGATCTTTTTCCCCTCAATTAGTACATCACAGGGTTCGGTTAGAACTGCATTTTCACTATCAAATATACGAATATTTTTAATTAATAAAAAGCTATCAATCGAGTGCTGTAGTTGTTGCGCTTTTTGCTGGAGAATTTTCTGATTTGCAAGATTTTGTCTCTCGCTAAGTGTTGCAAGACTTTCCTCCCACCCCTCTTCAATCAAGTATGAATAGCCGGGAATAAGAGCCGCAAATAATCTCGGATTTTTTCCTGTGGTTGCCCAAAAAAAGTCTGGCCTTAGTCCAATGCCAACCTGCATGACCAGTTTTATGATTTGTTGCTGCAGGCCTTTTTTGATGATCACTTCATCGAGTACCTGTTGTTTGATTCCGCCTGAGGGGAGTAATGGTAAGTAATTGTTCTTACTTTTACTAAGGGCGGTAATCATCAGCGAATTTACCTCCCAAGAGGAATTCATGGGAAGATAAAAGCCGCCTTGATTTAATTTCTTGGGGCTATGTTTGATGGTAAATTGTTCTCTTACTGCACCACCCATTTCAGAAATACCCGAAACGCGATAGTTTTTCATGGTCCCATCAGAGGCTAGCGTTATGTGCTCTTTTAGGGTTGGTCCTCGCCCATTTTCTTTAAAGTCAAAATTAACATCAACTTTATTGCCATGACGTTTGACGGTTTGATGACCTGCTTTGACTCCATTTTCAAGTAGGACTACGTACTTTATTTCAGAAGACAGAGCAACAAAGCAGGACCCCATCAAAATAAGAAGCAAAAGAATTTTACGAATTAGTGGCATGAAACCTAAGTGTTGGAAGAAAACCAAAGAATTTACAATTTCTTTGTTACTTGCTCATTACATGTATTTAATTGATCGATTCTGCAACGCCAAAAAATATTCAAAGCATCTTTGGGGTCTGGGGAATGGCGGTTCGGATTATATGAGTATTAATGTCATGGTTTCATGCTCTAATGACACTCAATATGATTACTGTCGTTATTGCTTCTTATAGATATGGACACCTTGCCGCCCATTGCATCGAGTCACTGCTCTCCCAAACGATTTCTCCTGCGAGAATTTTATTTGTTGATGATGGTGGCTTTGATTGCAATCATTTACCAGCTTTATATCCTGATATTGAATACGTACTGAGGGATGAAAATTTAGGTGTTGTAGATAACTTTCAAGACATGCTTTCTAGAGTAAATACTGAGTATGTCTTATTTATAGGGGCTGATAATTGGTTGCGCTCAGACGCAATTGAAATGCTATCTAATGCCAGTGCCGATATTGTCACTTACGACGTTATTGTTACCGGAGAATTAAAGAAGGACATCTTAATGCGGATACCCATCCAAGCGCTTCCCCATCAGGGTGATTTATATTGGAATCGTCAAGAACAGCATCACGGATCCATGATGTATAGAACAGCCTTGGGTCAAAAAATCGGCTATAAAAAAAGATATGAAGATGGTGCCCATCCCCAAGAGGATTGGAACCTTTGGGATAAGATGCTTGAACAAGGTGCCTCTGTAGCTAGCATCAAAGAGGGACTTTTATTCTATAGAAGGCACCGAGAAAATTTTTTGAAATACTCTCATGAAATTTTCCAGATACCGGAGTTAGAGAAAAGTTACGACTTTGAATAATGGCTAGAACCCAGGTCAACTTCTCCCCGGCCACTTATAAACAATAAAACTACCTACGGGTGGTTTTATTGTTTATAGGGTGTAGAGTGAAGTTTATTAGGAGAGCCACATGACAATAGCTACGCCCACCAATCAAGAGCTACAAGTTTTAGAGGCTCTGCGTGCCCACAGAAGAAAGCACCGCGCCGGTCTTCCCCTTCAAAGTTCTGCGCACATAGAACAGCCCATCGGATCATTAACTATCGGGCAAAAAATATCAGATGTGGTAGCAAAGACCGTGGGATCTTGGAAGTTCATCATTATCCAAAGTGCATGTATCTCTACTTGGATTGTTTATAACTCAATAAGCAACAGCAATACTTGGGATCCGTACCCCTTTATTCTTTTAAATCTAATGCTGTCATTTCAGGCTGCCTATACCGCACCGGCAATTATGATGAGCCAAAATCGACTCTCAGAAATTGATCGGCAACAGGCTAATAATGATTTTGAGGTTAATGTAAAGGCAGAGCTGGAAATTGAATTGCTCCATCAAAAAATAGATATGATGAAAGAGAAAGAGCTGTTCGCCTTAACAAAGGCCGTAGAGGCGCTGAGTCAAAAATTTGATAGCTATCGCAAGTAAGAGGCGGTATCTCTCGCCTATTTGTTCGAATGACGATTTGTCCTTAAAAGAACTTATCCACTAGACATCCTGATGCTGCTTACTATCGTTTGAAACGATATTAGTTGTCACAATCATGAAATATATATTTCGATATAATTGGAAATATGAAAAATACTCAAGCTATTTCAGCATTTCTCGCACTAGGGCAAGAAACCCGGCTTAATGTATTTCGCCTCATTGTTCAGCGTGGTGATAAGGGATTAACTCCGAGCGAGATTATTGAAAAACTAGGCATTCCTAATGCCACGCTTAGTTTTCACCTAAAAGATTTGCTTGATGCCGAACTCTTGTTAGTTGAGCGTCAAAGCCGTAATTTGATTTATCGCCCAAATGCAGAACAGGTTCTAAAGTTAAGTGAGTTTTTATTAGATAACTGCTGTGGTGGTAAACCGTGTAGCCTCGTTCAACCTCTTCAGAAAGCCAAGGCCAAATGAAACAATACAACATTCTATTTTTATGCACCCATAACTCAGCCCGCTCAATTATTGGTGAGGCACTTTCCTCTACTCACCCAAGTGGCAAGTTTGTTGGCTATTCAGCGGGTTCTAGTCCAGGCACTTCTGTTAATCCCATTGCAGCCGACCTCGCAAAAGAAATGGGCTATGACTCAGCCAAGCTCAAAAGCAAAAGTTGGGATGTCTATGGGCTGCCTGATGCTCCTAAGATGGATTTCATCATTACTGTTTGTGATCAAGCTGCTGGCGAGCAATGCCCTTATTGGCCGGGCCAGCCTGTGACTGCTCACTGGGGCTTTCCAGATCCATCACAAGTTCAGGGCACAGACTTAGAAAAGAAAGCCGCTTTCGTAAGTGTTATGAATGGACTTGAAAAGCGAATTAACATTCTTGCCGCAATGCCATTGGATAAACTAGATTCAATGAGCCTAAAAGAGATTCACACAAAAGCATGAAATCTTACCTCTCTGAATTTATTGGCACAGTCCTGCTACTAGCAATCGTTACCGGCTCGGGAATTATGGGCGAGACATTGGGGGCTGGTAATGCCGCAGTCGCGCTTCTAGGAAACAGCATTGCTACCGGAGCAGGCTTATATGTGCTAATTACTTTGCTTGGACCCATTTCTGGCGCGCATTTCAATCCAGTCGTTACATTGATGTTTTGGAAGTTGGGCCATCTCGATTTGAAAAAAATGTTGGGCTACTGGGTTTGTCAGTTCAGTGGCGCTATTGCTGGAATATGGCTGACCCATTTAATGTTCAGTCTGTCCATAATTCAAGAATCCACCAAGGTCAGAACAGGTCCAGGTATTTGGGTAAGTGAGTTTGTATCAACCCTCGCATTACTCGCGGTAATTCGTATTGGTGACAAAGAGGCTAAAGATAGAGTGCCCATGCTTGTAGCCCTAACTGTCACAGCAGGCTATTGGTTTACTTCTTCAACCTTTTTTGCCAATCCTGCCGTTGCCCTAGCAAGAAGTTTGACAAATACATTTGTTGGAATCGCCCCGAATGATGTTTTCGGATTTGCGCTTTTTGAAGTGCTGGCGGCATTGGTGATGCTTGTATTGTTTTGTCATTCAAAGCGGCAGTCTTAGCGATAGGATTAAGCCTCCTGGACCTAGGTCACCAAGAATCAAGATAGCCCAGTAAACAGGCCATTTTCTCTTGAGGCTCGGCTTGGTTAGATTCCATTTCTCAAGGATTTTCAATCCTCCCTGTGACTAGACCGTCCATGAAAAACAGCATTACTCAATCAAATGATCTCTACCTCGCTTGCCTTTTACAAGATCGATACCATATTTGATTGTGGCTACGAATAAGATTGACCCCATCACATCTCCGCAGAACATGGCAATGAAGTGATTTAAGCTGCCCGAATCTAGGCCCCTTGTCACAAACCATAACTGATGAAATCCCGAGCTCAATAAAGAGTATGCAAGGATTGACCCCAAAAGCTGTTTGAAGGAAATATTGCTCAAATCCGGTCGAACTTGAAGGTTGTGAATTACAAAGTGCCTGCCTAGTAGAGGTGCCGCCGAACAGATAATCGCAATGCCCAGGGTTGTCATTGGGTCGGCGTAATAGTAGCCAATATAGTTAATGAACAAAGAGGCGATGGCTAAGCCGATGGCGCCGGAGTAATCGAATATCAGCGTCAGAAAAATACGGATGCCCGCAGGCAGGAAAATCCAATTAACCCCTCTAGCATCTTCAAGTGGCGCAGTAATGAATTGATTGAAGTAAAAGAATCCCATATAAAGCGTGATACTAAGGGCGACTTCGACGAGGGATTGGCCAAAGGCTTTGAAAATAGGCATTCAATAATTATGAGCTTTATTAGTGCACAGCGTACTGGTTTTTACTACGGGGGGGTAAAATCTCGGCCATGAAAGCTATTAAACCTTCAGCCTATATTCGTTTTTTGAATTTTATGGATGGCCTAGATCGAATCAGTCCAGGTAAGAAACTAGATGCAACCGAAGAGCAGCTCCTTAACCGCATTGCCTTGGGAGCCTCACAAGGCAGCGTGCTGCTGGTTGGCGATTTGATTTCCTTGCGTGAACTTGGTTCACAAGCGACGCTCCATGGGCGCATTCAGAATTTAGTCGCAATGGGTTACGTAAAGCTCAATGAGGACAAGGTCGATGCTCGTAGAAAGCAAGTGATTCCTACAGCAAAAGCAATGAAGCATTATGAGGATTTATCTGCTTGTTTAGAAAAGGCGCTAAAAAGTAGTTAGGTGGGATAGTCCTTTTTATGCCTTGGGTTATCAAGAAGCAATAAAGCCGCCTTAGGGCGGTTTTTTATTTTGATCTGGCAGAATTTCGCACCTTAGATTAGGATGGGGCTCATATTTCAACTGCCAAATAATCCTATTCAAATGAGCCGCTTTAATCAAAAAATTCTTACTTTAATTTTTGTATTCAGCACCCTACTTTTTGCTTCGCAAGTAAACGCTGGCCTAGCAGACGATCTAAAAGATGGTCAGCATGTTTTATTGATGCGACATGCTGATGCTCCCGGCTATGGAGACCCAGCTGGCTATGTAGTTGGCCAGTGTTCAACCCAACGCAACTTAGGTGATTATGGGAAAAAGCAAGCCAAAGCGATTGGCGATTGGCTAAGCAGGCAAGGTATCGAGAATGCTCGAATTTTCAGTAGCCCTTGGTGCAGGTGCTCTGATACGGCTCGGCTGCTGAATTTGGGCCCTGTAAAAACAGAGTTGTCACTAAGCTCTTTTTTTGATGATATGGGCTTGGAGCAAAAGAAAACAAAAGAACTAACGCAATTTATTAAAGGTACATTAGATAAACAAGCTAACGCCCCCATTATTCTGGTTACACATCATGTCAATATTCGAGCCTTTATGGGGAAAAATATCAGTCAGGGTGATATGGTTTTGGTGAGGGTAAATAAAGATGGAGGATATCTTTCCCACACAATATATCCTAGTCGGGAGCTAGTTGATGCCTCTAAATGATTACAACCGACTTTTAGTGAAAGATCGCCAATTCAGAAGAGGCCGCCGCATTCATTTGGCCTACTAAATAATAATCAATACTTAGTTGATTGTTATATGACTGTAAGTCGGCTTGTAGGGCTGTTGTATCAATATCCTGCAAATTACTGATATAAGAATTAATCCCACTCTCGATCCCAGTAATATTGCTAATGGCTGAGCTTAATAGGGTGCCGTATCCTGTTAACGCTGCTTGATCTACTGCGAGAGCGCTAATATAAGTTGCTAGAGTGCTTACTTTGGTGCTGGCGTTCACTGACAAATCGGAATCACCTGAAAGTGTTGATCCAATAGTCGCATAATTATTCGTAAGGGCAATAGTTGAGGTAGTACTTGAGCTGAGGGCTGGATAAATCGTAATCCCTGTAGTGTTATTCAATAAGTTGTAGCTACTACTATTAATGTATGCGCTATTAGAAGTGCTAGTAATTTGATCTGCAAGGGTCAGATAGCTTGTACTGAGAGTTGTGAGTTCAGTAGCATCTGTTGTGCTTTCTGCCAAAGTGGCCAAAGTTTTCAATTGATATAAGAGGCTCGAGATTGATGTAAGCCCCGTCCGTGCAACGTCAACAATATCTTTTACTGTCTTTAGATTAGTCGCTCTTGTATCCCAGGTGCTCAAGTCTGAGGTGAGGGTCAAAATAGCGCTCGCGCTTGCCGCACTTAAATCTGGATTTACATTAGTTGCTAATGTAGTTTGCACAGTTGCGACTTTGCTCTGAACGGTGTTTATCGCATTAGATAATGTGGGGGAAAGCTTGGAAATTAAGGAAGACACTCGAGGCACCCATATATAAATGACCTACTGTCATTTAACCATAAATTTTGCATAAAACCGTGCCTTTACATATCAAATAACGGAAAACTTAAGAGAAACTTGAGGTTTTGGAGGTTATTTATTTGACCTTCCACTAAAAAAAGGGCGGCCTAGAAGTGGATGGTCGCTCCATTCAGCTGCGCCCCACGTCACTGAGGCGCATTAAAGCCACCCTCAGGTAATTTCTTGGCCTGGTTACCGCTTCGCGGCACATGAGAGAATGTCATCATATAAATTGATGGATGTCTTTATATGAAGCAAATATTCAAACTAGTTTCATTGCTTTTATTTGTTGCGCTTCTAGGGGGTTGCCTTGCTAGTACCGACTCATCAGTAGGGGTCAATTGCGGCCCTAGTGAAGAAAAGCCAATCTGGGAGCGGCCGCTTGTTTGTCAGGGCAGATAATCCCCTTCATTACATATGACAAACTTTAGCGAACTCCCTGCCGATCTTCCTATTCCGCAAGATGATGGCTCTACGGATCATCTACAAGGCATGAGGCTTCCTAAGCTTTCATTGCGGGCCACTAATGGCCAGTTGATTGAAATCGGGGGCGTTAAGGGAAGGTTGGTGATTTATTGTTACCCAATGACAGGGCAGCCTAATGTGGCTTTGCCTGATGGCTGGGATCAGATTCCTGGTGCTCGAGGCTGCACGCCACAGAGCTGTGCATTTAGAGATCACTATCAAGAGTTACAGGCTCTTGGCGCTGAGGTAATGGGCTTAAGCGTTCAAACCACAGCCTATCAACAAGAGATGGTTGATAGGCTGCACTTACCATTTCCGGTTGTAAGTGATGCAAATTATGAGTTTCAAAAAGCACTGGATATGCCAACTTTTATTGCGGCAGGTATGACATTGCTGAAGCGAGTTACTCTGATAGCGAATCATGGCGTGATCGAAGCTGTTCACTATCCAATCTTTCCGAGCGACAGCGACGCAGCTTGGGTTGTAGATTATTTAAAAAAGCGTTAGTCAACACTCTCGCCCTCCAGACTGGAATATAAGAGCTTCGCTAGAATAATTTTATTAATTTACGTTGGGGTCAGCCAGAATGAAACAGATCTTATGCAAAGTTGTTGCTATATCTATTGGCTTTAGTCTGTATGCGGCAGTCTCTCACGCAGAACCATCGATTCCTCCTTTTTATCAGGCTGTGAGCAAAATGACTCCAGAGGGTAAATTGGGACAAGTCATCAAAAAAGAACAAATACCAACACCCATTTCTGGAGCACAAGCATGGCGAATTGCATACATCTCTTCAGACGTGAGTGATAGAATAACCATTTCTACTGCACTCATTGTTGCGCCGGTTGGTAAGGCCCCAACAAAGGGCAGGCCGGTAATGGCTTGGGCACATGGCACTACAGGAACGGCGCAAAACTGTGGACCGTCCCAACTAACCAATCCCGCTGTTCCACTAAATGAATATTTCTTATTGAATGGAAACTCTTGGACAGATTATGGACTTCCAAGCGTAGAGGCTTTTATTAAAGAAGGCTA
>Ga0114959_10004813_pt1 | contig 10233 bp, 7 predicted proteins | sample C_130625_EF_Meta_FD_87317 | JGI IMG/M metagenome (GOLD analysis project Ga0114959, IMG submission 87317) | Freshwater microbial communities from Lake Croche, Canada to study carbon cycling - C_130625_EF_MetaG | ecosystem: Environmental > Aquatic > Freshwater > Lake | place: Lake Croche, Canada...
GGGAACTGTGGTGCCGGGGCCGGTGCCGAGAAAATAGGCCCGCACCATGCTCAAGGCCATGCGATCGAAGCGCATCTCACGGTGGAACGAGCCCGGCACCTGGCGTTGCCATGTGATCCAGACACCGAGATGGTCCTGCAGGTTGTGGCCGACGCCAGGCAGGTCGACGAGTGGTTGGATGCCGTGTTCGACTAGATGGTCGGCGGGCCCGATCCCAGACAGCATGAGAAGGTGCGGAGAGTTGAACGCTCCGCCGCAAATGAGAACCTCGCGGTCGGCGCGCGCGTGCGTCTGCACGCCGTCGATGTAGTCAACGCCGACCGCCCGTGATCCGCTGAAAACGATCCTCAGCACATGGGCGCCCGTACGCACCGTAAGATTCGGACGCTTGATTGCCGGACGCAGGTAGGCCCGGGAGGAGGAGGCCCGCCGGCCGTCTCGAATCGTGTACTGACCGCGCCCAAAACCTTCTTGCTGAGCCGCGTTGTAGTCGTCAGTCACAGGAAAGCCGGCTTGCTGGCCAGCGACCATCCAGGCATCGAAGATCGGATCTTGGGTACGGGCGAACTGGGTGCCGACTGGTCCGTCTCCACCGCGGAAGTGGTTGGAACCACCCTCCCAACTCTCACTTCTACGAAAGTAAGGCAACACGGCGTTGTAGTCCCATCCGTCAGCACCGGCCTCGGCCCACCGGTCGAAATCTCCTGGATTCCCGCGGGTATAAGCCATGACGTTGATCGATGACGAGCCTCCAAGGACTTTTCCGCGCATCGCCTCGAGTTTGCGGCCGTCCAGGCGCTCTTCCGGTTCGGTCTCATAGCCCCAGTCGTACATGCTGTGCTCGTGAAGCTTGCCCATCCCGAGGGGGATTGAGATCAGAGGGCTGGTGTCACTCACACCGGCCTCGAGTAGGAGAACCCGAACTTTCGGGTCCTCGGATAGACGGCTGGCCAGCACACAACCAGCGGTGCCTGCGCCCACAACGACATAGTCAAACGTTTGCTTCACGATTCTCGATCCGGTTCAGCAGCAAGGCGAGTCGGCGCACGGCCACATTTGCTGACAAGAGGCAGTCTGATTGAAATGCGCCCTGAGGCACCACACGCTTAATTTTACGGCCCGAACTGTCGTAATAATGTTGCCATCCACACGACCGATTTGTCTGCCATTTGAGTCGTACATGATGTGCACACCCACAAATCAATCAGACTGATAAACAACTTTCCCACCAACAATGGTTAGCTTCGAGTGAATTTGTGCCATTTTTTCGATGGGGACCTTAAGGTAATCGTCGCTTAAAACAACAAGATCAGCCAGTTTCCCAACTTCAAGGGTACCTCGTCTGTTCTCATCATGAGCAAGCCAGGCGCTTCCGGATGTGTACATTTTAAGTGCTTGAATTCGCGTTGGGGTCTCTTCAATGCCTCGAAGCTTTCGTCCCGAGGCGGACTTGCCATCAAGCATCCAACGTAATGCAATAAAGGGGTTGTAGTCCGCGACGCGGTGTGCATCAGTACCAGCCCCAATGTTGACTCCGACTTTGAGTGCCGTATTTATAGGCGGCATACGCTCTAGAGCCTTTTCGCCATGTCGGTGCAAGGCCTTATCACCATCTAAGTACATGGCATCTTGCATGGCCCAACCCACCCCAAGAGCCTTCATTCTTTTAAAAGTTGTCTCGTCACCATTATTTAAGTGAGCAATAGACCAACGCAGTTTTGCAATTGGAATATCTTGGTTAACTTTTTCAAAGACCTCTAAAAGAGTTCCTACTGTCGCATTTTCATGCCAGTGTTGAGTAAGTGTGTAACCATTTTCAGCCGCCCACTTGGCCACTTGGTACAACTTTTCCTGATCGGTAGGTGAAACCTTATTGTTGTTATACATGCTGAAAGTCACACGTTCACCTATTCCATTAAATCGGAGCATGTCGTCACCAAAACTCATTGGCAACAACTGGGTTAATTCTTTGAATTCTTCTAATTCTTTGTTGGATTTCTGAGCAAAGTAGCTGAAGTTCACACGTACAGTTAAATTTTTGCTTCGCCACACTTGAAATAATGGCTGATATTCGGCAGGAGTCATGTTGAACCCACCAGGGTCTAGAACACCCGTAACCCCAACCCTGTTAAGTTCTTTAAAAAATTTTTGAGTCCCGACCACCTTATCTTCAAACGAGGGCTTAGGCAATTTGTCAAACAACTGCACAATGCCACCAACAATGGCCCCTGTGGGCTTACCACTAGCATCTAATTGAAATTTGCTGCCACTGGGTAAATCTGCTTCTGACTTTATGTTCAGGCTCTGATATGCAAGAGGCGTCAGCATCACCCAGTCGTACATCCACTGAACGTAAACAGGATTTCGGGGCGCCGCATCTAACAGCTCTTCTTGTGTTGGTCTTCTACCCTCTTTAAATTGCTCTTCTGTCCAGCCCCCTGCAACTACAAGCCATTCACCGGGCTTAGCTTGGGCGGACGCATGCTTTAACTTGTCTAAAGCTGCGCCGATTGTCGGCAAACCAAACCAGTGGACCTCAGTGCTGTAACTTAAGGCCGCTCTTATGGCATGCATATGAGAGTCGATGAGACCAGGAATTACCGTCTTCCCCTTGAGATCTATAACTTTTGTAGCTGGACCCTGTAACTTTTTGATAGAGGAGTTTGAGCCCAAGCTGATAATTTTTCCATCCCTGATTGCGACAGCTTGATAGATGTTGTCCTTTTCATCTGCACTGATGATTTTTCCTTGTCTGAGAATGATTTCAGCAGGTTGTGCAAATGAGTTTGAAACGAAAACGCAGCTCGATAAGACGAGGCATCGGAAGTAAAAGTTCATGAGTCAAATTTTCGGTTGATACTGAATCACTATGTATGGTTAAGACCACAGAACAAAGGGTGAAAACCCTAATCGTTCAGCTTTCAATCTCTAGCAATAAATGAAGCCTTCTCTTAATTGACCTGCCACACAAAAAGCCACTATGACAAACCCTATTACGACTCAAAGAAAAATACTGTACAAAGATTTGGCTCAATGCTCTATTCACTGACCTTCACGATCGGATATCCGTATGTATGGCAAACACTTAGGGAAATTTTTATTTGCTTTTGTTTATGTATTGACATCAAGTTGGCTAACTGCGCAAACTTATCCTGACAAACCCATCACCATCATTGTTCCTTTCACACCTGGCGGCGTATCTGATATCACCGCTAGACCTCTTGCGGCTGCAATGACAGTCAACTTAAACCAGACAATTCTTATCGACAACAAAGGCGGAGCAGGTGGTGCTATTGGCATGTCAGTAGCAGCGAAGGCTAAACCTGATGGATATACCTTGATGATGGCTCTTCCGAGCATGATCACTATACCTATCTCTGATCGAATTAGTGCCCGCCCCTCAAGCTTTCAAGTAAACCAGTTCAAGCCAATTGCTCGGCTTACGGCCGATCCCACCGTTTTAGCAGTTCGACCAGATAGCCCCTGGAAAACATTGGCAGACTTCATACGTGATGTTCGAGCTAAACCCGGTACGATTTCTTATAGTAGCTCTGGGCTTTATGGAACGACGCATGTGGCTATGGAGATTCTTGCCCACGCAGCAAACCTGAAGATGGTTCATGTTCCCTATACCGGAGGCGGTCTTCAAATAAATGCTTTATTGGGGGGGCATGTAGATGCAACTATGCAGACGCCCGGCGCCATTGCTGGTCAAATTTCGGCTGGAAAACTTCGAATCTTGGCGACCTTGAGCAGAGAACGAATCAGCGCACTACCAGAGATACCAACTGCTACTGAGTTGGGCTACAAAGCAGAGTTCTATCTGTGGACAGGACTCTTCGCACCTGCCGCAACACCAGACTCTGTCATTAACCGCTTACGCGCGGCGACTAAAGATGCTGCTGGTCATAACACTTTTAAGAGCGCCATGTCTGGTCTCAATACTCCTATTCAATACCTTGATTCGGATGAGTTCTCATCCTTCATTGCTGAGGACACCAAGCGGCTAGACACAGTACTTACCAGCATGGGCGAAATCAAGTAATTGATTTCCTAAACTTTAACTTTAGATAAGGTACTTATGAAAATCGTCAATTTATCCGTCAATGACCAGCGTCGTGTGGGGCTTCTCGATGGGGATCATGTCATTGATATCCTTGCCGTGCATGAGGCTCATCCATTCTTGAGCACAGACGAGATTCCTATGCTTCACAACACTGTGAATGTCATTGATGCATGGACTCGAATGCATTCTGCATTCGAAAAATGTCTTGATTTAAGTCGTTCAACTGGAGCCGGGCGGCTAATCAAAAGTAACTCTAAACTGATGGCACCCTTGATTCCCTCGACCATTCTTTGCTCGGGTAGCAACTACATAAGTCATAACCAAGAAAAAGCAAACGCTGACACCAGTGGCAAAGAGCCAGAATTTTTTGTAAAAACTGGTGATTGCGTCGTTGGTCCTGATGAACCGGTAATACTTGATCCACTTCTCACCAAAAAATTAGACGGCGAAGTTGAGCTAGCAGTAGTGATAGGCAAGGCTGGTCGACATATCCCAGTCAAAGACGCCTTAGATCACGTGTTTGGGTATACGATTGTTAATGACATTACAGCTCGAGATCGACAGGTACGCAGAAGGGCTGATGGTTCCTACTGGTATGAACTTGGCCGTGGCAAGCTTTTTGACACAAGTGCACCTCTAGGCCCTTGCATCACTACTTCCGACGAAATTCCTAACCCACAAGCGATCATGGTCAAGGCTTGGGTTAATGGTGAGCTTCGTCAAATTAGCAGCACATCGCAAATGATTTGGAGTGTGGCTGAATTGGTGCACTTCTTTTCAGTCAATATGACGCTCAAACCTGGCATGGTCATCATCACTGGCACACCTAGCGGAACAGCTTGGTCCAGCGATGAGGAGCTAGGTGGTAAATGGTCTGGTACTGATGGCATGGTTAAGGCAAAGGGCTACCTTAAAGAGGGCGACACGATTGTGTGTGAAATAGAAGGTATAGGAATACTTTCAAATCCCATTAAGCTTTAAACCGTATTTTTTCGATTTAGACGGTAATTGGCGCATGCTGAGGAAGATTGACGCAACGGTATTGATCGTCGGAGGCGGGCCGGTCGGATTGACGGCCGCCATCGAGCTGGGCTGGCGCGGCGTGTCTGCCATTTTGGTCAACGAGCGGCCCGATACGGCGCAACACCCCAAGTGCAACAGCACCAACTCGCGGTCGATGGAGCACTTCCGGCGGCTCGGCATTGCGCAGGACTTGCGCGCGGTAAGCCTACCGCCAAACATCGTGCGCGCTTCGGCCTACGTCACGCGCTTTTGCGGCATCGAATTCGGGCGCCTGCCGCGCCCTTACTCGGATTGGCCGACGCCGGAGATTCCGAACAACATCTCGCAAATGGTGCTCGAGAAGGTGCTGCGCCGCCATGCCGAACAGCAGCCTGGCGTCGAGGTGCAATTCGCTTGCAAGCTGGTGTCGTGGGCATCTGATGGTGATCTCATCGTCGCACAGCTTGAAACGGCTTCGGGTGAGCGCCGCCAGGTAACCACCCGCTTTCTCATCGGTGCCGATGGCGCAAGCAGTCTGGTCCGTCGCAAATTGGGTCTGGGCATGGTCGGAGAAGACGGCACGAAGCACCGTGCCTTCATGGGCGGCACCATGCTGTCGTATTACATCCGCTCACCCCAGCTGATGGAAGCTAGTGGCCGGGTGCCAACGCACTCGACATGGGTCATCAATGAAGAAATGCGCGGCCTGATGTTCTCGCAGGATGGTAAAGAACACTGGGTGGTGCACTACCAGGTGCCGCCCGGCATCGACTGGCAAACGCTCGACAGCCGCGCCATCGTCAAGGCAATGCTCGGCAGCGACGTGGCGTTCGACATCATCTCAGGCGGGCCGTGGACCGGCGGGCTGGCGATGGTGGCGGAGCGCTACCGCGCCGAAAACGTGTTCCTTGCCGGCGACGCTGCGCATCTCTTCACCCCGCTGGGCGGCATGGGCATGAACACCGGAATCGGCGACGTGATGAACCTATGCTGGAAGATTGCAGCCGAATGCGAGGGGTGGGCCGGGCCCAATTTGTTCGACTCCTACGACATCGAGCGCAGGCCGATCGGAGTGCGCAACTCGGGCTTTGGCGTGAAGTGCTCGCGCGTCATGGATGGCTGGAAGGTTCCTGCAGGGTTCGAGGACGAGTCGCAAGCAGCGCAGGCCGCGCGCGCAGCGCTGGGGGCGCAAATCATTGTCGAAGACGTGCCGCAGTATCTTTCTGCCGGGCTGCAATTGGGCGAACGTTACGAAGATTCGCCAGTCATCTGTCCTAATGCCACCCCCGAACCGGAAGACCGTTGGGATATCTACACGCCCCTCGATCGTGCCGGTTCGCGCGCGCCGCATCTTTGGCTGGAAAAGGACGTGGCGCTCTATGACCGGATGGGCAAAGGCTTCACGCTGCTCAACTTCGGGGCACCGGCAATAGCCGAACCATTTGAAGCTGCGGCGCACGACTGCGGCATGCCGCTGACCACCCTCAATTTCGCGACGCCCGCAGCCCCCTACGAACATGCGCTGGTCTTGATACGACCCGATCAGCACATCGCCTGGAGCGGTGCGGCCGCGGATGCCGCGCAAGCGCAGGCAATCGTCAACTGCGCGCGTGGGGCGTGACCTGACATCAGACAAGGTGACTTCATGACTATCTCGAATCTGCTGCGATCAATTGTTGCGTTTTGCTGTGCCTTACCGGTATTGCAGCCGGTAATGGCGCAAGGCTATCCGGACAAACCCATACGCATCATCGTACCCACCACACCGGGCGGACCAACCGATGTGCTCGCGCGCCTGTTGGGTGAGCGGCTGCGCACTTCACTGGGACAAACGGCCGTGATCGACAATCGCGGTGGTGCCGGTGGCGCGATCGGCGCGCGCGCGGTGGCGCAGGCACCCGCTGATGGGTACACGCTGCTGTTTGGCAACACCGCCACGCTGGCCACCATTCCTGCTGTTTCCAAAGGCGCGGGGTATGACCCGAGCAAGGCGTTTGCGGCGGTGGCCAAGGTGATGGACTCGTATCAGGTACTGGTGGTGGCGCCGGATCTGCCGGTCAATTCAGTGGCCGAGTTGCTTGCTTACGCCAAGGCCAACCCGGGCAAGCTCAACTTCAGCACCGCGGGCATCGGCAATCTCACGCACCTGTCGGGCGAGTTGTTGCGGAGCAAGGCCGGTATCGACTTCGTGCCGGTGCACTACCGCAGCGGCGCGGAGTCGCTCAATGGCGTGCTGAGCGGGCAGGCGCATCTGACCATCGATAACATCACCGCCGTGCGGGCACTGGTGCAGGAGAAGCGCTTGCGCGCACTTGCGGTGACTAGCGCCTCACGCAAGCCGGAGTTTCCCGAGCTGCCGACCATGATCGAAGCTGGCGTGCCTGATTACGTGGTGACGAGTTTCTTCGGTGTGGTGGCCCCGGCCGGCACGCCGCCCGCCATCATCAGCAAGCTCAACGGCGTGATCAATGAGGGGCTCAAATCTGAGTCTATGCTGGCCAGCCTCAAGCGCCTTGGCGCACAGCCGGCCAATGAAGCACCGGAGCCGTTTCAGTCATTGATCGTGAACGATACCAAAAAGTGGAACGAGATTGCCAACACTGCCAAGATACAGCTGGAATGACATGACTGAGGGGAAAAACCCCAAACCCGACTTTCGGCCATTTGTCCCGACGCTGGAGTATCCGCGCGTCGCGGCGTTACACGGGCGCACAGCAGAAGAGCACGGCGCGGCAGGGCTGGTGAATCCACGCCCCCGTGACTTGCTCTTTAAGCCCTGGGAGGCGATGTACAAGCAACCGTTTGTCGGCGTGACGACGGATGGGAAGCCCTTGCCCGGCTTGTTCTCGCTCGGTGATCACGGTGCGCCGACGGCGGCCATGATTGAGGCAACCACCCGTTTGATTGACGCCGCAACACCTGAGCAGCGCGCTGCATTGATGTTGCCGGTAGATGCCCGCGAATGGCGCAGCTGGAACAACACCGAGATGTACGTCTACAAGTACGGCCTGCGTCTCGAGGAAATTCCCGTGCCGCTGCGCGATGTGATTCTCGGTGTGGTGCGCGCCAGCCTCTCGGCGCGCGGTTATGACAAGACGCGAGACGTGATGCGCTTCAACCACTTCCTCGGTGAACTGGCGATGAACACCAGCGTGCTGGGCGAGTGGAGCTACAACTTTTGTCTGTTCGGCACGCCCTCGACCACCGAACCATGGGGTTGGCAACTTATGGGCCACCACCTCGCCCTCAATTGCTTGGTAATCGGCGGGCAGATGGTGCTGTCGCCGGCCTTCATGGGTGCCGAGCCCAACTACGGCGACGCGGCTGCCGGCGCGCTGGCCGGCAAGCGTCTGTTTCAGGATGAAGAGAATGGCGGCCTAGCACTCATGCATGCATTGAGTGAGACGCAGCGGCAGGAGGCGATTCTGTTCAAATCGAGCGTTGGCGGTGATTTGCCCGAGGGGCGCCGCCACCCTGCTGACCAGTTACATCTGGGTGGGGCGTTTCAGGACAACCGGATCGTGCGCTACGAAGGCGCGCATGTCAAAGGCTTCACCAAAGATCAGCGCCGCCGCTTGCTCGGCCTCGTCAACGCCTATATCGAGCCCTTGCCTAAAGGCCCGCTCAAGGCGCGCATGGAAGAAGTGGAGCGCCATCTCGACGACACGCATTTCTGTTGGATCGGCGGCACGGGAGAAGACGATACGTTCTATTACAGGATTCAAAGCCCGGTGGTGATGATCGAGTTCGATCACCACTCCGGCGTGTTTCTCACCAACGAGCTTCCAGCCAAGTTTCACATTCACACCATCGTGCGCACCCCGAATGGCAACGATTACGGCATGGATCTGTTGCGAATGCACTATGCGCAAGATCACCAAACCGGCACCCAGCCGGGCGTGCAAACCAAGTCCGGCGCGGCCGAGCACAAATACCGGCAGGTTGATGGCAACGAACGTGGCAACGGGCCGCAGAATAAACGCCACACTCATCATGGGCACAGCCATTCCAGTTACGACGGTCACTCGCATGATCACGAACACGGAGACCATCATCACGACTAACAGCCGTCTTCGCTTTCTCCTCGCTGTAGGCCGCATGAAGCTAGCCTAGCCCACGGCAGCGGCCCAGACATCTTAGGCCGCCCGGTGAATTGGTGGTCAGCTTTTCCATGCTCACCGTCAATGCAGGTGAGCACCCGGTGTTGCGTCAATTCCACAAACCTGGGGATGAAAAACGCACCCCGGTGATCATTGCCCCTGAATTGCACGACAGCTGGCTGAGTGCCAACCCCGACCAAGCCGCTGACATGATGAACTGGGACCATATGCCTGAACTCAGGGCCATGCCTGCGCCCAGGAGTCCAACGAGCTCACCCCATGAGCCTTTCAATGCCTAGAGTGTCAAGTACTGAATCTCAGGAGATGAATATGGGGTTAGGCAGTATTGCCTTTAAGGCTTAGTTCCCCAGAACAGTTCAATTCCTTTCCAGCAAAAATCTTGTGTCTCGTGCATCAAGGGATCATCAGGGCACTTAGCCCTTTTACATTCGATCTCAGTTAACGGCATTTTGGGGGCATATTTTTGGGGGCATCAGAAAATTCCGATTTGTGCCCCCAAATATGCCCCTAAATGATGTTGGCTGTCAATCAACCTCATCGGACGATAAAAAACAAAAAAACCCCGTGGGTAGGGGCTTTTGAGGGTCTAAGGAGGTCTGTATCGGACTACCTAAAACCAATTACTGGCGGAGAAGGCGGGATTCGAACCCGCGGTGGGTTTTACCCCACGCACGCTTTCCAGGCGTGTGACTTAAACCGCTCATCCACCTCTCCAGTAACCGAAGATTCTAACCGTTGCGAACCGGTTGGATCAAAGAGCGGCAAGAGTTAGGGCGGAGTATTGGGCTCTGGCGGCAACTCTGAGGTTTGGTCCGAGTACTTCAGGGCGTCTTCTACAGACTTTTGCACCATGTCTTGCAACTCCAAGCGCAGCTTGGACTCCAGGCCCAAGACCTCGTTTTGGAACCGTTCTTTAAAAGACTCCAAAGCCATGCTTTGAGCTTCTTGGGCAATGCGCAGCGGGTCTACCGCGGTCGCTTCGCTGGCCCAGGGGTTCGGGGTGTTGGGCTCTGGCGCAGGAGGCAAAGCAGAAGCAACGGCAAC
>Ga0114959_10004814_pt1 | contig 10232 bp, 23 predicted proteins | sample C_130625_EF_Meta_FD_87317 | JGI IMG/M metagenome (GOLD analysis project Ga0114959, IMG submission 87317) | Freshwater microbial communities from Lake Croche, Canada to study carbon cycling - C_130625_EF_MetaG | ecosystem: Environmental > Aquatic > Freshwater > Lake | place: Lake Croche, Canada...
ACTGACATAAGCCCTCTAATCTCTTGAAGGATCTTGGCCTTTATATCTTCGCTCGAATGAATCACTTTAGTTTCTGATCGGTGGGTGAATAAACTTACTTCAGTCATTTGGCCAATGATCTTAGATGCTTGGATCTTGGCCTGTGGTTTACTGTCGGGATCGGTCAGCACGGCGACCAGGGAAGTTATAGCCAATGAGCGAAGGCTTTCAGCATTTTGATATTTCATCGCCTCATTAGCCTGTTGTATGGCCTCTATCGTTGCGCTAACGTGTGGCTTAGACTTAACCCTATGAGCGCTACTCTTAACAATTTCTGGCTTGGCCTTGGTGTTGTACGCTTTGCGGTATGCGACTGTTGCCGGCTCGCCTAATGCGACCGACTCAGCGAATGCACGTTCTTTACCGGTAAGCTTGGATTTAGGGATCTTCAATATCTGTGTGATCGTTTGATCCTTTAATGCATCCCTCATCGCCTTACGGGTTGGTTTTGTCATTGTTTCCATATATTCGAATTAAGCAGAACAAAATAGCTAAACACTATTAAAACACAATTATTGATTGATTGTCTATATCTCTATGTTATCTCCCTTGGGATGAATCAGCCAATAAACTGTATTCGGGCTTTTATCTCTCAACTGTAAACGTTTACAGTTGTCCGGTTTTGCCGATAGGTTTTCTCAATCAATATCCGTTTTCTCATAGAAATTATTCAATAGACAATTGTCAACGACCTATAAGACAATGTCGTTAATGCAATATCGCATTAAACAAACGAAGGGGAAAAAATGTATACCGCTCAAATTAACTCACACGGCAACATCATTGTATGTAAAGGCGACATGGTAAGAAATTCGTACCGGATCATTTTCACCGGCTCTTATGCCGACTGTATGCGCATCAAATTCGAGAGGGCTTACGCATGAAAATCTTAATAACTCTCGGATCGATCGCCTCGGCTTGTATGGCCTTGGCCTTTATCTTTATTGGACTTTCGATTATGGCTTTGCCGGCTCTCGCCGTATCCATGCTCGGCGCTTGTATCTTAATCAACGAAGGGGAATAAGAAATGAATTTAATTATTGATACAGAAAAATTAATGAATGAATCTTTTAATCATATGGAATCGACAAACGATATCCGGTGGCCTATAGGCATGGCTTTGGAATTACTTTATCCCGAAATTATTGAAGTAATTCAAACCGAACTTGCAAAAAAATACGAAGGAACAAATAAATGAAAACGATTATGCTTAAAAAAGATGCTTACACTTTAACCGGTGGGCTCACCCAAACGAGCAAAATGCCCTGTAAATCTTATTCTCTCCCAACCGAAGCCTGTAAAACCGGTTTCAAGATGTCCAAAATCGCCGGATCGGTTTGCGCATCTTGTTACGCCGACAAGGGCTTTTATAAGATGTATCAGAACACCATTAAACCGGCTCAATTCGCTCGACTCGATTCAATTAATGATCCCAATTGGGTTGACGCCATGGTGGCTCTGATCGGCTCGGATCAATATTTTAGGTGGCATGATTCGGGAGATTTACAAGGGCTCGAGCACTTCGAGAAAATTGTACAAGTGGCAAAGTTGACACCCAAAACCCGTCATTGGCTCCCGACTCGGGAATATGCGATTGTTAAAAGCTTTATTGCGAAGGGTGAAAAGATACCCGAAAATTTAATCGTTCGATTGTCAGGAATGTATCCCGACAAGCCGGTTCAAGTACCGGTGTCGCTGCAAGGCGTGAAGGGTATAACAACCTCGAATGTTCATACAAGTAAACCCATTGGCCTTGCCTGTAAAGCACCAAGCCAAGCCGGAGAGTGCCGAGACTGTCGGGCTTGTTGGACTGATAAACCCGTATCCTATTTGATGCACTAGGAAAATTATGAAACACACCGAAAACGATTACATACAAGCCGGTTACCGGTATGAAAAGGCCAAGGGCGCCGACCAAGCTCGAGCTCGAGCCGAAATACTTCGCCAAATGATCGAGAGCGAGCGCATCGATGAGCGAGCTCATGCTCGTTACTTGGTGGAACAAGGCCGAAAAGATGCACGCTGAGAGCCCGCTCAAAGCCCTTAAATCGAGGGTTTTGGGCGTCTATTTTGGCGCGATTTAATCCAAGTAAATCAAAGGGAAAAATGCAAGTAAATCTAAGTACAAAACAAAAAATTCAATTGGTGGAACTCGCTTTAAGCGATTATCTTTTCGAGATGAAAGCCGACTATGATCCGCTCACGGACGCTCATGTGGCGATTGTTTCCGTCATGCGTGACCTAGAAATCCCGTTTATCGAGCTCGAATTTAATCAAGTAAATCAAGGGACTGTATTGTTCAAGTAAATCAAAGGAGAAAATTATGGGTTTAGATATGTACTTAACCGCTCACAAATATTTGTATTCTGATTCTGACGAAGAAAAAGGCAAAGAAGTGGCGGAGATATTAGGAATTAACAGAACTGTGCGCTCGGTGGCTTTTAGGGCGATGCAATGGCGAAAATGCCATATGGTGAATCAATGGTTCATCGATAGACTTGACGATCGAGATGTACTCCAAGAGTGCGAGATCGAACGGGAAGACCTTCAAGATTTGATCTTTCAATGCGCTAGGGCTCTCGAGGGTAAGACCTCGGACTTTAGCGACAACGAAGTGGACGAAGATTTTACTTATGAGATGCAGATTACTAAAGATGGGCTCGTGGCTTGTTTAAAAGACTTTCCCGACAATTATTGGTTCACCTATTGTGCAAGTTGGTAAGGAGAAAACAAATGATAACTAAAAAAGAAATGGAAAAGGAAGGCTATCGTGTATTACCCAAAGGTGGGTGGGTAAGGCTTGATCGTTCAAGCATACCAAAGGATTGGTATGACATTTGCGCTGATTTTGATATCGACCCCGAATGCGAGGAAGTGATTCTTTGCATTTGTGGCGTGAAAGAAATACATGAAGGAGAAGACGAATGAACGGCGATCTTTTAGACGAATACTGCGACCGAATGTTTGGTCATACAGATTGGCAAATGCATTGGGACAAAGAAGGCAATTTGATTGTTACATTTTTTGAAAAAGCAAGACCCGATTGGCTTGAACTTAACGAGGAGAATGAAAAATGACTGCACAAGACCTATACGACTTGCTCGACAAAGCAAAGGTTGAATTCGAAGTTGTCGAAATCTTTGAGGGTTTGCGTACCCTTACCTTTATGGTAGATGAAGAAGACGAAGACGAGGAGAATGAAGAATGAAAGAACTAACGAATGAAGAACTGCAATATATCGCGGGTTTGTTAATTAAAGCCTACAAAAAGGAAATAGTCCAAGAGCGCGACTGGTGGTTTGGCATTGATGAGTACGACTTCAATATCCATGACTTTGGAAATGAGGGAACAGGATACTTTAGCATCAATGTATACGAACACAATGGGCTCGGGATGGATAACTACACGAACGAGATTGACTTAGACCCCGTTTATTTGGGAGCGACACAATGACACTAAACAAAGCTGAATCCAAAGTACAAGCCGGTGCGGACTTTGCTTGTGTAATTGTTTTCATTGTACCGATCCTTTACTGTTGTGCCATGTGGGTGGTAACATGAAGTATCGCGTTAAGCTGATCTTGGATGGGGTGGAGTTTCAGATGCTGATATCCGCCTCTACCAAGAAGGAAGCTCTTAAATCCATGATCGATACCGCTAAAAATTACCCTGATAAAAGGATGCAAATTGTCTCAATTGAACCCGAAGTTCGTCATCTATCTCACTCAGCATGATGGTGGGCTTGTCTCCGCCCAAGCCGACATGATCGGCGAAGGCGAAGATGTGAACAAGTTGGGGCTTGAAATTATGTCATCCCTTAAACTGGCACAAATGGCGGGTGCGAATTTATATGTCGCCCCGTCCTTTATGAGCGCAAAAATCCATTAAAGTTTTGTCCAAGTAAATCTAGGCCATGCTTTTGGTGGAAGTCGTTCATGTCTCCATACTCGGGACTTAGCCAGTAGTCCCATCCTATTTCTTTGGCGACCCGCTCCCCAGTTCCTGATTCATCGTTGTCCGCGATCACAATCCCAGACTTAAAGTTGAGGGCGACCTTTTTCATGTTACCGGCTGAAAAACAAATGTGGATTTTGTACCTCATTTTTAAGTGCCTGAGTACCGCCCTTAGTGACAAAGCCGTAGCGTATCCCTCTACAAGAAAATCAAACCCCTTGTTATCAATTGTTAACTTTGCACCCGACGTTTTCTGTCCGGAAAGAAACCTCTTTTGTCCAAGTGGATTGATCAGCTGACATCCACACAAGTGTTCGCCATCTCTCATGGGTACTATTAAAAGATCATGCCAAACAAATCCTTTCTGCGTTTCAAACCCTTTACTAGCCAAATAAGGGTGATGTGTTTTAACCGCCCTGTTAAGTATATGCGTGGCTTTCTTGACCGCGTTCATTTGATTCTGCCTGTTCTTTTCGCTGCTCTTCTTAATCAAGTTCACAATATTTGTACTGTAAACGTTTACAGTTGACCTCCAAAGTATGGGCTCAGTCATGATGGCGTGGTTCTGTACGAACGCCATGTTCCCCATGTACTTGATCGCTCCGTTCCTAGAACTTGGGTGATCCTCAGTAGGATATCTTTTCCACATACCAATCGGTGGCTCTTGGTCTATTAAAATGCCATGCTCTCTAGCAAAAGTAATTAAGTCGCTCATCTTATCTTCCCCATTTTGAATAAATATGCTCTGATTTTCTTGTTTATATACTTGGTACATTCCGCATTTGGTTGTATGGGTATGTCGTGTAATCCTTTAGGCCATGTACCGAACCGCTCCCTGTATGTAGCTAAAGCTCTCTTATCGTTCCATCCGTTGTGTCTTACATACCATTGCATCATCGACCAAAACTCTTGTTTCAACGCCACGGTGGGAGTTCCGTCCAACTCCTGTAATGTACCGGCGACCGCCTCTACCTTGTTCTTTCTTTCCCTCACATACCCACAAGCACCACAAATATCGGAGCTGAACGCCCAAAATGCGTGACAACGTGGACACTTGGCCTCTTCTTTTTCCTTTTGAGTGGGTTCTTTCTTAGCTTTTTCTTTAGAATCATCCAGTTCTAATACGCCATTCTCAAACACATCATCCCAATCCCCCCTAAATCTTAAGTAATTTCCTGAGTGGTCAAGCCACAAAGCAAAGTCTTTCCCCTCCCGCCCGCGCATGACCCGACCCATCTGTTGAATGTGCGAAGATAATGATTTAGAAAATGGCCTTGCCGACACCCCTACCATGACATCAGGGACGTCAAATCCCTTGGTCAATATGTCGGTAGCTATAAGCCCATCGATCGTTGTATCGGGCTTAGAAAAGTCCTCGATGACCTTCTTCTTATAATCATCGTCTTCCTTGTATGAAATTGAGATGAAGTTGTATCCGGCCTCCTTAAACTTCTTCGCCAAGTCTTCCCCGTGCGCTACACCGGCACAGAATACGATTGTCTTTTTTGGACCACCAAATATCTCTTGGGTCTTGGATATCCACTCAGCCACAATGTCTCCGGTGATCTTCAATCCCCTCGAGGTGACTTCATCCTGAGCCCACTCACCCGCAACCTTCTTTGCCCCTTCCATGTCAATCTCTTTAGCAATAAATACTTTTAGGGGAACAAGTACTTTTTGCTCTACCAATTGCCGAGTGGTGACGGTGCTGATTACATTGTCGTAGACCTTGCCCATTCCCTTAGTAAAAGGCGTGGCAGTCAAGCCGATGACCTTTACTTCTGGATTGTTCTCAATAAACTCCATCGTCTTCTTGCGCGTGGTGTGCGCTTCGTCAATGATCAGGAGCTGTAGATCGGGGAATCCATCTCTCCTCTCGAGCGTTTGAGCGGAGCATATCTGTATCAATTCAAACGGCTTGTACCGATAATGATCTGATTGGAGTACCCCGTGCTCGATGTCGTAAGACTGTAGGCGTGAACTGGTTTGATCACACAATACAATCCTGTCCAAGACCATGGCTGACCGATTACCCTTTTGCTTGGTAGCACTAAGTAATGCGATCGCCATCTCTGTCTTGCCCGCTCCCGTAGGAGCGTAGAGGACTTGCCTCGTTTTACCTGACGCAAACCCTTTTCTGAGCGCGTCCAATGTTTCCTCTTGATAAGGTCTAAGTGTTAGCATTTGTTTCCCCTGCCGGACGTAGCTCGCCGACTTAAGCGTGGTTATTGTTTATGTTTCTTGTTCATTGCTGCAATCTGTCTTTTAAGTGCAGCATTCTCGTTCTGATACTGATCTCTGCTTTGCTTGACCGCAATCAGATCGATGTTCAATTTCCTGATCTCCTCCCTCAGTTCGTCAATCGTCTGCAATGCCATGACCTTTTGCTCTGGTGTAGCATCTAAGTTCTTGATGTTTAATTCATCTTTGATCTTGTTGGCTTCTTCAATCAACCGACTATTTTCGCTCGATAACATATCAATGACCGCACTTTGATCATCTGTAATCGTGGACACTTCAGTCTTCTTTTTCTTAGGTGTTGTCTTTTTCTTCATTTCTTTGACAACCCCCTCTTTGGTGTATTTAACTACCGCTTTCTTATTTTTACGCATCTTTCCTACAAAAGTTGCGCTTACACAGCAACGCCTGGCTATCTCTCTGTCCGACCAATCACTAAACTCAAAGTGATCCAACATCTCTTGGACATTCTTGCGCTTGTCTTCGTTGGTGAATGGTAGACCATGCAATCCATTAGCGGACTTGGAATAAAGAATTGCCTCGGTCAAAGTACCATTAATAACATCCGCTTTGATCTCCTTGTTGCCAAGCTTCTTGTTGGCGAAGTACCTGTGAAAGCCATCAGCCAAGTAATAATTATTGCCGTCGTGGATGATATGAACTGGGGGAAATACCGCGCCGTCCTCCATCTGCTCTGCGTAAGTATTGATTGTTGGCTCACTTAATGAGCAACGGGACTGGGTTCCACAATCAAGACGGATCTTTTCTAATTTAACTAACTGCATCATTTACCTTTCATTGTCCAACCGGCTAAAAAATATAGCCACTTCGTTTGGATGTTTTTGTTTGAATATCTTTCGCCGTTCCATAGATCGGCAACCTTCTTTGATTTCATTCTCATGTACTCTTGAAACTTCGTTCTGACTTCATTCGTAGGATTCATATTCCCCCTCCCTCCAATCTGGATTGTCAAAAACTAAAACCGGTGTATCTATTCCTATGTAAGCTCCTTCAATGTTAAATAAAAAATATTCATGAGCATCTTCCATGGTCATGCCGTCTCGTGTGCAAAGTATTTCTATCATGGCGTCAGCGCTATAGACCAATACTTCAACCGTTGTTTGGTCACGCCATATGTTGGCTGTACCTATAACGCACTCTTCAAATCCATCCCATTCTTTCATGTATTTTTTTCCTTCAATTTGGTTTCAAACGCTTGATATAAAGTTGTAGGGAACATCAAGATTGTTCCTCCACCATCCCAATGCTCACCGACTAGCCTTTCAGTCGCTTCATATATCTCATAGATTTCATCATCCGTCAGCCCTACCCATTTTTTTTTGCAGAACCCACCATAGTTAGAACACAGTTCACTACGCTCCATCTGCTCTATCTGTTTTTTGCGCCATCCTGATTCCATCTCAATGCGTTTAAACTCATCGTCTTCTGTGTTCATTCTTGTCCCCTTGCTCTGATTTCTTCATGGGTCATTTTGAGCATAGATATTTCCTCATCTCCAATGTATACACGCGTTTGAACACTGACGCTAGTTGCCGTCAGAAAATGTTTGATTTTTTTACGCTCACGCTCTGCCACCAGTTTGGCAAACTGTTCTAAATGACTCAATGCTGAGTCATGCCAATCACACTCACCATAAACTTGTTCAGCCAATACTTTGATTTCTTCTTTAGTCATTCTTGTCCTCTTGCTCTGATTGCGTCTGCAATGATTTCTGAGTAATTACGTTCCACAATCTTTGCACACGCCTCACGTTCTCTTTCTGCTACTTGCCACTCAAGCTCATCAAGCATATCAACAATAGCGTCTCCATGACCCGTAGCAAAACCTCTGTGCATAAACCAATCAGCCACCGTTACACGTTCAGTGTTTAAACGTTCCCGCAGCTCTAGCACAGCTTCGGCCAATAGCATTTCAAATGAATCTTTGTCTGCAAATCCCGCCACCGATTCTTCAGCTATTTCAATAGCCTTTTGTAGTTCTTCGTTTGTCATTTGATCTCTCCCATCGTCCATACAATGAACCAAAATAACAAACCTAAACCACAGGCGCCAAGCAATATAAAGAACCATGTCAATATATTTAAAAATGTATACATTATTTGAACCTCATTTCTTCTGCATCAGCCAACATCTTTCCTAGTTTGCTTAAATAAACTACATTGCCTTCTTTCATTTCTTCAACGTCTTCACCACCGGGTGTAAACGCAGCCGATGTATTTGCTTGTAGTTTAGGTGAGACAACTTGAATGTTGTATCCTTTCCAATTAAACTGCCTTAATCCTTTGATGTGTTCCTTAATCACCGTTACTTTTTCGCCATAAAGTCTGCCATGTTCCTTGACGTAATGAACAATCTTTTTGCTGTTGCCATTTTCATTCACAACACGTTCACGATCTTTAAAATAAAACTTTGTCTGGTCATTGGGTACAGAAAATGTTAACCGCTCTCCATTGTGTTTAACAATAACGTTCCATTGCTCTTCTCTTTTAACCCACCAATCTAATATTGTTACAAACAATAATTTGTGATCTCTTCTTGCTTGATCTATATTTTTGTTGACTAAGCCAGATAGAAAATTGGGGGGCATCCATTGCATTCTCATCACTCTACGCAAAGCTCCGTCACCGCGCTTAGATGCAGGATTCTTAGATGGAATATAACTAAACGATGGCCTCAGCTCTGGACATACTTCGACTTGACCCGAGTGTCTATTGACCGTGATCCACATATAAATCCAATGCAACTTTCCATCTTTCTCGTGAGCCGTACCAAATAAATATGGCGTACCCTGTTTATACCCAACATTCCAAGGTAACTTCTTATGCTTGATGGCAAAAATAAATTTAGCAGGCAACCCATTTTCTTCTTTTGAATTTAATTTATAGCCAATTGAAACGCACATCAATGCAGGTAATTTATTTAAATTTTGGCATCTAATTTTGTCTTCAGTAACTTGATCAGCTTCAAATAAATTATTCCAATGTGAAGGCACATGAGAACCTAATTTGCGTAAACCTATGATCGAATCTTTATCCAGCCAAGATGTTTCCAATGTAGGAAAACGATAGCTTTCAAATGTAGATTCAATCCCATCTAATAATTCGCTAAATGTTGCGCGCTCTTCTTTGTGTGATGTGTATTTCTTGCGTTGCTTTTTTTCTTTTATTTCTTCTTTGATTTCCATTACCTTTGGTTTTTCTTCTTTGCGAAAAAACCTAAGAATGTATTGGATTAATTTATGTATCATTCAACCTCCTTGATTATTGCTTTGATCCTGCCCTCAATCACCTCAATGACCGAATCAGGATTGTCGTCATCCCTTCTGTATTCATCTATACGATCCAGTATCTTTAACAAACCCGCATGCATGTCATGCGCTTTGCTGTAAACCTTGAAATCGCTCTCATCGTCAGGGTAGTTAAATTCAAATACTGCTTTCACTTTCATTCCTTTCTAAGCTCTTTATTAACCAGTAACCATTTGCTCCCCACCATCCTCATTGCGTGTACCCACTTCCTCATGTTTGCCCTGTTCTGGTGATACGGTATGTAATCCACCGCCCACAACCGCCTGGCAATTCTTAAATACGTGATGTCCATGCTGTTTCTCCCATCTAAGTGTACCATTGTACACCTTATTGCACCAAATACATTAGGGAAAGCGATAATGTTTATTTACAACAGTGAATCGCAACTGTAAACGTTTACAGATGAAAAAAAATGTTTTGGAAAAAGCTACCCCGGGTGACCGGTGACCCCGTACCCTTGTTCAGAGGGGGATCACCAGGCACCGTGTCCATCGTGGGGGCGCTTCTGTCCGCACCACAACTAACGTTCTCACCAGAGGCGGTTAATTCATCGGGATAGATGCTATGGGCGTCACGTTCATCTATGCCTGCTCTAGTACCTTAACAAGTCTAGAACGCATCAGTTGGTCTTGCTGATACGCGTGTTTCCTTCCACGCCACCCATGCAGGTGCTTG
>Ga0114959_10004816_pt1 | contig 10229 bp, 6 predicted proteins | sample C_130625_EF_Meta_FD_87317 | JGI IMG/M metagenome (GOLD analysis project Ga0114959, IMG submission 87317) | Freshwater microbial communities from Lake Croche, Canada to study carbon cycling - C_130625_EF_MetaG | ecosystem: Environmental > Aquatic > Freshwater > Lake | place: Lake Croche, Canada...
CGAGCGAACCACGGTGAGGTGGACCGCTTGGGTGGTGTTCTCGGTATAGAGCGCATTGACGAACTCTGAGGCGCACGTGAGGGGGAGGCCATTCCAGGCCACCACGAGGTCACCGTCAAAGAGCACCCCTGCGGCTGGCCCGTGCGGGTCAACAGCAACGATGCGGACTCCCTTGCCCGGAACCGTTTGGGCGGAGATTCGCAGAGCGAAATGTGTGGGGTTGAGGCCCGTCGCCATGTGCTCCACCAAAGCAGTGATCAGCGAGGCAGGGAGGTAGAGATGCTGGCCCAGTTGTGGAACTGCGACTGCCTCAAGATTTCCTTCAGGGCTCAGGAGGATGGAGCCCGGCATTCGGTCGAGGTGGTTCTCAACTCGAATCGCACCGAGCGTGACGTGATTCACCACCACGGGGTTGTCGAGCGAGTTCACGGTGGTGTGTTCCCAGCGGATGATCGCTCCGCTGCTTTCGCCAAGGGCGAGGGCAACTGCCGTTCGAGTTGATGCCGTGGAGGAGGAGACCGGTGGGGTGGGGAGATTTTTGGTTGGCTGAAGAACGCCGAGGCCAGTTCGAGGATCCGAATCGACCAAACGAGCATGGATGTGTTCGCGCGCTTCGGTGATGACGACAACACTGGCACTCGAAGAAATTGGAGCGGTCGTAGCGATCAAGGTTCCGCCCTTGAGGACGATGCCATTGACGACTCGCACGGCGCCATGATCGGAGATGTGGAGCAGGACCAATGATGCAGCTGCCGGTTGGATCGCCGCTGGGGCGGCGGCCACTGAGGCGGCGTGGGCCACGCTGACACGTGGGGTGGACTTCGAAGTCCCAAGCAGAACGATCCCTGCACCAAGCAGAACGAGGGCCACCACGCCCGCCCCCAGCATGGGCACGCTTAGTCGATTGCGTGACCTTTGGGGAGGTCGAACCTCAGTGCCCCCTTGAAAGTTCGGTAGTTCTGAGGGGTGGACCCACTGGCGTACCTCATCATTGCTGCCCTCAGGCGAAGGGGGGGTCTCGTTGGCATCCACCCCCTGAGGCTACCGAGAACGACCTTCAAGGAGGCCGCGGGTACCTCCTAGTGTGAGAGTCGTGGCACGTGAGTTGGCGATCGACTTTGGAACCTCGTCGACGAAGGTCTACGAACGCAGTCGAGGCCTCATCTATGACGAGCCCACCGCGGCGGCGGTGGACACCAAGACCCGAGAGGTTCTCGCACTTGGTGCTGAGGCCTACGAGATGGTGGGCCGAACCCCCCGGCATGTGGTGATTGTCCGCCCACTCCGCCAAGGCGCGATCACTGACTTCGATATGGCCGAGCGCATGCTGCGGACGATTCTGGCTCGATGTGGGGCCACCAAAGTTTCACGACCAAAGATCCTCCTCACCGTTCCCTCGGCGGCGACGTCCATTGAGCGCCGAGCGCTCAAACAGGCCGCTCGGAGTGCAGGAGCCGCAACGGCATATCTTCTCGAAGCACCGATGGCTGCGGCGATCGGACTGGGACTCCCGGTTTACGACCCCGTTGGCTCAGTGGTGGTCGACGTTGGTGCCGGCACCTCCGAAGCGGGCGTGGTCTCCCTCGGAGGCGTGGTGGCGCTGAAGGCACTTCGTCTCGGTGGTCAAGATTTGGATCGAGCCATTGCCGACATGGTGCGCCAGCGTTTCGATGTGGTGATTTCTTCTCGGATGGCGGAGGAACTCAAAATCTCCATCGGCGCGGCTGGTGCGGCCCCTGAGGTGATCAACGCCGAAGTGCAGGGCCGAGACGTCGCCACGGGAGAACCTGCTCGAGCCGTCGTCTCATCAGATGATGTGGCAGGGGCTATCAGCGACTTGCTCCGGGCAATGGTTGATGGCGTGGCGGCCTGCCTCTCGGATTCACCCCCAGAATTTGCCCAGGACGCGCTGTTTGAAGGTATCCACCTCCTCGGAGGCGGCGCGCTCCTCGACGGATTCGCTGATCAGCTCTCGGCCGGGACCAGTGTGCCGGTGCATGTCGCCACCGACCCTCGGAGCATTGTTATCGAAGGCGCCGGGCGCTGCCTTGACGATTTCTCGAAATTGAGCTCGCTCTTTGCCTCAGCCGAGCGCTGAGGTCAGATCACTTCGCCGCGACGGAGCATGGCGACGGCTTGACGTACTTGCCAATCACGGTCGCCCTCGAGCCGGTCAAGGGCTCTCTCAACCTCGGGGCCCTCAAACCCGCCAAGCGCAGCAACACTTCGTCGCCGAAGCGCTGGCTTTCCCTCACTTGCTCGAAGGACGACACTCAGTCCTCGGGGATCTCCAAGTTCAGCAACACATGCCGTTACTTCCTCGAGGATCAGGGAATCCTTCGTGGTGTCGGCGAGGATCAGGATCGCATCGATCTGAGCACGGTCGCGTCGCTCTCCGAGTGAGGTCAACGCATTGATCACTACCAGCGGATCAGCATCAGCGAGGGCCCCGGCAAGTGCATCCCCGAGCGCCCCTCGCGCACCCTTCCCTTTTGCCTTCGGTGAAAGTTGTGCAGCCCGGCGACGAACCACCGAGCTCGAGTCTTGGAGGGCTGCGATCACGTGACGAGCCTCGAGGCGTCCTGAGCGAGCGAGGGCGCCAAGGGCCGTGGTGCGAGACACGTCTTCGGGGTCGGTCAGGGCCTGCAGGAGCGTCGCAGTGGCCTCGTCAGAAGGATCACTGCCGGCGGCCAGGATTGCCTCGCGTACCGCAAGGAGGTCCAAGGCCGGTACCGTGTCGGAGTCGTGACCCATGCAAGCAGTATCGCGTCCTCTCCGGGGGAGGAGGAGAGTTCCTCGAGGGACCCCCTCGTTCGTGGACGTCGGGTTGCTCAATGGTTTCTTGGACTGTGTGTCGTCGTGGCGCTCGGGGTGATCGTCCTTTCGAGGATCTCCGCCAATGAATACGCCATTACGCCCGGTGGAGCCCAAAATGTGGCCCCTTTGATTTCCATCAATGGAACGAGCGGATCGACCTCGGTCCACTCGGGATCCTTGCTGTTGACGGACGTCAGTTTGTCTCCAGTTACCTGGCTCAACTACTTGTGGTTCAAGGCCACTGCGGACGCAGAGTTTGTTCCCGCCAAAGCGCTCGTACCGGCGGGAGTGCCGGTTTCTCAGCTCGATGCGCAAGGTTTTCTTGAGATGGCGCAGTCCAAAGACGCTGCCAAAGTCGCAGCGCTCGAGCGCCTTGGCTACTCGGTGGGGGCCACGCCTGACGGGGCGCTGATCACTGCAGTGGGAGCCAAGGCACCGGCCGAGGGCTCGCTCTCGGTGGCCGATGTCGTTGACGAGGTGAATGGCAAACAGATCAGCAACTCCTGTGGCCTCATCGCTGCGGTCCATGCTCTCGCTCCTGGGACAAGAGTCGAACTTGGGGTTCGCAAAGCGACCATCAAGCGCGATGGCGCCATCGCTCGAGGAGATTCCACGCCCGTAGCCGTGACCCTGGGGAAGGCCGCCCATCCCTCGGCGTCGAATTGTCCGGGGGTAAGTGGAGTATCGACGAGTTTCCTCGGTGTTGGGCTCGAAGATGATGTTGCGTACCGATTCCCGATGGATATTTCGATCTCCACCCCGAACATCGGGGGGCCTTCGGCCGGACTGGCTATGACACTCGGGATCATCGACCGGCTCTCTGGAGGGCACCTCGTGGGAAATCGGAAACTCGCTGCGACAGGCACGATGGACCCCTTTGGTCGGGTTGGCGATGTCGGCGGGGTGCCCCAAAAGACAGTGGCGGTGTCGAGGGCAGGGGCGCATATCTTCTTGGTCCCTCATGAAGAGCTCGGCGCTGCTCAGAAGAAAGCGCCCGCCGCCCTCAAGGTCACGGCGGTGAGCACCCTCGATGAGGCCATCAATCGTCTCGAAGCCCTCGGCGGAACATTGACCATGGCAAATGGCACCGTCGAGAGCCGCACTTCGAAGGGCCTCGCGCCGTAGGCTGCGTACATGGCTGATGACTATGGCAGGACCCCCCTACAGCGCCAAGTGGGGATTGAGGCCAGCCGAACCAACTTCACCGTCGTTCGTCGTGGATTCGATCCGCAAGAGGTCCGAGAGATCCTCGCAGTACTCGAGCGTGAGCTCGACGCGGTAATCCAGCGAGAGGCTGAGCTGCGCGACGCCCTTGAGCGAGAGCGCAGCATGGATCGGACCCCGGTCATCGATGAGCAAATGATTACTGCAGCACTGGGGGAGCGAAGCGCTGAGATTCTTCGTTCGTCGCATGAAGAGGCGCGTGGCCTCCTCGAGCAGGTGCGCGCCAAAGCGGCGGAGATCCTTGCCGAAGCCCAGATACGGGCAGATGAAGTCGCGGCGGGCGCCGAGCAGCACGCTGCTGCGAGGGTCGGCGATGCGGAACTCGCCGCCACTGCTCTCGAAGCCAAAGCACTCGATGTTGCTCGAAAGACTGTTGCCCAAGCTCGCGCTGATGGCGAGACCTTGGTTGATCGGGCGCGGGAGCAGGGTCGTTCAATGATCGACCAGGCCCAAGATGCACGTGAGCGGATCCTCTCGGATATGAATGCTCGTCGTCGCTCGATGCACGTTCAGATCGAGCAACTCCGAGCGGCTCGCGATCATTTGGCGGGTTCAATCTTTGAGGTGCGCGGCACCATTGATCGCCTCACTGGCGAAATCGCCAATTCTGACGATGCGGCCAAGGCTGCCGCCGAAGAAGTGGCTCGCCGCCAGCCCACGCTTCCAGAAGTTGACCTTGAGCCCTTCCCCATCTCTCTCGATCCGGCACCCATCGTGCCCATTGGCGGAGGAGTGACACGGGATCTGGCTGGGGAAACAGAAGCGATAGCGCCAGAACCGGGCGTGGTCGAGGAGCTCTTCGCCAAAATTCGAGCAAGTGCACATGATGAGCCCACGGGAGCCACACCAATCGTTCAGAAGTCAGAAGTCCCCGCAGGAGCTCCGGAGCATGATGTGCAAGACCTGCATGCGCGCGACGCTGCAATCTCTGCGGCGCGCTCAGCTCTTGCTCGCAAAGTGAAGCGTGCACTCCAAGACCAGCAGAATCATCTCCTGGACGCCGTTCGCGGCGAACGCGAACCCTCGGTCGCGCTTCTCGGTGCCGAGACCGATCAGATCGCTTCGTTAGCAGTGGCGGCCGTCGATCCGCTTCGCGATGCTGCAAGTGCCGGTCGGACCTATGCCATGGATCACGGCGTGAGCGCTGCGCACTCGCTTCCTGACGGGATCATCATGCGAATTGCTGATTCGCTGGCCGCTGGTGTCATCATGCCGCTGCGTCGGCGTCTCAACGAGGCACTTTCGATGGAAGATCCGAGCAGTGATCTGAGTGCAGCGTTCCGTGAGTGGCGCGGGAGCCGCCTCGACCGAGCGGTGGGCGATGCTGCTCTTGAGGCTTTTTCCTCGGCCGTGGTGGCGGCCTGCGACGGTGGCGCAGTCCGCTGGGTGGCTGCCGGGGCACCGTCTCCCTGCCCTGATTGCGCTGACAACGCCCTGGAGGGTGCTGTGGCCTCAGGAACGGCCTTTCCCACGGGCCAGACCCACCCGCCGGCGCACGCTGGCTGCCACTGCGCTGTCGTTCCCGTCCTTTCGTAGGGGCGCGAAATGGCCCGGTGAGGGCTGGTGTAGGCTCATCTCCTGATGAAGTCTCCTGAAGACATCGCCGCCTCCTCTTCTTCGGTCTCTCGCCACCGGCGCCGGGTCTGGATCATTGGGGTCCTCATCGCCATCGTTTTGCTGCTCGGTTCGCTTCGATCGCTCGCCGGTCTCTGGACGGATCAGATGTGGTTCTCCTCTGTTGGCAAGTCGAGTGTCTTCGGGACGCTGCTGGGCGTCAAGGCCGGCCTCGTTGCTCTCTTCACGTCGATCTTCTTTGTCGGATTGTTTGTCAATCTTTTGGTGGCTGGTCGAATTGGACGGACCGCCGTCTTCGAAGACCCCGAGGATGAAATGGTGCGGCGCTTTCAGATGGCCGTTCGCCCTTACGCCAAGCGGATCTACGCGCTGATTGCTCTGGTGATCGGTGGGATAGCGGGAATTGCCACGATCGGCGAGTGGCAGAACTGGCTGCTGTTTTCTCACTCACAGCATTTTGGTACCAGTGATCCGCAGTTCCACAAAGATGCCGGTTTTTACGTTTTTGAATTGCCCTTTATCGAGTTCCTGATTTCGTGGATCCTGGTCTCGCTCATCGTCATCACGATCGTGACGGGTCTCTTCCATTACCTCAACGGTGGAATTCGTGGACAGCGGGTGCGGCCTCGGGTTCGCCCTGCCGTCAAGGTGCACCTGTCAGTTCTCGTCGCGCTGATGGCAATAACGAAGGCTGCCGGGTACTGGTTTGGGCAGTACCGACTTACGACCTCAACAAATGGCTACGTCGAAGGTGCCACCTACACCGACGTCCACGCGCGGCTCCCCGCTATCCAGCTGCTGTTCTGGCTCTCCTTGATTGCTGCGGTGATTTTGCTTGTCAACATTTGGCGCCAAGGGTGGACGCTGCCGGTTCTGGCTGTTGGAATTTGGGCATTCGTAGCACTGGTGATTGGGGTGGCCTATCCAGCAATTCTTCAAGCAGTGAAGGTGACACCCGCACAGTCCAGTCTTGAGGTCCCCTATATCTCGAGAAACATTGCTGCCACGCGCCAAGCCTTTGACGTGAACCGGGTGACAGAGAAGCCATTCTCCGGGACGACGGCCCTCGACGCGCAGTCCATTTCTCAGAATGCGCAAACCCTTGCCAACATTCGACTGTGGGACCCCGATCCTCAAATCGCCCAGCAGACCTTCCAAAAACTGCAGGGGTTGCGTTCGTACTACCTGTTCAACACACTCGGGGTTGACCGCTACCAGATTGACGGCAAGATGACGCCCACTCTGGCCGGCGTGCGCCAGGTGAACTCGGCGGACCTTCCTGCGACCAGTTGGGTGAACTCCCACCTCGTCTACACCCACGGAACGGGCATGGGAATCGCCGCAGCGAATCAGGTTCAGTCCAACGGGAATCCGGTCTTCGGCGTCTACGACGTGCCGCCAGTTTCCGCCAGCGGGTACCCGGCTATCACACAGGCAGGCATCTTCTTTGGACCGAATCAACCGGGTTACGTCGTGGTGAATTCCAAGCAGCTCGAGCTGGATTACCAGACCACCACCGGCATCAATATCCAGAATCATTACGCCGGAGCCGGTGGGGTGAAGATCAATGGAACTCTTCGCCGAGCAGCGTTTGCCCTTCGCCTTGGTGATTTCAACCTTCTGATCTCAAACCTGGTAACGAATCAGAGCCGCATCATGTTCGTGCGCGATATCGGCACGATGGCGCGGAAGGCTGCACCATTTCTCTCCTTTGACGGGAATCCCTATTCGGTCCTCGTCGATGGACACACGAAATGGATCCTCGATGGGTACACCACCTCGTCGGCCTATCCCTACTCTCAAAATGTCTCGAACCTTCAATTGCCCCCGGGCTCAGGGCTGCCCTCGGATTACAACTACGCACGAAACTCGGTCAAGGTGGTGGTTGACGCCTATTCCGGCGAGATGACGTACTACGTCATCGATAAGGCCGATCCCATCATCCGCGCCTACGAGGCAGCCTTCCCGCACCTCCTGGTGGATGGATCGAAGATGCCCGAGTCGCTTCGTGCACATCTGCGGTATCCAGAGGACCTTTTTGCAGCCCAAGCGGCGGTCTACGGCCGATATCACATTACGAATCCGGCCTCGTTTTATAACGCCGGTGATTCCTGGCTCCTTTCGCTGACGGCTGGTGCAGGTCCGCCGAGCCAGACCCTTGCCCTCACCACTGAGACCAATGCCCAGGGCATCGTGATTCAAGGCGCAGCGCAGCGCATGATTCCCCAGTATCAAGTCCAGGCGCTTCCTGGGACCTCGGAGCAAACCTTCGTGACCTCAGAGGCCTATGTCCCGGCCTCAGCAGGGAACAACACGCAGAACTTGTCGGGATTCATGATGGCCACCTCAGATCCCTCGAACTACGGCAAGATCACTGTCTACGTCACTCCTTCGGGGCAATCGATCACTGGTCCAGTGATGGCGGACGCGCAAATTCAGCAGAACACCAAGGTCTCCTCGGTGATCACCCCGCTTGACCAGCACGGTTCCAATGTTTTGTTGGGCAATATCTTGATGGTTCCGATTAACCAATCCATGCTGTACATCCGTCCGCTCTACGTGACGAGTACGGGGAATCCGCTGCCCCAGCTCAAGTACGTCATTGCGGTCTACGGCAGCCACGTGGCAATTGAAACCTCGCTGCAGGCCTCATTGAATTCGGTGCTCTCCGCAGCCGTGGAGTTGCCCTCCAACAACAGCGGTGGAGGTGGCTCCACGAATGATTCAGGTAACACGGGGAATGCCGCAGCCGCCTCAGCGCTGCTTGATCAAGCCCAGTCATCGTATGCAACCGCCCAGGCGGCCCTGAAAAATGGGGACTTGGCGGGGTATCAGACGGCCATTCAGACCATGTACCAGGATCTTCTCGCCGCACAGGTTCTTCTCAACGGTTCGAGTTCGCAGAGCGTGACCGTACCCAGTACGACGACCACCGCACCTTCAACAACGACCACCAAGCGATCGACCACCACCACAGTCAGAACCTCGGTGAAAGCAGTTCCCTCCGCTCGGCGTCGTCCGTAGCGCTGAGTAGCACTGGGGGAGCAAACCTCAGGCGTAGAAGGTTCGAAAAATCCATTCGGCAACAAGGGCGGGGCGCTCAGCACCTTCGAGCTCCACGGTGACCTCTCGGGTGAATTCGAGGGCGTCGCCTTTTTGTTCCACGCTGACGAATTTCACGTGACCACGAATTCTGGTGTTGACCGGCACAGGCGCAGGCATGCGGACTCGGTTAAAGCCAATATTGGCGCCACCGGTGGTTCCCTCTGAAGCTTCAGGGTGCTGGCAGAGGTGCAGTACCAGATGGGGGACGAGCGAGAGGGTGAAAAGGCCGTGGGCGATCGTGGTGCCGAACGGTCCGCGGGCTGCCGCTTCGGGGTTCACATGGATCTCTGCAAAGTCGAGGGTGGCCTCGGCGAAGGCATCAATCTTTGCTTGGGTGATTTCGTACCACTCGCCCGTACCTTCAGCGTGTCCTTGCAGCGCCGTGAAGAACTCGAGGGCCTTGAGGCCGCCTTCGTTCATGACTGCTTAATTCCTCGGCTTGAGAACTTGAGCTTGTCGGGTGGGCCTGAAGCAAGCATTTCGCTAGAGGCCGGCGACACAAGATCCCTGGACAACACGGACTGTGACCGTTTCGCCCTTTTTCCCACTTTGTACCGTGAGATACGGGGAACCTGGCTTTGAAGAGACTGACCCGCCGCTGACATAGGTGCAATACCCAGTCTGCTGGTAGGCGGTGGGAGAGAGGTAGATCGTCGTTGGGCCCTTGCCTGCAGCGACATAGACAAGGGAATACATCCCAGTGGATTGACTGGCTTGGGCGGCAAGCACGGCACCATCGACTGCGACGGTTCGGGTTTCTGTCAACGCTTCCGCTACCGGGCTATACACATTGTCAGGTGTCGAAATAAGCGCCTCGGAGGAACTTCCGGTGGGATCATCGTAATAGCGCCAGGACCACCAGGCCCAGTTAAGGCCCACGGTTCCAGCATCGAGCAGCAGGAGCTGCGCCAACGCCAAGTTATTGGTCGCCCCGAATTCGGTCATCATGATGGCCGGTCCGCCAGGCTGCCGCTTCGTCGCATAAAGCGGCCGCTTCTGAGACTCATTGATGAGTTGGTCCAATTCGGTATTTGAACAAGAGACGAGGTCGGTGGGGTTTCCGGTCTGGCCGCTGCGTTGGGGGCAGTAATCATGAAAGTTGAAGACGATGCGCTCGTAACTTGGCGCTCGCGTGATGAACAGGGTCTTGCCATGGTCCGAGGCATTGTCAATCTCCGGAAAGACAAGATGGTTCTTGTCAATGTTCAACAGGAGTGGGACGAGGCCGACCTTCGGGACCGATGAGGGGCAGGGCACGGTGGCGTTGGAGGCCAGCTGCCAAGTCGCGCCGCCGGAACCGCCGTAGAGGCACGAAAGCCCCTGAGCGTAGAGAAGGTTCTGATCACCTTTGTAGGGCTGGAGGGAAAGCGGCTCATTGATGGGGTCATAACCAACCACCCAAGCGTTGTCCTTGAATTTCGTCGCCACCGCAGCCCAGGAACGGTCGTATTCGCCTTGTAGGTTTCCAACAACAGAGTTGAAAAAGAAGTTTTGGAACGAAGCGTCCA
>Ga0114959_10004817_pt1 | contig 10229 bp, 10 predicted proteins | sample C_130625_EF_Meta_FD_87317 | JGI IMG/M metagenome (GOLD analysis project Ga0114959, IMG submission 87317) | Freshwater microbial communities from Lake Croche, Canada to study carbon cycling - C_130625_EF_MetaG | ecosystem: Environmental > Aquatic > Freshwater > Lake | place: Lake Croche, Canada...
CAGTCGCCTATGGCTTATCCAGTCGCCTATGGCTTATCCAGTCGCCTATGGCTTATCCAGTCGCCTATGGCTTATCCAGTCGCCTATGGCTTATCCTAAGACTTCAATATCTTCTATTAACAAATCAGGAATCAACTCAACAGAAGGTGGATCAATGACGTGGACATCCAAGTTATCCAAACTGGCATTTTGATCAAAAATCTTGAGTTTTGGTAATGGTTCATCATCCTCGTCTTCATCTGCTTCCTCTGCCTTTCTCTGAGCGTGGCGCATTTCGCTAATTTGAGTTAATCTATCATCATCTTTTGGTGCACTTATAACTTCTTCCTTATTATTTTCATCAATAACGCTATCCATATCATTGAAGCTCAACTTAGTTGAAGTATCTTCAGGCAGTAAAGGGATCTCTGAATTAGCCGAAGTTAAATCAGGCGCAACTTCACTGATAATCTGAGGTGGTGCAGCAGCAGCAAGCGCTTTTTGCTCATCAATCTTCTTCTTATCAGGATCTTCAATTTCCTGTTCTTTGATTTCCTCTATAACATCCTCTTCCACGGTTTCATCCATATATGCACGTAAAATTGTTTCAATTGGAATACTTTCTCTCACTGCATTCAAAATACACTCTTGAACTATGATCTCCAGTTCCCTGTTGTGTTTCTGAATTTGAAGAGGAGGAATGCCGACTTCAAACAAGTAGACATTTTTGTACACCTTACGAGCAACGTTCACATATACCTTATGAATAAAATCGTCTAGCTTAGGAATATTTACATCAATCTTCTTTTGTTTTTGACCAGCACGCATAGCAGTCAAAATTTTCAATTGGATAATATGAACACACGTAATCAAATCTTCTAAATAACCACAGTTGCTTTTTTCAATAATGCGTTTTCTCTCGGTTTCAATAATATTAGGATTCCATTTAGGGATGCGTGTAATGAAGTTCTGAAAGGTCATCAAATATTTGTCTATTTCATCATTTTCCTTACATAACTTGAATGCTTCATCAAAAATGGATTTCAATCCCTCAATAATATGAGGAGTCAAAATGGTCAACAAACGAGATCCCCATTCGTTTTTGCTTTCGTGTAAACTAGATACATTAAAATCGTCCATTAATGATTTATAACAATTTAAAATATACACATTTCAAACTCAAAAACCAAATAACACAAAAATCAAATAACACAAAAACCAAATAACCCAAATCCCTAAATAAAATATATAATAACTATAAGAATGTTTACCGAATTAATACTTGTAACAATATTGTTGGGATTATACCCAATTTTGATTAAATCTGCACTAAACTATATATCTCCTGCTACATTTATGTTTGGTTTTGGAATTGCATTATTCATTTTTGAAATAATATATGGTTTGGTTCACTATAAATTTCTTGTAAAAGATTATCACACTATTATTAGAAAAAAGTTCATTATTGGTATTTTTCTCTTAACAGGGTTCGTCGTATCATTGATGAATTTTTTAAATTATGATCTACTTAAAAAATACAAGGTATATTTTGTAACAGCATTTTTGTCTATATATCCATTAGTCACTGCGTTGTTAAGTTATTATTTTTTCAAAGAAAAGATCAGCAAGTATGCATTTGTTGGTATATTATTTGTAGTACTTGGTATTATGATTATTAATTTTTCTTTCAAATAGTTGCATAATCACATAAAAGTAATGTTTTCTAAACTATGTGAATTGTTTAAAAAAAGGAAATTCAAAATGAACATTATCAATATTTTCTCGTTCCTCAACTCTTTCCTTATTTTATGAAATGCAAACAAAAGTTCATATTTCTTCTCTTCACATAAATCATCCCCGAAAAGATTATTGTTTTCAATCAATTGTATAATATCTAAACCACTATACCCTTTTTCATATAACTTGGTAGGAATATCAATGATCTTTTTATAACTTATGGTTTCTTTCAATTTAATTAGTTCTTTTTTCAACCAATCATTACGTTGGGTTTTAATTTCCTTCAATTTGAAGGTTTGGTTCAAGTTATGCTGATACAAATTTATCATTTTTCCTGAAATAACTGGTTCCGCCACATAAATTTCACAAAAACGAGACAATATTGGTTTCAATAATTTGTATTTATCTTCTACAATAATAAAAAACCGTGTATTGTGACTAAATAATTCAATGCATCTACGAAGTGCAGACTGAGCGTCTGTTGTTAGTTTGTCAGCGTTCAATAATATGACGCTTTTGAAAATATCACCGCCATTAGAATGAATATGAGTTTTTGCAAAAAATTTCAATTCATCTCTTATAAATTTAATACCTTTTCCGTGTGCACAGTTTACATACATTACAAAAGATTTAATTTTATCTTTGTCTCCATTATATATTTTATGAATGAAGTTGCCAACGAGTCTACGCTTCCCACTTCCAGAAGGACCATGAAAGATAATATTTGGTATTTTATGTATTTGATAAAAGTAATCCAGTTTTTCCACGATATCTTGATGAATATTTGATAAATTATTTAATGACATATTATTTAGTTACTATAATAGTTTCGTTATTTTTTAATATGTTATTAAACGTAAATATAAACAAATTACATATTCAATTATATGGGTTTTCATTTTTTTCAATATATTCTCTCAAAAAATTATTAAATAATTCATATTGCAAGTTAATAATTCCTTCATATTTTTTATTTATCATATAATAATTAGAATAATTTTTTGAAACATCAAAATTCATTATTTTTTTATTAAAAGAATGATGAATAATTCTCTTAGCATTTTCTATTTCTTTTTTGTGATTTGGATTAAAATGTAAATTCACACAAATTTTAGAAGAAGGTAATCCAAAATGAATACAATTATCTACAATATATTGATATTCTTCTGAATCTAAAAGTCCAAAAGTATCAGATAAACATAATAGATCCGGTTCATATTTCTCATAATAGTTCAATAATTTATGAATAATATATTCACTATCTATAATACCTTCCTCTGTCCATTCATTTGTACAAGAAATATATAGTTTTGTTTTCTTTTCTGGAAGAGATTTGTTTAAAATATCAAATATTTTGTTCAGTTCTTTTTGCGATCTTGGAAAATTGAAATGAATAGGCGTCGTAAGAGAGAAACATTTGACATTTTTTTTTATAGCCATATTTAGTTTCTCACTATTATTTAAAGCCATATAAATATTTTCTTCTTTATTTTTTTGATATAATTTGAAAATATTACCACTTTCTTGATTTATTTCTTTACAAAAATCCAAAGAAGATAAAAATTTTGGCATTATTTCTGGATTCAAGAGAGAACCAATTTCTATATTGTCTGGCTTATAATCCCGCAAAATATTATAAATTATTCCTTTCTTATATTTTAATGACATTTGTGAGATGTCATTGCGAAATGAAACATCAAATAATAGTGGTTTAATATTTTTAATTGTTGTCTTTTTTTGATTAGACATTTGAATTGGCAATCTTTTCAAACTACATTTGCTAACATTTAACATATTCAAGATATTATAATATTATTCTGCTTATTTTTATACTATTTAATATTATAATATTCGTTTTCTTAAACCGAAGTTGTCAAACTATGAGTATAAGGATTGCTCCTGAATGCAGTCAAAATATCCGGATTAATGCGATCACATCCAACCTTGCATTGGTCATAATATTGAGGCGCCCTTATTTTGCCAAAATTTTCGGTTGTCATATTTTGTCTAGGCATATTGGTTGGCACCCACATACGTGTATTGTTGCGGTCGCCATCAATGCGTCCAACAGAAACATTCATATTTGCATTGAATAACTCCATATTTCCTTGATTCGGACGGTTTCGCACAGAGATTTCCTTGGTCTCATTATTGGTTTGAATATAATCAGATTCATAACTTCTATAACCACTTGCGTTTCCACATGCACCATACATATCACAAGCCTCATTATCACGTTGGTTAGTAATTGGTTGTTGTTCATTGGTCATATAACCACCTCCTTCCATTTGGTTACCAACAAAAAAGTTAGGTGAATATAATGTGGTCTCCTTAATAGTAGTAGGAGTCACGTCATTTGGATTCAATACATAACCATTATTGACATCAGAACCGCCATTACCATAAACACGCATATTGCAAGTAAATTCTTCTTTCTTAGTTGGCTTGAAGAAATCCATAACTGGTGCAATAACAGCACCAATTGTGCGACTAAAACCACTGCGCATTGTATCAGGTTGTTTCATATTTGCACGATTATTCAATGATCCTGTATGACTCTTCAATGCATTATCTAAATATTCATATCCACCTTGCCCACAAGCATTGGAGTGAGGAACATCCATTGTAGGAAGAATAACACGCTTGGACTCCTCAAATTTTGGAGGGCAATAAGTTGCGTTTTTATTTGCAGATGCAACTCCCACATAAGGCTGTGTAATATCATTACGTGCAGTGTAGTGAATCTCTTGAACCGGACGCAAAGCCTGTCCCTTTTCTTGACCAGTAGTAGTAAGCCAACGATCTTGTCCCTGAATAAAGAAAGTATCTGGTTTGTTCTTTTCTACACGACCAATTTGCTCCTTGTATGGCGCGGCTTGAATCGCTGATGTTGCTGGACCTTGATGGTTATCTAGCGAATATTCGGTCTTAGGATTCGTTGCCACACGCAATTCATCCACTGTTTTAGGGAGCCAAGCATTACGGTCTTCCATTCCCGAATTATAACCACCACTTCCAGATGCTGAATATCCTTGACCAAGACCAGGACCAACATTCACAGTTTCAAATGGTTTCACATTAGCATTGTTCATACCTGGATTGACACGTGACTGAAAGAAATCGTTATTGTTGGGTGCACCAAATGCCCATTGCATTTGTGCCTCGGGTTTGAAAAGAGGCGCCTGTTCAATCTTCTTAATTACTTGGGATCCAGAACCAACCATATTGTCTAAAATAGTTTCGCCTAGATTTGCATCGTATAAATGTCCCTTGATTTTTCCTCCATAAAAAGGAACCATATTGTTATGCTTGAATTCCTTGCTATCTAAATAATTTCCGGTTAATGAATAAACCTGTTGAATATTATCACTTACATTGACACCAGCCACTTGTTTTGTTTGATACAAGTTCTGGTTAAAGTATTTGTCTGTGGCTACGTTGGGGTTCGGATATGTCTTAACTGTTTCAACAATCTTATTCAAATTTTCAACAGGGTAGTTCACTGGTATTGGATTAGAATTGGGCAATAATGTATTCATTGTTTTGTTTTGCTGCCTCTTACCCATATTCACGAACGACTCAGCAGTTGCTTTTTTAACATCACTTGGGCCTTTATTTTGATTGCTTATCACATATGCACCACCTAATGCTAATAATGGTATCGCTAATTCCATGGTTATTATATATATAAATTATTATTTTTTATATATAATACATTTATTTGTGATAATGTAAGCCTAAGCCTTATACAAGTTGAGACAATTTCAGTTACCTGTCCCATTTCAGTTACCTGTTCCATTTCAGTTACCTGTCCCATTTCAGTTACCTGTCCCATTTCAGTTACCTGTCCCATTTCAGTTACCTGTCCCATTCTTGTTTTGTTTGCGCTTCTTATCCATTGCACTACTATCCTCAGGATTTTGCCCATCTTCTAGCTTTTGTGATGGAAGTAGAAATAAGTGGGAATTATTACCACAATTAATAGTCTGTACAAAATAATCTTTCTCTAAAATTCGTGTGCTTAAATTATTCTGGAAAGGCATACAAGTATTTTCCTGTGGATTCAATGGCAATGTATACCAATCCACTTGTTCTAAATCACGATACATCCACGCCGGATTTGTAACTCTGGATTGGCCTGTAGTAAGATCTTTACAAGTTGGATAGTTAATTGGTTGAGTATCCACTTGGTTTTTAGGATCAGTGAAAACATTTTTGGCTAAACAATCGTGGTTCAACTTGCGGTTCATACCAAACAATTCACTCTCTAAATTCACGCTATTCGTCATTAAGTTACCACCCCAAGTTTGGATACGAATTTGTGGATCAGCCATATAATATGGAGTAGCTCCATTACCAGGTACATTCAAAATCCATCTCCCCGGTCCAGTAGATTGCTGAAGTTGTTTCATTATTCTTGCATCATCGTCGTGAAATCGTGTAAATGCCATAATATTATTATATATTATTAATATTATATTCTGTTTTGCACTATTTATTTTCTCTCTTGTCTCTTCTTATGGGTAAGTAGCTGGATTGTAGTTGACAGCATTTGGATCTATTGCCATATTGTAAGTGAAATCATATGACGTGATTACCTTATCACAAGTAAACCATAAATAAACTTTGTAATCACCTGCATCCAAATAGACTGTTTCATTGCCAGTTGCAGCTAATATTCTGGCAGCAGGGAGTGCTCCTGAAACAATGTCTAATGGACAAGGATTTGTTTGAGTAAAAACATTTGTATTATAATCTGTAGAAGTATTTGGATTATAAAATCTAAAATAAATTCCAGCACTTGTGATTGGTGGAGATGGCAATATAATATTATATGCATTAAAAGACCAAGAAATATTATAATAACCGGAACTTTGTATAATAATTATGTTTGAAGGATCAACGCTAATATATTGTGAAAAGTTAGGTGTATTGTAACTATTATTTAAATCTGTTGTTGAAAGAGTTAGAAGTTGTAAAGGGTTTGCTCCGTATGCAGGTCCTTGTGGACCTTGAGGACCCACACATCCAGTCCCAGTATTTCCTTGACTACCCGTTGATCCTTGTGCACCTTGCGGTCCTAATGGTCCAATCGGGCCTCCAACTCCTTGGGAACCTTGTGCTCCTTGAGGTCCAGTGGACTTTAAATTGCAGCAACGATTCGCTCCTAATCCAACATTGATTCCTAAATTATTGAAATTGACCGACATTCTTATATTATTATAAGAATGTATTATATTTTTTATATAAATATACAAATTTATATAACTACTTCTACTGGATTGGGATTCATTTGAATATTAAATCTGTAACTAAAAGTATGATTTGAGTCTGCTGCAAAATTGAGAATGCATTGTATAGTATCACCATTTTCTCCAATTGTAAATGTTTCGGATCCAGATCCATATGAATAATCTGAACTATTTGTTATAAGAGGACACGGATTTGTTTCTGTAAACACATTGGTTCCATATGTACCAGCATTACCTAGAAAGGAAACATATACATAAGATTGTGGAGGATTTATATCAAAATTTCTAAAAGACCAATTAATTGAATAGGTTCCTTGAGGAAGTGTCATTATTGTTGAGTTTGTAAGGAGAATTTCTTTAAACCCTGGTTCTGAATTATAAATGAAATTTGCACTGTTATCTATTGTGAATTTATATAAATAGTTGGAGCCAAATGGAGGACCTTGTGGGCCTTGTGGACCACGTTGCCCAACACCTCTTGGTCCCTGTGGACCTTGCGACCCTGTATGACCTGTTAAACCTTGTAGACCTTGTGATCCACTTAGACCTTGTGGACCTTGTGGACCTTTGGATCCAATAATACTTGAATTGCAACATTTTTTTGCAGCTAAATATCTTGAAGAACTTGACATCTTATATTATATTTATTGTAGATAATATAAGATTTGTTGTCTTATTTATTAAATTAATCTATAAGTTTCCAGTCATTTGTAAAATAATAACTTCTATACCAAGTATAGATTTTCATAAATATTGTTATTGTTATTGGTATTATGCTTAACATTTATTTGGAGAGATTTTTAAGAAAGATCCCATCCAACACTATTTTTAACTACATTAGAAATACCTATATTACTATCTTTGATTGTTAATGTATAATTTATTGGTCCGTTTCCTCCATTTAAATTATAACTATCCGTGAAAGATGTTGAACTAGTATTAGATCTTATGTTTGTTCCTCTTTTTACAAAAGTGTAAGATCAATTTTATAATTTGTTATTTAATAAGGATGGAGTTTTTCCGTTAGGAGAACCTTGATTATTTTGTGATACAAATTTAATAATCATTCCTGAAATAGTGGTGACAAAAGCAACCCAGAATACTTCACTCAACATATATTCTTTGTGGATATTTTAAAGTTGATTATATCCATACACCACCGCCCTTAAAGTGAAATTATTACCAGCGGTTAAAATAGATTGTTGGATTGTTAAACCAGTAATCGTCGCACCACTTATAGAAGAGCAAGAAATTGTCCTATCACTCGCACCACTCACGCCTGGATTACCATACACCGATTTACACATTAAAGAAACTTGTTGTGTTGCGGTGGTCGCATATCCTACATTTTGAATATCAAATATGACTTCCTTATTTGTATTAGACGAAACGGCGAATATTAGAGGAGCAGACGACAAAGTTGCCCCAGAAGTATAAACTGGTGTAACAACCGAAGTAGCACTTGAAATCATTTCAAACCCATATAACGACGCAATCGTCGGTAAAGTTCCAGTTCCCAAGAATGCTTGAAGAGCGTAAGACGGATATTGAGTGAATGCTACTTGTGTTGTTGGTTCTAAAATAATTCGGTAATTTTTATAAGAAGAATTGAAGAGATTAGCAAACGAAAGATTTTGAACGGAGGCAGAACCAGTAATCGCTACTGAAACCGAACTGATTTTAACTAATCCTACTTGACCCAATCTTGACGCTTGATTTGCGGTTGTTGGGGCATTTGATAATGTGACTGAGTTGGTTGTTGTCACACCAGCACTATCCACCTTAAAGTAAGTATTAGTTAAAGGAGGTAATACTCCTGCTTGACCTTGTGAAGCAAGAATAGTTCCATACCTCAAATCGTTTGTATCTATTCTCAAAGCATTAACATACGCACTCCCAGTTGTATCAGGATTATAATACATCGTCGCCCAGTTATTAGAACAATCTACTTGAAACCCTACTTCTTGTGTTCCGTCCCCATTAGGAGAATTACAAGTCAAATCACCAATCGTATTGTTTAAATCCAATTGACTAAAAGCAGAAAGAGTTGGGTTGTAAGCAAATAAAGAATATCTCGCAGAGAGAGTATTACTTCCTGTATAAAAGTTTTGTGATATTGCTGTGTTCGTAATAGAGTTTTTGATTTCAAAGGATAAATACCTATCAATAGTAATTGTATTTGAATACAAAGTAATCTGTTTATTCGTAGGACTACTTCCTACTGTTTTAATATTTAAACCGCCTTCTGTTGCTGTATCTGTTCCATCACTCACTAAAAAAGTAGGATTTTGTAGTGTGTTGGTAGAAGCACTATATAATAAATATTGACTATCTACTTTTACACCTTGATTACCTGAATTAGAAGAAACAAAAGTAGGGTAATAAGTCCCTACTGTTGATGTAGTATCAGTAATAACGACATTTGTAGCATTCGTAGCAGTTCCAGAAAAAGAAGATGCTGTCAAAGCACCTGTGATTGGATTGTAAGTAAGAGGGGTTGTAGTATCGTCAATAAAAAGGGGTTTATTACCTGTTCCGCTCGTCTTTGCGAAGGGTAAATAATAAGTTCCGTTGGTATTATCAGTAGTTATTCCAACATTCGTGGCGCTAACTGCATTACAACTTAAATCTCCTATAATGAGTTGTGTGAATGTATTAGATCCTGTAAAAATATTATTTAACCCGAGAATAGTTGCACCCGAAGTCCCAGTTGTTCCTGTATTCCCTGTACTTCCTGTTGTTCCAGTTGATCCTGTATTACCTGTACTTCCTGTTGTTCCAGTTGATCCTGTATTACCAGTTGTTCCTGTTGTTCCAGTAGATCCTGTTGATCCTGTTGAACCTGTATTACCAGTTGAACCGGTTGATCCTGTTGATCCTGTAGATCCAGTTGATCCTGTTGAACCGGTTGATCCTGTTGATCCTGTAGATCCAGTTGAACCGGTTGATCCTGTTGAACCGGTTGATCCTGTTGATCCTGTAGATCCAGTTGAACCGGTTGATCCTGTTGAACCAGTTGAACCGGTTGATCCTGTTGATCCTGTTGATCCTGTATTACCAGTTGAACCTGTTGATCCTGTATTACCAGTTGAACCAGTTGAACCTGTTGATCCTGTTGTTCCAGTTGAACCTGTTGATCCAGTTGAACCGGTTGATCCTGTACTTCCTGTTGATCCTGTACTTCCTGTTGATCCTGTATTACCAGTTGAACCTGTTGATCCTGTACTTCCTGTTGATCCTGTACTTCCTGTTGATCCTGTA
>Ga0114959_10004818_pt1 | contig 10229 bp, 7 predicted proteins | sample C_130625_EF_Meta_FD_87317 | JGI IMG/M metagenome (GOLD analysis project Ga0114959, IMG submission 87317) | Freshwater microbial communities from Lake Croche, Canada to study carbon cycling - C_130625_EF_MetaG | ecosystem: Environmental > Aquatic > Freshwater > Lake | place: Lake Croche, Canada...
AAAAAATAATAACTACAAATAATTATGAAATAAAAAAAATTGTAAATGCAATTATTAATTACATAAAAGAAAATAATTTAATTGCTTTTAATCATACTATGATTAATATAAAGTTATTAAAACAATTACTTATATCAGATGGCGCTATTCGAAATTTAGGAGGAATAAAAGAAATTAAAATCGCTTATTTAAAATATACTAAAGGGGCAAAATTAGATGTTATTGATGAGCCTAAAATAGAATCCGCAATTGAAAAATAATTAAAATTATAAATTAAATAAATTAAAATTATAAATAATGAAATCAGTTCGTAATTTTTCATCTGCGGCCTCCGCAGCAAAAGGGCATATTTTCAATGCAGCGCATCATGGCATAGAACACGCAAAAAAATATAGTAATTATATTAATATTATAGCATTAATATTGGCATGTCTAGCAATTCTTGTTATAATTATATTATTTTCTATATATGGCCCAAAAATAACTTCAATGTACAATACTTTAACCACACCAAATACAATTTCAGCTGGTGGTACTGGTACTTGGTATATAGCGTCTAATGCTGGATGGGTGGTTATGGGCACTTTTGTATTCCCTGCTGCAGGAAATTGGAATATATCTGTATCAATATTATATTGCCCATCAGTTGGTACAACAACATCATCAACATCATCTCCTTATGCAACAGTTGGTAATTCATTATATCTATTTGGGGGCACAAATGCCGTAATTAATGATATCAATTTTGGAGTATCTACTTTATCTACAGAGCTTAATGGATATCAGTTACCAACTATTGTTGGAACAAGTGTTTTTGTAAATCAAGACCAAATGACACTAGGTGGTTATTCTCAATATGTAATAAATTTTACATCTACAATCACATCTGAAATGGTAAATACCACATATTATGTTCTTAGTTATGTTGGGTCTCCTAATGGGACTATCGTATTAGCACAACTTGATTATGGAAATGCAGTTTTAACAACAATACCAAAAAAATAATTATGACTCTTCTATACTTTCTATAAAATAATTGCTGACACATATTAATTTAATTCTCAATATTAATATTGTTTTTTTATTAAAAAAAAAGAGGTTATCTTTTTTTAGCAATTCTCAACCCATTAGGGTGGGGAGAATATTAGGGGCATCACTCCCTAGCTATTAAAAAGATAAGGAATGAGGGTGTTGCCATCTAAGTTGCCAATGAATTATTTTCATAATCGTATCGTACAATGATACTTTCTTACTTTATTATAATTCAAAGCCAATAATAGTGTATAGGCGGTGTGATGTTGAATAATCAACATGTGTAATTATGAATTGGTCTGTGGGGGAAGGGGTTGCCATCTAAGTTGCCGATGAATTATTTTCATAGTCGTATCGTACAATGATACTTTCTTACTTTATTATAATTCAAAGCCAATAATAGTGTATAGGCAATGTTGCGCTTTCGCAGTGATGATGAGTCACTGGCACTTACAAAATTAACTCTTAAAGCAAATTAAGTGAGTGTAGGAGGTACATACTCCTGGCAATGGCTAGGCGCCTATTGCTCTAGTCGGTGCTGCACTCCTCGCACATGTTGCATGTGCATCCGGCTAGATAGCAGCAGCCGCCATTTTCTTCGTGGCCAAAGCATGGGTGCTCGCACCAGTAGCACATTGGGACCGGCTTCGAAAAGTCAAAGATATCTACAGAGCAGATATTTTTTCTCTCGATTGTGGAAAATTCCAGTATGCTGTTGTAGTGTCCCAATAGTGATACTACTTTTTCGCCAAGAATACTGTGAAGCATCTTTAGAAAGCGAGATTCGTCTTCTTTGCGGTTAAAGAAGAACGTATATATACGAGCACCCCAGGCATTAGTATCTATACGCATAGACACTAATCCAAATATCCAACAATATGGGACTGCCACCATAATTGCATTATGAATATGCAATAACAATCCAACCAGTGCATGGCTTTGTTTGTTAGATAGTGACGATTGGCCATTGCTATATATTCTGCCATCTCCATCACATCCATTTGGCATCAAGTCATTATCCACAAAAATCTTTGTAATCAAATCTTTGTGACTAACTGCTTTAAGCTGTTCTGCTGCAACCCGTTGCTTTTTTTCGATTACTTTGTTGGCCGCAGCTGTTGCTGCAATTCCGCAGAGAATCTTTGCCACTTTTTTAGCTTCCAATTGGCGTTGTGCCTTGGCTCTACGAGCTCGTTCCATTGCGCTTGGGGTTCTTGCCATCTTGTTGTTCGTTGTCTGTTGTTTGTCGTTCGTTTGTTTTGTCTAAGATATTTTTATATATCAAATATTAAATATGAAAAAAAAAGAGTTTTATGCTATACTGCCGTATAATGATATAACTGCCAAAATATGCAATAAGAGCAAAAATATGCAATAAGGGCAAAAATATGCCCTAAAAATCTGTAATAATACAGCTTATAGTGATAAGATCATTTTTTTTCCATTGACCTCAATTGACATGGTTTCCCACACCCATACGCCAATCAGAGGAATGCCTTCATTGTGGCAATCCGGGCGAACTGCATTGAAAATCGCATATTCTGCTCTGCATGCGTGCAATTCTCCAGACAAGTCGGTTGGGTAAAACCCACCAGTGATTGAAAGAACATCGGCATCTGGGATTTTTGCCCCTTGAAGAATGAGAAAATATTTTTCCTCATGCTTGATGATTGCGATGACCTTTGGGCGGTCATAATACCCCATATGATGAGAAAACCAATCTGGGTTCAATCTTTCGGTGGTCCCCAATGATGCATCTGGTTTATGAATAACATTATTGTGGTGCAAGGTGTTGAAAGTCATCTTGCCTCTTGGCGCAACGCCTTCAATGCTAGGCTGGTCATACATTACACCAGTAATATATGTTGGAAGGCCACTGCACATATTCATAGTAATATGGTCTCCACTAGATAACCCACGAATAAGATTCTCTATAGAAGGATTAGCGGCTGCGGCTGCTGCTGCTTGTCGTTCTGCTAGAGTAGTCTTTGTGCGGCCAAGGATGCTATTAACCAATGAGCGACCTCCACCTCCAGCTGAGCGACCACCTCCTCCACATTCTGGCGAGTGCTTCCACAGAATTTCAACAAAATCACTTTGTCTTATTTCGTCCAATGTCATAATCTGCGCCTTAGGATTTTTTCCAAATGCAGATACAAACCGTGGAGAGTTTGCCTCAATAGAACGAGCCTTACTATCTGAGATTTCCAAAGATGGTGCCGAGAATTGACTTGCATCGATTCTAATTGATTCATATAGCCTACCACCGGAGATGCTCTTTGTGTGTGACCCAGCCCAGGAATGTTTGTATTCTGTAGATTGCCCATTAATCATAACAATAATTGTAAAATCAATGGGGGCTGTCGCATATTGGTTATATCTGCGATACAGATTAACATACACTTTGTACACTCCAGATGGAGGAATGCCCTTTCCTGTGTAAGAAATACATTCTACTGGGGTTTTTGTTGATGATGGGCCACAATTGCAATTTGCGTCAAAATTCAATTTAAAATTATCAGACTGCAAATTGTTTAAAGATATTCTTGTGTAATTTGGCAATACAACATCAAGGTCAAAGTCATCCAAAGTTTGCCAAACCAATGTAATTGCGTAAGGGCTATTGACACTATGAGCTTGAAGAGCTGTTACAGCTTGCGCAACTTGTGGAGTTTGATATGTCACTGGGTTTGAAATATGATCCATCATCTTAGTAATGGCCTCGACACTATGTGCAGTTTCAGACATGCTAATCAAGCTAGCTGCAGTTTCAAAATTTTTGTGAATTGCAGCACTAAGGCCCTGACTAGCAAAACCTGGAGATGCCAATGCTGCAAGCCTCATCGAATGCTTTTGCTCATCGGTGGCACCCTCCCAAGATCCAATACCAAATTCTTGTTTGGCGATTGCTAGCCCTTCCAACCAAATAATGACATTGGTCCAAAAATCAGGCCTCACACATTTAACAAGTGCAGCCTTAATATTTTCAAGGTCACCAATAATTCTTAGAAATTTTTCAAGGCGGATATCCATTGAAAATTGTCTTGACGCTGGTGCGTGTGTAAGATACTTGGGTGCCAATTCTTTTAGTTGGTTCTTTGTTAGAGTTATGTTAACCCCACGAACTTTGAATAAGAGCACATTCTCTGGATTGTTGGCATTTAACCACTCATAAAAGTCCTCAAGGATGGTATTGGGCGCAGCAATAGTGCAGCCGGATGCACTCATCTGATGATACCATGGTCTTCTTCCGCCAGTATAGCTTTTGCCACCCATTGTGATTCTGTGATCGTCGATGTGATTGGATTTTACTTTTCTAAAATAGACCATATTGATTAATACAATTTCTTGCACATCTGGTGGCAGGCTAGTGTAGTAATTTCTGCCATGATATGCAATGATTTCATTGATCGCGCCATTTCTTTCCTCAGTGGACATTTGTTGAACCCTAATCGCATTTGCCGCGACTGGGTTATAATCTTGGCTATCAGTTTGGTCATTGACTTGATCCTCCACTTGGCTATCAACTTGAGCCGCTGTCAAATTGTTTTTTTGATGCTCAATGATTTCAATCGCAGTTCGGTTGATAATGCAAGACTCAATTGGAGCTCTGCATGTTGGGCATAGTTCCAAGTTTTTGCTACAATCTCTGCAGCTGCCGTGCCCACATGGTGCAAATAGCATTGGTTCGTGATTGTCGCCTATGGCAAACTCAAACTCGTGTAAACAGATTACGCATTCTAAGCTTGACATTTTAGGGAGTGTTCTTGTGTGTTTTATAGTATATTTAATACATTCAAATATCATTTAAAAACAAGAAAAAGCAAAAAAAACAAAAAAAAACAAGAAAACGCAAAAAAAACAAAAAAAATGATTGTTTTTTAGGGAACTTATATTGACGCAGGGCGCCAAATACAAGTTTTATTCCCCGCAAAACATTCAATCTTATTCGTACAACCAACTTGCGCATAGAATGCGCTGTGGAAGTATATATTGAGCCCTACTGGTTTGTAGTTCTCAACGATTGAAATCATTTTTAAGGGAATTTGGTTTGTTATAATTATTATGTCTAGGCCCGCCACGCCATTTTTCCTTGTAAGGAAAGACATATAAAAATAACAGCTCTTTTCTTATCGCACTAAAATCAGTCTTCTCAAAGAGAAGAACCTCAGAAATGCCGGGTAAGTGTGCACACCCGTAGAGCCCGAAGGCTCAGTTGTTCCATTTTTTGATGTCAAGCAAAATGGTAAACTTTGTGAGTGGAGTTGAAAAACTCCAAATTTGCTAGATGCAAATTGCTGTGAGTAGTCTGTTGTCAGCAAACTATTGTTAGGAGATGAATCCTTTTTATGGTCCGGTAAAGAACACAAAAGGTGCTGGGATGGCTCCTATTAGCACGCAAATCTCGTTGACTTGGTTAATTGCCAACAATGGTGCCAATACTGCTCTCACTTGGGCCAAATCCGCAGTTAGCGCTGCAACTTGTGGGACTGGATGTTCCGCTCGGTGGCAAGCAATTGCAATTGCCTGACGACCAGCCGCAGGGACAGCCATAATCGCACACAGTGTACCAGCCGATAGACCAAAAGGACCCAAAGCCACAAGTGCCTCTTCATTTGTCATAGCTGACAAGTCTGGGACATCTATAGGCTGATTTACTGGTAATGCATTTACCATAGCTTGCGCTATAGCTGTTACACCCGCAAGTTCTTGTACTCGAGAAGCCTCAAATGACGCCTCACATACTGCGACCATCTCCAATACATTGCTCATCACCTCGCAAAGCTGATACGCAGAAATTGAATTACCGTTGTTATAATGAATCATCAACTCGGCCATCTGATTGGTCAACTCATTCGCATTTGCAAATCTGCGATTGAGCATTTGCACCATCAGATGAAGCTGCAAGTTCGGAAGATTGAATCCTCCAAGCAAGTCTACTAGGCGTGACACAGTCCAAGGGATTGGAGTGCCTCTGACAACATCCTGACCAAAATCGGCAACTTGTGCAATAGCTGGATTGCGAAGTCCAAGCCTAGCTTTCAGCGCCGATAACTTTTGTGCCAAAGCATAAGCTCCTTGCAGGTCGTTAAGACCAAACTCTGGAGTTATAATTCTAGCCGATAGCATCGAATACTCATTCCAACCAATGAGCGCATTGCACTGCACCATTAGCTCGAAGAACATGCTTAACGCAATTGTTTTCTGGCGATTTTGAATATCACGTGCTAATGGTGTATCTAGTACTTCCAAGATGGTTGTCACAAGAGGTATTGGCGCTCCAAACATAGCCATAATGGCTCTGCATAGAGGAAATGCATCAACGTCTGTAGCAATTATTCCTTGCATTGTACGAATCAGCAATGTTACCACATGTTGCCAATCAAGGTTTCCACCATGTTGAGCATGCAATCCCATAAATTGCCTAAGCAATGGCGCAAAGTTTGCATTATCAGAATTAACTCCTGATGCAACCAATGCAGCATTGCATGCAGTCAATAATGGAAAGTCCCCTCCTGAAGTGCGATTTGCAAGTCTTTGCAAGAACAGTACCAAGTTACGACTAGATGGCATTCCAACAATTTCATCCATATGCATAATATGAATGATGAGTGCTGCAATTTCTACTTGTGTAAGCTGAATTGGTTCGTCATACCCTCTTATGCCGATAAGGGCATAGAGCGATGCCTGCATTTTATTTTGCAAGGCTGCTTTAACTACCAGACTTGCAATTCCAGGATTTGCACCCTCGAGTGCTTCTAATGCGGCTTGGTATAGGTTGGCCTCGTGTGGAGACCTGGGTTGGTATGTTGTGATTGCCCCCGCACCATTTGGTACGTGGTTTTCTAATACAGCAATTAATGCTGAAACGGCGATTACTGCTGCGGAGATTCCTGACATTTTGTTGAGTTTGTAGAGTTTTGCTTAACATATTTTTATTTATCAAATATTATATACAAAAAAAAGCAATTTTATTCAAAATCATATTCAAAATCATATTATAAATAAACAAGCATATTCAATTAAAATATGTCATATTTCAATCAATCCCCTTTTTTAGGTGCGAGAGCGGTGTGCTCGGCATGATTTTCCAATGCTGCACAATATGTCACACCCATCTACGCCGCAGTATTGTATATTTTCATGCCTTAAGCATTTTGAATAGCCGGGGGCTCGATAACTTGTGCAGCCATTTTCTAAACAGAGTGTATGCCTGCTGCATCTTGTGCCAATATCACATACAATGTTGCACAGATTAATACCACAATACTGAAGTTCTTCATGCCTTAGGCATCTTCTGTAGCAAATAATTCTTCTTGATTGACAACCATGCACGCTGCATGGGTCATTGGTTTCTGCATACATAGGGTTTTCAATTGGGCGACAAATAGGGTCTTCGTCGCTGGGGTCGTAAGTTGGCGCTGGCATTTTTGTTTTTAATTTATAATTAATTATCAAATATTTGACAAATAAAAATGTGGATAAATAACACTTTTATAAACCCAATTAAAAAAATCTAGACTAAATTGATGATTCATTTTTTTCCATTTTTGGGCGGCTAATGTCTCCTCCTGTATATGCGCAGCCGCTTCATAAGCAGTTCCATGCGCAGCCGCTTCATAAGCAGTTCCATATGAGAACCCACATCGCCTATTTATTTCCAATATATATGGCCGCCCTTCATTATTTAGCATAATATCCGCACATACAACTTGAAATCCCGCTTTAGATTCTGGATATGGTCGCAAATCAAGTTCTAAAAAATTATTTTCTATTGCGGTTGTGCATTTTTTTAATTCTCGTAGAGATTTTTCTATTAATTTAGGGTCTATATCTGTTTCGGATGGAAATAATAATCTGTCTGTATGGTGGCCCACACTTAAATGTATTTCATTATTTGAATAATATTCTAATGGTGATTGACAATTATTACAATCGCCATATTGATTTTTTGCAGTAATCATTCTATATTGTGAAAATGTAAATACTTTTTTTATGCCAATTGCCGGATTTGCATATAATAGAAAATATGGCCTCAAATGAAATTTTTTACCATGTGATAACATTGTATTTTTTATATAATGACTAACAATACAATTTATTCCAAATTCTGATTTTGCATCCATTAATTGGTCATAGGTTAATATAATTCTAACACTTTTTTGTTGAAAACCAATATTTTTTTTAACAATATATGGTGTTTTTTCATCTAATAATACTCTTGCTATTGGTATAAAATCTTTTAATAAATATGATTTTGGCAAAAATTCTTTATTTTTAAAATTTTGTATTAAATTTGCTTTTTCTGTTAATTTTTTAAGTGCATCTGATTCTAATAAAAATTTTAAATCTGCTTTTTGTTTCATAAATTCTAATGGGTATTCTACAGTATCTCTTCCATTTTTTTTTACTGTAAAAATTTCACCCCAAGATAAATCTACATATGGCGCAGATATATCTTTTTCAATAAAATGTCCTTGATTTGATAACATATTTTTTAATATTGAATAATCTAGCCCAGAATCTGCTTTTAATGAAAAAGTTAATTTATTATATATTCCACCATTATAAAATTTAATATTTTTTATTATATAATAATTACAAATATTTATTGATAAAATTATACATAATATAAAAATTAAAATACAAATTATATAAAAAATAATCATTTTATTTATATATATATATAAATAAAATGATTCCAAATCAACAAGGAAATAATTTAAAAAAAAAATTAAACAATGAAGAAACAAATGAGACAACTTCAATTGTTGCTTGGCTAGGTCTGATTTTAGGATTTATTGCAATACTTATTGCGATTGCTATAATTGCAATTTCAAAGACATATACAGAGCAATATTATGATACAGGATATTATGGAATGCAAAAAACATATTCCCAATGGGTTCCTTGGCTGCCAATAATACCTGCAAATTCAACTGGTTCTGCGTATTCAATAGCACCAACTGCATCACAATCCGCATTAATTACTGCAGGTAATATAAAAGCTCAAATTGTTACATTTCCACCGCCTAACCCTGATGAATATATATCTTCATATATGGCCGTCTCTCAAGGTAATAGAAATCAATTTTATGGTTATGACCCTAATAAAAGTAATGGCGCATTACCGGCTCTTATATATACCAATTCAACAAGTATGGTATTTGTTGTGGATTGCTCACCATATACATATGATTCTTGTATAGTTACTGTTGGATGTATGGGAAATAGTGGTGGGACTAATGCTCCATTTGGATTATATGTTACTGCAACATATTCTAAATTGAAAACTACAAATGCCAATGGAACTCCATTAATTAGTAATTTAACTGCAAATCCAGGAGCTGCATCCGGAACTTCTCCGCCATATTATGAAGATATAGCTATTGGCGCATCTAACAGTGTTGCATATTTTTCTCCAATGTCAACAACATCGGCGATGGTCGCCAGTGCGGTCAATAGCACAACAACTACATAATATTTTTTAATTATAAATATATTACATTATAAACATATACTATTTTTTTTTAATTATAAATTATTATGTATTTTGAGAATATAATAATTGGTGCTGGGCCGGCTGGGTTGCAGGCTGGATATTATCTTCATAAATATGAAATTGATTATATTATTTTAGAAAAGGGTGAAAGATGTGGCGCATCATTTGAGTCGCTGCCGCATTCTGGAATTGTATTATCTACTAATAAAATTAATACTGGTACTATAAATAAAGGAATTAATTTAAAATATGATTATAATTCACTAATCAGTGATAAAAATATAAATATTAGTAAATATTCAAAAAAATTTTATCCAACAAGAGATGATATGATTACATATTTAAATGAATATTGTGAAAATAATAATTTAAATATTGAATATAATTCAAATGTTATTAAAATTGAAAAAATAAATGAAGATGGAAAAAAATTAAAATTAAATTATAAACTTATTGTTAATACTGCCAATGGAGAAATTATGTATGAGTGTGACCGAATATTTGTTGCAATTGGCCTATCGTCTCCAATTATTCCAGAAAATTTTAAAAATTCAAAAATTGAAGAATTAAAAATTGAAGAATTAAAAACTGAAGAATTAAAAACTGAAGAATTAAAAACTGAAGAATTAAAAACTGAAGAATTAAAAACTGAAGAATTAAAAACTGAAGAATTAAAAACTGAAGAATTAAAAAC
>Ga0114959_10004820_pt1 | contig 10227 bp, 11 predicted proteins | sample C_130625_EF_Meta_FD_87317 | JGI IMG/M metagenome (GOLD analysis project Ga0114959, IMG submission 87317) | Freshwater microbial communities from Lake Croche, Canada to study carbon cycling - C_130625_EF_MetaG | ecosystem: Environmental > Aquatic > Freshwater > Lake | place: Lake Croche, Canada...
AAATTAAATATCCATCAATCGATTCGAGAGAAATTACATTCCTTCTATATTTCGAATCGCATTCCCCATATTATCTTTTATGGTGCTTCGGGCTCCGGAAAACAGACGATTGTGAATGATTTCTTGCGAGAGATTTATCATGGTAGTGAGACCAAGTTGAAAGCGAATGTCATGTTTGTGAATTGCGCACATGGAAAGGGAATTAAATTCATTCGCGAGGAATTGAAATTCTTCGCCAAAACGAATGTCCAATTCAATAGCGGGATTTGGTTTAAAACGATTGTTCTCTTGAACGCTGATCATTTGACCATGGATGCCCAATCCGCTTTACGTCGTTGTATTGAATTGTTTAGTCATAATACTCGTTTTTTCATTATTGTCGAGAATAAACATAAATTGTTGAATCCGATTCTCTCGCGATTTTGCGAGATTTATGTTCCGGAATATATCGATCCTAGGACCGGCGAGAGAATGAATCTACATCAATTGCAAATCCAACGAACCTATCCTTTTCATCAAGAAGAACGTACTGTTGCTTTTTCTTGTTTGAATAGATTGCTTCTTTCGGAACATGGACAAGAAGGAGAAAAGAAAAGGGAGATGGATCATGCTACCATGGTATCCGTCGTTTCGGATATGTATGAAAATGCGATTTCATCGTATGATTTTCTTGCATGGATTCAAGCGTCTTCTTTATGGAGCGATTATGAGAAATCGAACTTGTGTATGTGTTTTTCCAAAATCAAACCGGAATTCCGATGCGAGAAATTGTTGTTGATGTATTTAGTCGATTTCTTGTGGAATCGGCCGAAGGCCGATCTACGTACCGTGTCGTTCATGTAGCTCCGGTTACGATGTAGTACCAAGGTATTGCTTGCGCCATCGTTTGCTTCGCCAGACCCTCCTTTTTGTGTTGTGGTTTTGTGGTGTGGTTTTGTGATATAGTTTTGTTTTGGTGTTTCTTGCAAGAAAAAATAAAAACAATGATCGTTCGAATTGACTTAAAAAAGTCGAGAGAATATATTATATTTCTAAATCCTTTTTTTGCAAGAACAAAATGGATGATTTTATCGTTTCGAATTTACATGAATCTAAAAATGAATGGTGTGGGCGTCTCGTTTCTGTTTTAACACCTCTCGTAATCGAAGGGTTTCATTCCATTTTCAACGAGTCTTGGAAATTATGTGTCGATAGCAACGAAACCAATAAATACTTGATGACGTTTCAAAATTTGTTATCTCGTATTCCTCAATGGAATTCCGTTATTGTGGAAGAAGAGAGAAAACGCATTATCGAGAGAAGTGGGTGTAATTATCTAGAAGATCTCATTACTTGTGTCCATATTATTCAGTTAAAAGTCCTCACATGTATCCGTGTTGGAAATAAACAAAAGAAGATCGATATTTCCATTCCCAAATTAGATCATTTCTTGCATCGTGTTTATATCCATAGTGCAAGAAAATTATACCGTAATGTTTATTTGTTCGAAAAGAAAATCTCCGATTTACAAGTCCAGAAAAACGGTCGCGAATTGGAAATCATGATTCAAGAATCGATTCTAACTACTATTCGAGAGAGTATTCCTACCGAAGCCATTATTCGTGCGTATTTAGACGAATCCATGGAAGAAGAAGAACAAGTTATTATTGAAGCTCTTGAAGAGAAGGATTCGAAAGAGAAAGCGGAAGAAGAGAAAATCGGAGAAGAAAAAGGTGAAGAGAAATCTGGAGAGAAAAAAGAAGAAGTGAAATCCTTAGAGGAAGAAGTACCTACCACCGTTCCTTCTATCCAGAATTTAGACGATACCCCGGTCGTGACTCGTCTGACGTTCAATGATGTCGATGTTCTTTCAGATGGTACTTCCAAAACTGCACCCAAAGATGTCGATACTTTAGAGAAAATCAGTACCGAGAGAAATGCACAGAGAAAAGCAGAAGAGGACGAGGATGAAGACGGAGGAGCACAAGAAAAAATCAAAATCCATATGGATGAACCCGCTTCTCTTTCTCTCGATGATGTTTTCGATTTAGATAAAGATTTAGCAACAACCGATTTAACCCTAGACGGAATTGTGGATCTGTAGCTCCGGGAACCCATGGTTCCCCTGTAGGGAACCCATGGTTCCCCTGTAGGGAACCCATGGTTCCCCTACAACCCCTCCTTCCACGTTTATTCTAGTAACGGTCTTACGATTCACACTAGAAATATATATTTTGATTCTTCTTATGATTTCCACTAGAAATATATATTTCGATTCTTCTTACGATTCACACTAGAAATATATATTTCGATTCTTCTTACGATTCACACTAGAAATATATATTTCAATTCTTCTTATGATTCCCACTAGAAATATATATTTCGATTCTTATAAATATCCACGTGAAAGGAGGGGGCGCGGGGGAACCATGGGTTCCCTGCTCCCTACGCGTTTGATATGCGACCTTTTTTTTTATTTCTGGTATATATCCAAAAATAAAAATGGAAAAAGTCTTGATTTTCGCTGGTTCCATCACTCTCGTTTTTTGTATTATGAAGTTCGTAGAGATGAAGTATTTAGACGAAGAGATGAAACCATTGAAATCGTTTGTGAGAGATGCGATCATGGTATTCGCTAGTTCGTTTGCGAGTGCATATGTTATCTTGCATTACGACAAGGGTATTACCGATTTATTTTCTATTATTACGGATACACCGATTTTCGTCCCAGATACTACCACCGTTTTCACAGGAGAACCTGGATTTTAGATACTTCGATCATGGTTGTTCCTCTACATAATCTAGAATCGTTTCGAATTGCACCGTCTCTTCTCCGTGCCAAAACCATTTATGAAAAATCACTTCATATGGTTGAATCGACTGTCCAAAATACGTCCCTTTTCTTGAAGGATGTCGATGTTGATTGTGAGTATGATTTTTAGGATCTCTCCAATCAATATTCTGGTATTTCGGCAATAAACAATCAATCGAATACCCGCCTTTGAATATCGCTCGAGAGACGCCATATTCTCCCTGTACAATCGCATCATATTTCGTCTCATGATTACAAAAAACAGTTCCTTCTTTCATCAGAACCGCCAATCCAATCGCATCTGTCATAAAAAAGAACCCTTCGACTTTCGGTCCATATCCTCCTGCATCGTATCCCGGCAAACATACAATCGTCGTACCGACCACCTTCACTACCTCGGTTATTTTTCTTATGAAGATTGAAGACCAATGATTATGTAAGAGATCCCAATATGTTGGGAGAATCGGACCAATCACTCCACTATTCATGAAAAAATAATAATCGTATGTTTTCTTGTGAGATGCAAGATAAGATAATGCAGAATGATGTCCTCCGAAATCATATCCTTCATTAGGTCTCTTGATAATCGTAAGATTCGAGAGATTCGTAGGGAAAACGATCGTTTCATCGTAGGCAAATCCGTTGATGACAATAATATAATCCATTTCTTTCCGTTCTTGCAGTTCCTTTTTCACAAAAAAAGCTAAATTATAATTACTCGAGGGCGAAAAAAAATAAGTATAAATAATGACCGATTTCATTGTTTATACATGTGTCTTTTTCTTTTTCTATTTTTTTCTTTTTCTATTTTTCTAATATAATTTACATAAATAATTGGATCCAAAAATACATCTCTCTAATTCCAAATAATCTTGAAATATTTCGAAATGATCTTTTGTGGAAAGGTTCGACTCCAAGAGATTCGATTCGTCGATTTCTCCTTCTTCTAATAATCCCATACATCTGACTTTGATTAAGGCTGGAAGAGGAGGAAGAGTAGGAGACACTTCTTCTTTCTCGATCGATATCTCTTTCACCCCTTTCAGATTACCATTATTTCGATGACATAATTGAATCTCCCAATACAAATGCTTGGTCACTCCTTTTTCGAAATAATCCATACAAATGGTATTTTTACATACCACTACTGAATTCCAGAAACGACATCCTTCTAGCGTATTCCAAAACGAAAGACTAAGAAAGGCAAACCAATACTCGTTCTTTTTTTCATTGACTCGATATTTTGCTTGGATATGCGTAATTCTCCCAATATGCAATTCTGCAAAACGATCGACTAATTGTTTCTTGGTGACATTTGGGAGAATACGAGGAATAAATAATACTACGTCTTGCATTTTTATAAGTGATTTTAATGTTTTTAAGCTTTAAAGTAAGTACTGAATTGTTTTTAGTTGTTGTTATCTTTTGGTTATCTTGCAAGAAAACACATCAATTTTTTAGGTGTATGGATGGTTAGTAGAAGACACCTTTGGTTAGTAGAAGACACCTTTGGTTAGATGTAGCATTTAGGAATTGCATCGATATCTACCCAATAAATCAATTCATTGGATCTTGGATTCTGTCCTTTTTTCTTTTTCTTGTCGTTATTGCTATTGATTTTCGAAACATCATATTGAGAGAATAAAGAAAAGCCCATTTGATTTTCGGGAGTATGTGCATGTACCATTCGAGCAATCATCTTGTATAATTTGAAATTCGGATATCGTTCTTCTCCAGAAGATTTATATAATATATTCTTGCCATTATCATCCATACACCATCGCGCAATCGTTTTCTGTACTTCCGTCCATTTTTTTCGCGATCTTCGTATTTCCTCTTCTTCTAATCCGTCGAAAACAAAATCATACATCGAACAACCTAACCTACATAAATCGAAACTCGGATTCGGTTTTATTTCCGGTTTTTGGGCATTGAAAAATGGTTCGCAATTATATTGTCCATGAGCATCACCTCCTGGTGCGAAACTATCACTTCCTAGTACTTTGTCTTGGAATCGGTAAATACTTCTCCCGAAATCGATGATCTTATAAATACGACCATAAGTAGGTACTTTGTACGTTTTCCCAAGAAATGTATAGGACAGGTGCGTATATTCCGTAGAAATATAAATAATATTATTCGTATGTAAATCATTATGAGTGAAATCATATGCTTTTTGGAATGCGGCAAGAGACATGATAATTTGGAAAAGCGCACTGGCGAGTGGGGCATCTCCTAGTATATCCTTTTCTAGTAATGCATCAAACGTTCCTTCACCTTTCTCTAGACATATCATTTGTATTGGAAAATCGCGAATATAGACATGAATCAGCGGTTCTTCTTCTTGCGAATCGTCTTCTTCCATATCGGACCATTCTTCTGATCCTTTGTTAGATCCTTCATTTGCGTCTTCTGTTTCACTTGAGTTTGCGTTCGGTAGGTCATCGAATGAATTATTTTCTATACTATTTTCTTCCGAATCGTCATATTCTTCTTCCTCCTCGTTTCCTTCCCCTCTCGGTTCTTTTTCATATACTAATTCTAATGCTGATTCGATGGCTTCTGTTTCTATCTTTGTTTCCATGTTTTCGTCTAAGTTCAAGTTCAAGTCTAAGTCTAAGTCTAATATATCTGCATCGATTGGAGATAAATCCGAATAGATTTCTCCTAAAGATAATTTCGGTTTCAAACTAAGAGAATTCCCTCTCTCTCCTCCTCGTGGAGAGAGATCTGAATTAGAAGATGGTAAAAAACAATTCGATTCAAGTTCATATAAATCATTCTTTTTCTCAAAAAAGAATTCCGAATCTAATAAATATTCATAATCATCGGAAATATCGAATCGGAATTTCTCTTGAATTCCTAAATAAGATCCGTAAAAATCGACAGAATGAATGAATTTATTGCGATGATATAATTGACTCGATAAATAACTGAAAAAACAATCGATATATGCAGAATTAGATTGATTCACTATCTTGGAGATTCGTTTTTTTTCCACACAAGAAGAATATATCGGGAGATTCTGCAAGAAATTACGTTCTTTTTCGTATTTACCAATTAAATAATGAATCGGATCTAATAATGGTGCGTATTTGATATGAATCGGAGTTTTCTTTTGTTGTTTCGTGTGCTCTTCTACCACCGTATGTAAATCTACAAAATGATTCGGATGATTGAGAGAAATAGAATTGTAATTATTGTCGTTCATTTCGAAAAACAATCCATAAATGGGATTGTAATTCTGAAGATATTTAATACGAAATGGGTTGTAGTTATGTGTTTCTTGTGTATCCTCTCGATATTGTTTTTCTAAATGTTCTAAATCGATATTCTTGGATTTGCAATAAAAAATATCAGTCATATGGAAACTAGAACTTATGTTGTTAATCCCTATTCCTTTTTTTATGTTCGAACGAACCTTTTTTACAAAGCTTATTGATCCAGAAAAAATATATAAAGTATTCACTTTTTTTCCTAAAGGTATCTCCGACTATAATGCCATTTATTACATTACATGGTGAGCCAGGAAACCGTCTCGGTGCTCATATTATGTCTTATTTAAATCAGATTTTTTATGCACATTCTTCTCATTATTATATTCGGTATGATATTTCTAATTTACCTTATTCCAAAAGTCCTTTTATCACATTCATTCTTTCGTTTGTAGATCGATATAATCTTCATTCTTCGGAATATTATGATACTATCGAAGTCTTTCCACAAATGAATCTTGATTGGAGTAAAATGATGTATCAAACAATAGAGAAAATTAAAATGGATTTCGCCGCTTACTGGAGAGAAATATATCCGGAAATATGTTCCGATTGTTTTTCTAGTATCTCTTCTAAGTATTCTGTACCATTGGACCCCAAGAAAACAATCGCCGTACATTTGCGTTTAGATGATGTACATGATTGGTGGGATTATAATGGTACGGCTTCCGCGGAGTATTATCGCGGGTTGGTACAACGGGATGCTTCTCTCGATGAAATGTCACATGTACATAACTATGGAGAGTATCCGAATATTCAAGCACCTATTCCTATGGATCGTGTCGAAATACAGATCGAAGATGCGAAACGGCGTTATCCAGATCATGAAGTGGTGATTATTTCTAGTCCCAGTACTAGAGATTTGATTCAAACCCAATATCGCGTTCTTTGCAATATCGATGAATCCCATGATTTATTCTTGTTGTGTATTTCCGATGTGGTCATTTTGAGTCGAAGTACGTTTTCGATTTGTTCTCTTCTTTTCGGAAATCATAGTAGAGTATATGCTCCTTTATGGGGACAATGGACGTATTATGGGTTTTATACGAAATTTCATCGTGATTCAGAGGAGCATTTTTCGTATTTCTGGTAGCTTGATTCGATTTATACCTGCGGATGTTTTCTTGTGTATATGCAAGAAAAAATCCTATTATTTATTTGATCTGATCCGATCCGTATAATAATAATACGTCAAAACAATAGAAATAATAGACATACCTCCATATATAGAATGACATTGGAATTGAAAAAATGGGATATGCGTTGGATTACATTTAAAGCCGACGAAAATAAAGGGCCTGTCATCGTTTTAATCGGTCGGCGTGATACTGGTAAAACTTTTCTTGTGAGAGATCTCTTGTATTTTCATCAAGATATTCCCATTGGAACCGTTATTTCCGGAACAGAAGCTGGTAACGGGTTTTATGCGGCTCATGTTCCCAAATTGTTCATTCATAATGAATATAGTTCTGTATTGATCGAAAATATATTAAGACGCCAGAAAACAGTCATGAAACAAATACAAAAAGAAATGGAAACTACCCGACGTTCCACGATCGATCCACGGACTTTTGTTATTTTAGACGATTGTCTCTATGATAGTACCTGGACACGGGATAAATTAATGCGTCTTCTCTTTATGAACGGTAAAATGTTTGCCGGAGTCATTACAAAATAATGGCTAGTTTATGGATTCTACGAATCTATGAGCAACACGTCCAAATTGCGGAGACATCTTGTTAGGTTTATACTACTAAATTATTCTAGAAATAGGATAATGGCTTATGTTAATCACATAAGGTATAGTAAAAAGGTATAAAATAGAGAAAATCCGCAGCTCGTCACCTACGTCCGTTATTGGTAAGGATATGGTGATAGTTCAACGACTAAATGCCCGTGGGGTTGAAAAGTCTAACCAACTTTCATGATACCTTAAGATATAGTCTAAACCCATTCGAGAGAATGCTATGCCCATTGAAAAAGCATAGATTTTATGACTTTAGAAGGAAATATCTAAAGGAAAATGGTATAAATTGAGACATTGGAAAGTGATGCTTATCATCACCATGCAATATCCATTAGGTGTGCCTCCGGCACTGAGAACCAATATCGATTATGTGTTTATCTTGCGAGAACCTTATTTGTCGAATCGAAAACGTATTTGGGAGAATTATGCGAGTATGTTTCCGACCTTGGAATCGTTCAATTCCGTCATGGATCAAACAACGGAGAATTACGAATGTTTAGTTATCAACAATAATGCCAAATCGAATAAATTATATGATCAAATTTTCTGGTACAAAGCCGAAAATCGGCCCAATTTCAAACTAGGATCCAAAGAATTCTGGGAGATTTCGAAAGGAATTTGTTCCGATGATGAAGACGAAGCCTACGATCCCACTAACGCCAAAAAGAAAAAACCCGGATCGCAAATTACGGTGAAGAAAAATAACTGGTAGCCGGAGCAGGGAACCCATGGTTCCCTTGCGAACCCTCCTTTCACGTTTATCTAAGTAATGGTCTTGGGAATACACTAGAATATAAATATTAATTATTCTTGCAGTTATTGTTCTTGGGTTCGTCTTGTGGTTCTTAGTCTTTCGTATATATATAATGATACCGGTGATTGTAGCCACTTTAGCTCCACTTGTAAATTGTATTCAACTCTTTCCTCAATTATACAAAACCTATATAACCAAAAGTGTAAATGATTTATCACTTTATTCGTTATTACTCATACTAATTACAAATCTTCTTTGGTTATTACATGGATTTTTTATAAGAGATAATTCTCTTATTGTAGCAGGTATCATAAGTTTGATGGTAAATATATCGTTATTGACATTGTATTTTCTTTATAGAGATACTTAATAGATCGTCTGACTTGTTAAAAAAGTCGCGAAAAAAAGCCATGCAATATATGGAACCAAACAATATCCTGCCGTTTTATTTATTTTATAAAAATTCCATCCAATATATACAGCACTTATTGCTAATAAAAAGAGAGAAAACGTTGAAAAAATAGCGTTTGGAAAATACACGAAATATGGCCACCATAATAATAATAAAACTAAATGAATAATATATTTTTCTAGTATATTTCCTATACTTTTATCTCTATCTACCGTGTTTTCTTTCCATATTAAATATGACGCATATCCCAACAATAAATATAATACGGGCCAAACTACTCCAAATACCCATCCGGGTGGATTCCATTTGGAACGTACTCTTGGTATTTTGTTTCTAGGAATCAAAAGGGCCGATGAACCTAATCCTAAAATAATGGGAGAAAATATCCATAGAATACTGTATAAAGTATTTTTCATTATTGAAATAAAATAAAATATATATAATTCCGATATATATTTTATTTATACCATACCATTTTTATTGTTTAACGGTGTAATTATACAACGAAAATCCGTACATAATACGCCCATAATCCCAATCCGACAAAACATTTCGAAATCAAATCCAAGATATTCATCGCAATATTTTTCCCTTCTTCTTCCAAAAGATATACTAATCCATAGAAACTCCAAACCACTACATAAAAACTAAACATGATATAATTATCTAGTCGGTATCGGGGCAACACATATCGAGAGAAAATCAAGTAATACATAGTGAAAAATGGAACGAACCCTAGAAAAGAAGCAGTGAAACGATCAATCTTTTGTGTTTCTCCCAAATATCCAAGAAATAACATAATATAATTCAAAAATAAAATCACTAGAAAAACACCAATGGATACGGGTACTTTAATATTATTCCCCATGACAATACATAATACTAATAACATTATAGGGGTTGTAATAGACCAATCTACATAACGCGTTTCAGATATTTTCGACCAATCATAGACTTCTCCTTTTTTCTCCGATTCATCGATCTGTAGCATGAATGCAGAATAAAAATAACCAGCCACTACTGAAATACACGTCTCTAAATTCAATACATGCCTTATTACCGGATCCGCTGTTCGTATTGCTTCAATAATCGTAATAGTCGCGGTAGTCAGTAATAAAATATAAGTGATAGTGAAAGAGAATTTCACATAATTGGATTTCGTATCTAGTACTTGTTTTTCTATACTACCGGGTTCTGGCATCTAAATGATATATATCTTACTTTAATACCAAGATATATATTTTCTTG
>Ga0114959_10004821_pt1 | contig 10227 bp, 8 predicted proteins | sample C_130625_EF_Meta_FD_87317 | JGI IMG/M metagenome (GOLD analysis project Ga0114959, IMG submission 87317) | Freshwater microbial communities from Lake Croche, Canada to study carbon cycling - C_130625_EF_MetaG | ecosystem: Environmental > Aquatic > Freshwater > Lake | place: Lake Croche, Canada...
ACATTCATTCCCACACATACTCCCTGTTGATTGAAACCTATATTTCCGACTCGGCGGAAAAGGAACGCTTGTTTGGTGCTATCGAGCATGTGCCCTGCATCCAGAAAAAGGCACAATGGGCCAAGCGTTGGATAGAAAATGGCCGCGCCTCTTTTGCGACGCGGTTGGTGGGTTTTGCCTGTGTGGAAGGCATCTTTTTTTCATCGTCGTTTGCTGCGATTTACTGGCTGAAGAAACGGGGTCTGATGCCCGGACTGACTTTTTCCAACGAACTGATTTCGCGCGACGAGGCGCTGCATACTGAGTTTGCCGTGTTGTTGTACTCCAAGATGGTGAAGAAATTGTCGGAAAAGCAAATTGTGAAAATCATCAAGGAGGCGGTGGCCATCGAGACGGAATTTATCCTGGAGGCCATCCCATGCAAAATGATTGGCATGAACGAGGGCCTGATGAAACAGTATATTGAATTCGTCGCAGACCGGTTGGCTCTGCAACTAGGATGCAACAAGATTTACGAGTCGACAAACCCGTTTGATTTCATGGAACTCATTTCTATCGAGTCCAAAGTGAATTTTTTCGAAAAGAGATTGGCCGAGTATGCCATGGCGAACAAGGACACTACAGGGGCGTTTGATTTTGAGACGGAGGATTTCTAATTTTTTTTGTCTTTTTTTGTTTGCCATCTTTATTGTATTTTTTTGTTTTTTTATTACTACCGCTGTTTCTATCTTGACTTTTATTATTCAAAATAGATGATGAAGTATCATTCTTATTTATTGAATTGTTTTGATTACTACTTGATTGTGAACCACCACTATTTTTTGGGTCTACTACTTGTTTTTCATTCACTTTACACAACGTAAAGTCGATGAATTTGTTTTCAGAAGACGTCTCGCATGTACGATTGAACCATCTCAAAAACCTTGAATGTGGTTGTGGAATTCCGTGGACCAATTTCAGTTCATTCAAAAAATAGGCATTCAACAACTCATCATCCCCTAACATTTTTATATTTGTTTCTGTTATAATTCCTATGGGTACGTTTTTTGTATCATTAATACGGATTACATAACTTGTATCATAATCATGGATATAGTAACTTTTTATGTTTGAAATTTTTTCAAGTTTAATTTTCGCATTAGTAATGAAAATTTTTATTTCATTTTTTGTTTTTTCATTATTTGTTGGGGCTCCACCTATTAAATTAAAAATACCATTAATACCATTATATATGTCACTATAATTTTTTCCATATTTTTTTTTATCTTTTGTTTCATCTTTTTTTTGTGAGTTACTATTTGTTTGATTTGTTTTTTTTAACGGATTATCAGTATAAATTACATTATTTTTTTCATCATTTTTTCTGTTAAAGAAACTTGGTAAGTATTTATTTGTATTATTGGTAATATTTTCAGTTCTTGAATTAGTATTATTACCATCATAAATATTACTATAATCTAAATCTTTTATTTGTCTATTACTATCAACATTATTAATATTTGAAAATATATTTAATTTTGATAAAAAATTTTGCCTAGTTACTGGATTATTTGATACCGATACTTCACTATTTATATCAGGTATTTTTGGATTACTAGTTGTTAAACCTTTTTTCAAAAAATTTTGTGTTTTGTCAATTGTATCCATGAATCTATTAACCAATGTTTTTGATTCGATTACCTCATTCATTATTTCATTAACATCAGTGTCATCAATTTTTTCTAATAAACTTGAAAGAAAGGGTAACAATTCAAGAATCAAAAATTGGATAAACAATAAAATAGTTTGGACTTGTTCAAGAAGCGGTTTCCGCTGATTGGAAACATCATGAATAAAAGACTCTTCCATGAGAAAAGGTGATACAACGAGAATAAAATGACTAACATTCATTCCTTGGTTATTTTTTGATGTATCAACTTCATCACCAAACAAACAAATAGCCGTCATCCATGAACGAATTAAAGGTGATACAAAAACTTTTCTATTTACACTAACATATTCTCGCCTCTTTTTCAATGTCAAAGAGGTCAAAATACCATACAGAGTGATTTTCGAATCCGGTTCCGCGTTCACAATGTTGTTCGAAAATCCAATTTTTTTTGAGAGGTTCTTTCTGGAAAACGCGCTTTGATACACAGTCAGAGTGGTTTGTTCGTTTACTCCTGTTTGTTCTGCATTTTTTGTGTTGGAATTTGTATAATCGACATGGAATGAATACAAACTTTGTCCCATTATGGAACTTTTGATTGTATCTATTTCGTAATATTCTTTAAAAAACTCTTTTAAAACACTTTCATCACATACTACATCCACGGATTCTCGCATGATTTTACTGTGCATATAGGCGATAAACGTCTTCAAACTCGATTCATTGTAGCAATCTTTTAATATTTTTTTTTGATAGTTCAAAGGTCGATTCAGTGTACTAATATCAATCGTATTATTACCTTCAGTAATTATTTGATTATATGCATTTTTTTGGACTTGGGTGGGCTCCAAAGTTATATCTTGTTTCGTTTGATTTGAACCATCAACAGATTCTGGGGTGGATTCATCATCGGGTTTCGTCATGAGAGCAGCAATCGTCACCATGCGTACCATGTAAAGATTTAAAGGTGGAACAAAAGATTCAACATTCTCCATTAGAGATATACTTTTCTGAAATAGACAAACAAAATGTTTTACTCAACCCGAGCGAAAGCTGCGTCGATGCCATTCACAGAGTCCATGAATACGAATACCCTCCATGTGCCGCTTCGTTCCATAGCCCTTGTTCTGGGCGAGGTCGTATTTATCCACCAATTCGGGATACTCCTCACAGAGGGCGAGAATATAATCGTCCCGAGCCACTTTCGCCAAAATGGAAGCGGCGGCGATGCATTTCACCTTGTCATCGCCTTGCTCCACACACTCATGAACAACACCTGGGAAAGGCCTGAAATAATTGCCATCGACCCATAATTTTACAGATGAATGATTCTCCATGTTACGTAAACATTGTGAAATCGCGTCGTGCATCGTCTCTTGGGTGGCTTGCAAAATATTGATGTCGTCAATGCGTTTCTCGTCGCGCCAAGCCACTCCATAGGCCACTGCGTTTTGCCGTATTTGGTCCGCCACCTCCCGTATCTTGACAGCCTTGTTTTTTCCACCAAACCGTTTGCTGTCCTTGATGTACATCATCCATGGCTCGTCTGTGGAAGGCAACACGACCGCCGCAGCATACACACGACCCAACAGGGGACCTCGTCCCGCTTCATCGACGCCAATACCTTGTTGCATGATTGTGGTTGTTACAAAACAATGGATGAAATTCGAAATCAATTATTTTGTATCCCTGTCTTCACCCTTACAGTCGGGTCTTCACCCTTACAGTCGGGTCTTCATGATAATTTTATTGGAATGATTTGTTACCAACCATTCTCTAGAAAACCTACAATGACATAATTGTGTAATACCGGAGTGAAAAGGGTAACAAATATTATATATGCAAATATCAATGACGTGGAACAAATATTTTAAACAATTCAACGAAGTGGATTATCAAATCACCAAATGGATTCACGAAAATGTGGGTCTCAACAAAAACAAGTTCATTTCCGAAATGCCTTACTACCTGGGTCTGTTGCCTTATGAACTCTATGTTATTCCCGGTATGTTTTTAGCGATTTTCGTGATGTTTTATTACAAAACGTTCCATCCCGTACAATTCCATTTACTTCCCCACTGGTTCGCGTTTAGCGTGTCACTCTACATCAAACACAACTTTCACCGGGTGCGCCCCGGATGTTTGAAAGACCGACCTCTCGACTATTTGATTGACCCCAAACACTGCGATGGCAGTACCATGTACCAAAGTTTCCCGTCTGGTCACACCATCACCGCCGTCGCCCTCGCCATCACCCTCTCTTTGTATCTCAATGACCCTACATACAATGACTCGGAAAAAACATTTCTCGGCATTCCCTTTTACCAACCCACCATCAAAGCAATCACCATTTCGTTTGGATTCTTAATCGCCATCATGATTTCTCTGCACCGCGTGGCCTACGGATACCATCATTTTGGCGATGTCGTATTGGGTGCCTTGTTGGGATACTGCATCGGCTATGCTTCATATAAAGTGACCAGTACGTTGCGAGAGGGTACAAAACCGAGCGAGTGTCAACAAAAACCAGTTGTCAAACTCAATACTGAGTTGGGTGTGTCCAAAGAACAACCGATGGAGGAACCACAATGGAATGCTGTGCAGGGCGTCGGTATGGCCTTGTCGTTGATTGCGTTTGTTCACTTTTTCCTGTTTAAATTCAAAAAATTAAGCGAAATAAAACACTAAACCGGGGGAACTACATCATAAGCGCTTGACTCTTTCAGCCGGGTCTTGATGACGATGTTGTCATCAAGACCAGGGTGAAATACCATTACAGGGGTGGTTTGTGGGAGGGTCAAAATTATTTATTGTAGGCGCGGTGCCTGACCCATTTGTTGCATATCCACTTTGTGCCCTCCTTGACGGGGTCGCCCCCATGCAACGAATTGTCCAAAATTTCCTCCTGTTGTGTGTCTGTGTTTTGGAATACAATCAGTTTGCCCTTTTTGGGTTTGATTTGACGTCCAATATTGGGAAAGGTGGTATGTCCGCCTTGGTATTCGTCATTCAAGTAAACCATAAACGTCCACAGGCGCGCTCCGCCGTTGCTGTTCATGCGCTTGCAAAACTCCTTGTCGCCAAAACAAGCATCGTAGTGCGGCGTGAAAAAACCGCCTGTTTCATATTTGACCACCTGCATGTCCTCTTGATGTTCCAGGGGATGCCCCGACATTTGCGCGACGGCCATATTGATTTTATTCACCACAGGATGGTTGTCATTCCGCATCCATGCCTGCATACTGTCTCGGTAAGGAGTGTCACTCAAATCGGCTTCTTCCGTATACACACGACTGGGCTCCAATTTGTTTGAAGCATCTGCAATGAGGGAGTCGCACTCGGCATTCGTCAAAAAACCGTCCAGCTCATAAATGAAATATGGGTCTTCGTTGGTCCTCTCAACCAATGAAAGACGTTCCACAGACGGATGGGGAGGTCGTCGGACGCCACTTGCATAATAAACAATGTTGACAATGGCCATCAACGCCACAAAAGCAAGAATCCAGTAAAAAAGAGTCATGGAATGATACTTTACTGTTTCAAGAGAATTGTTTATCGGACTTTTTACCCATTCACCTGGGTCAAAACAAAAGGTACAATCACTCCACGAATTCTGCCACTGCATTGATACAGGGGTCGCCCAACTCGAAACGTGACCCTAGAATGCGGACCTGGATGGTATCGCCCTTTTTGACACGGTCAAACATATCACTCTTGAATTCATGGTCGCGCAACACGTACACCGACACGGGTTTCATCACTGTCTCCTTGTCCATCACGACTTGGCAAACAGCATGTACCCCCGCCTTGGTCAAATCCGTGACAGTGCATGAAACGATGAGCCCCGCCGGCGGATAACACACCAAACACTGAAACAAGACAACGAGGTGAATGCCATGCGGTCCGATTTTGCCCGCCGAATAACTCTTGATGACGATGGACCCCGAATGCACAAACCCCTCTTCAATGCATTTTCCTGTAAAGAGCCGGCGGATGTGTTGCAACAAATGGTCTTCCATTCTCTCATCCATGTACTGAATCGGTAAAACCACTCGCTTCTCCAACAGGGAATCGACAAAGAGCGGGTCCTGACTACTGTTATTGTATGGTGGCTTATTCTCCATTGGATGTTGTGTGAATGGATACAATGACACAACATCTTCTCTTTCAATTTTTTTGTCGGTTTTTCTTCATGAATCCGATTCGCCATGATTGTTCAGCATGTACCATTGTTCAAACTGATTGAGCTTGGCAAAACAGGGACAATCCCCAAACCGAAACTTGACCAAGACATGGTTCGGCGTCTTGCACAACACCATGTCTTCTTGACCCGGCTCCGCCGAACCCACCTGTAAGACAATGCCACCCCGCATCATCACTCCTTCCCGAATCCAACGAACATACCGCCCCTCGACGAGTTGCTCCATGGTGTCCACCAAGACATACTCGGTCGCCATTTTGTCGAGGAGCGCCGGAATGCTATGCGGCAGACCAATGTAATCATGCAATACGTTGAGTATTTGCAGCGCGTTCTCGTCTGCCGTTTTCTCTACTTGAAACATTTCTGTAACTGAATTACAATGGCTTTGTATTATTTGACGAGGGAGAAGCATGAGAAGAAGAAGGAAAAGAAGAAGAAGAAGGAAAAGAAGAAGAAGAAGGAAAAGAAGAAGAAGAAGAAGAAGGAAACAATTCCAACAAAACATTCACCATAAGAATGGAAGCCGATGCAAAAATAAGTGTTACATCGTCTTCCGTCAATCTATGATTACGAAACGGCCGCCAAGGATGGAAACGTATGAGCAAGATGACAGCGACAAGTACCTGGATGCAAATACGCACATACATCAGTTCTTTCTCTGTAAATACTTTCCATCCGAGGTAGGACACCAAAAACCCCATGTAAAAAATGACCAAAAGCGTAAAATAAACATACATAATTATCCGATTGTTGTATCCCATGGTCTGCGTTGTTGGGTTGTGTATACTTTATACAGAGAGAGGAATGGGGGAATCACAGGGGAGATATTCTGCACAACTGCGCAGTATATGCAGGTCGTCCCCAGTTCAGTCTGTGAAAATGCGAATCGAGTGTTGAATGACTTGACGTAAGTTGGAAATGGCAAAGAAATGGTGCGTGTCTTTGTACATGTGGCCAATCTTTTCAAAGAATTGGTCGAAATCGCTCTGGTTTTCTTCGGGGTAAAACATGATTTTGACGCCGGCCTTGATGCCGCCCACCAATTTTGCCTCTAGGCCGCCGATGCGTTTGGCGTCGCCAAAGAGATTGGTCTCGCCCGTCATGGCGATGTCGTTGCGCAGCGACTTGTTCATAAACACTGAATAAATGGTCAGTGCGGATGCAAGAGAGGCCGACGCCCCCTCCTTGGGGGTATTGCAGTCCCCGAAATGTACATGCAACCCCTGGATTTTGCTGCTTTCAAACCGTCGCAACCATTTTGCCTTGACTTCTTCGGGGGTGAGGGCCCACGCCAGATTTTTGCATATCTCCATGCTCTCGGTAAACACCTTGCCGAGCGAACCCGTCAGTTTCATTTCCAACAGGTGGTTGGCGGGAATCATCATACACTCAATTTTGATGATGCCGCCTCCTCCATTGCTCGTGGCATACAGCGCGTTCATGACGCCCACCTCATGCCTCGAGTGGATTTTGTCGAGGGTGTTTTTGTGGTATTTTTGCAGGTATTTTTCGTCGAGAACGGCGGGAGACAGCACCACAGGAAGGGTTTGTATTTGTTGTTCTGTGCAGTGCAGCAAGTCCAGGTTGATTTGGCTGTACACGTCAAAGAGGAGTTGTTTGGTCTTGCGGATGCCCGATTCGTTGGTATAGGTGTCGATGAGGTACTCGATGGTGGCGTCGTCGAGTTGCACGGTGTGGGCCGTGAATCCCATCTTCTTTTCAAGGGTGGGCAGGATGAACTGACGTACAATGACTACTTTGTCTTGCAGAGAGAGGCTGTCGAAGGAGATGCGGTGAATGCGGTCGAGGAGGATTTTGTCAATGTCTTCGGGGTGGTTGTAACTGAAGACAAAGAGGACTTGCGACAGGTCAATGTCGATGCCGCTGAAATATTTGTCTTGGAAGTTGGCGTTTTGTGAGGAGTCGATGATGTGAATGAGGATGCCGATGATTTCCTTGCCGTTTTCCGTCTTGCTGACCTTGTCGAGTTCGTCAATGTAAATGATGGGGTTCATGCACTTGCTTTCCATGAGGATGTCGACGATGCGCCCCCATGTCGAATTGCTGTAGGTGTAATTGTGGCCCTCCAGGGTGGAGCTGTTGCAGCAGCCGCCCAGAGCAATGATGTGAAAGGGGCGCGGCTGTCCGTTGGCGTCTTGCAAACATTGCGACAGGCCCTGGTTCGCGAGCGAGGTTTTGCCGATGCCCGGGTCGCCCTCAAAGCCGAAACAATAGCCGCCTTGCCGCTTGTCGGTGGAGGAGAGCCATTGACCAATGATTTGCACGATTTTGCGTTTGGCGGGTTTGTGACCATACACGGAACGGTCGAGGGTATTTTCAATGTCGTGGAGTTTTGTTTTCACCGAACCAATGTCCTGTAAGAGTTGCCGGGGCGCGTTCCATACAACGTCTTCGGGCAAGGACTGCAAGGCCCCCTGCTTTTCTTGAAACATTTCCGTCAACCGCTGGATGAGGTCATTCTTCTTGGTTTTCGCGGGGATGCCGAGGGATTGGGCATAAGGAGCGAGGGCGGCCATTTTGTATCTTGACCAAAAGGCGGGGGTGCTGCGTTCTTGAGCCAAGACCGCAAAGTGTTGGTGCAAATAGGCCGACAAGGAGGAAAAGTCGTAGGAGGGGATGACGGCATTGGGGAAAAGGGTCTGAAACTCGGTCTTGATTTTGTGGCCCAACGTCAAAATGGGTTCTTCACGGACCTTGCCGAAAGGGATGCGCAAGAGGCCGTCCAAATACTGCCGCGACTTGCCATTCATTTCCTCCGCTTTGCTCTTGACTTCGCGCAATTTCAACATGGCCTTTTCCTTGACCTTTTCAGGAACACGCATCATAAACACCTGTTGGTCCAGGGTGATGCGGCTGGTATCATAGGCCACCATGTAGTTCTGCATGAGTTGCACCGAATTGTGCACCGAATTTTTCAACATCTGTTTTTGTTTCCAGGGGAGCGAGTTGTAAATCACATTGTTGAAATCAGTGGGTGTCGTTGCCGCATTTGTGGTGGTCGCGGCGCTCGCTGCCATGAAAGAAGGGCCCGCCGTTTTGGACAAGCTAAACAGGTCATACAGGAGGGATGTAATGTACTGAACCTCTGGTTTTTTACTCTGCAAGAGGAAACGGAAAAACTGGATTTTGTCATAGGTCGGGAATTCGTTGAACTTCTGCACAATCGTTTCAATACGTTCTTCGAGGACGAGACGTTCAAAGGTTTCGACGCGGTCGAACCAGTCGCGAACGATGCGAGATGGCTTGTTCGTTCGAACCGGGGGAAACAAAAACAATTCCGACAGGGAGAGAAAAGGAAGAATTTCCTCCACAAAATGGCGATGGAAGCCCTCGGCCAACCCCTGTTGCAAAATGGTCTGTTTGCATTGAAACAAAAAATGTTCCGTCGACTGACAAGGAAGCGTCGTGGGAAGAATATCTTCAAAGACACCATACAACATGTATATCTTGTCTTGGTATACGAGCAGGAGCCGCATTCCGTGAATGCGAAAATAATAATTCTGTTTGGTCTCGGGCAAGAGACACCGGTAGTTGTGCAATGAAGCGTCTTGCCCACACTCTTTGATGAGTTGTGCCTTGGTGATGACTTTGCAGTGAAACAAATGAAAATACTTGTGCAGGATGCGCAATTTGTCGGCACTGCATGGAGAGGGGAATTCAATGTGGGGCTTCTTGTATACACACAGGGACAACAAAAAGACAAAGTCTTCCAGATAATATGTGCCATATTTCAAAACGATGGCCCACAATTGTTCGATGATTTCCAACAAAATATGGGTTTTCTTTTCTACGCAGTTGTTTTCCTGTGACGATGGGATGGCCATGGTTTCTGCAATTTTTTCATTCAAATCTTCTAAACAACGAACCGTATATGTCGTGACATTGTTTTCTACGATGCCGTGTTTGCGATTCCACACAGCAGATGACGAGGTATTTTCAATGATGGTTTGAATTTTTTGAAACCAAGCTTGTTCTTGTTGTGGTGTCGTGAGCAATGGTGGGAAGCAAAAGGGAGGTGGGTCTGGCAACAGCATAAGTTGTTAATGATAAAATACCGAGGGGCTATATACAATCATTATATTTCGTAGATTCACCAAAAAAAAAGAATAAACAGAACGCATATATTTGTTTGTGTTATGGGAGTCCCGTATTATTTTCGCTACTTGATGAAGAACCACCCCAAGATGCTGCACAAGAAAGTGCCTGCATCGGTGAGTGTCTTGTATTTGGATTCAAACTCGATTGTGTATGATTGTGTACATGCCATGATGGCAAAAGAGAATCCGCCTGTGGCAAAAGAGAATCCGCCTGTGGCAAAAGAGAATCCGCCTGTGGCAAAAGAGAATCCGCCTGTGGC
>Ga0114959_10004822_pt1 | contig 10227 bp, 12 predicted proteins | sample C_130625_EF_Meta_FD_87317 | JGI IMG/M metagenome (GOLD analysis project Ga0114959, IMG submission 87317) | Freshwater microbial communities from Lake Croche, Canada to study carbon cycling - C_130625_EF_MetaG | ecosystem: Environmental > Aquatic > Freshwater > Lake | place: Lake Croche, Canada...
TAGTCTTTTCGGTAAAGAGGGTTGCATCTCTGTCTCTACTCGCAGGTTCGCGCAGCGGCCCGGCAGGCAATAAGAAACCATTGCCTTCACCACGAGCATCACGCACAACAAACTCTATATCGCGACCACCTTCACGCGCAGGCCAGCGGTCTAAGCCACTGTGTTGCAAACCATCATCACTAATGATGACATTGACTTCGGGAGAGTGCCTGAGTAAAGCATTGATGCTCTTTTGGCGCTTTGGAAAAACCCAAATGGGGAATTGATTATGAGTGCGCTGAGCAATCAGTACCGGTTCGTCTCCAACTAATAGCGGATCAGAGTCGCTATGGACTTGGAGGGGCTGGAGTTGAACCGCTGATCCGTATCCTCTGCTAATAATCCCTGGCTTCCATCCTAGTTGAGATAAGCGCTCTGCAAGTGCAATCACAATGGGTGTCTTACCAGTGCCGCCAACTCGAATATTGCCAACGATGATGATCGGTGCCGGTGCAGGGCGACTACTGCTAAAGCCCAGATCTTGAATGAGTTTACGAATGCGTATGACGCTGCCGTAGACCCAGGACAAAGGCCAGAGTAGGATGCTGGTGGGGCCGCGCCTCTCCCAAAACTGGGGAGCTTTACGAAAAAAGGAAAAGGACATAGTGTGCTTGCTTACCTTTTTTACTTATTTACTTATTTCTTGGTTTGGCTACTAAATACGATATTTGAAAGATTGGCATCTCGCGCGGCTTCCAGTGCGCTCATGACTGCTTGGTGTGGGGCTCTGGCATCAGCATCGATATTGACTTGTGTATTGCTAGCACCATCCTTGGTAATCCCGCCCTGATTAGCGAGTTGGTTTAATGCACTACTCAATTGTGAGTGATCGGTCACTTTGCCGTTAATAGCAAAACGACCATCACGACTCACGGCAATGTGAATTTGCTTATTATCTGCTTGGCTTTCAGTGCCATTTGCTGTCGGTAAGGTAATCGCTAACTCTTGATAGCGTGTGAAGGTTGTGGAGATCATTAAGAAGATCAGGACAACTAATAAGACATCGATAAACGGAATCAGATTAATTTCTGGTTCTGTAGACTCTGTTTTGATTCCGAGAGAAAAAGCGCTCTTGGAATGGGCATGCATGCTTAGCCAACTCATTTGATAGATTCTGTTGGGTATAGTTTTTTAAATAACTGACGCGTAAATTCTTCACACTCTCGTTGGCGTTGATTCGCAACAGCGCGTAAGCCTCTCCATGCAGCAAGAGCAGGAATGGCAATTAGTAAACCAAAAGCAGTGTTGTAGAGCGCTACGGAAATTCCATGCGCCAGTTGTTGTGGATTACCGGCTCCATTGATGGCGCCCTGACTGCCAAAAATTTCGATCATTCCGACTACAGTCCCAAATAAACCTAATAAAGGAGCTACTGTGGCGATGGTGGCCAAGATACCTAAATAACGGTCGAGCTTGAACCAGGTTGTTTGGGCTACTGCTTGGAGCTCTTCGAGTGCACCCTCAGCGCTGATACCGTTTTGCTTTTCTCTCAAAACGCAGGCAAATAGGGGACTTGCTGGTGAGAGTTGGCTCAAATCGGTGATTTGAGCCTCTGTTAGCCCTTTTTGGTTCAGTAGTTGATTGGAAAGGCCAAAAGCGGTTTCGAGGCTGTCTTTAGGGAAGATGTTGATTTGGCGTAGATACCAGGCCCGCTCCAGGACAATAGCCAAACCAATAATGGAAATAATTAAGAGAGGCCAAATAGGCCAGCCAGCGGATAGTAAGATTGAGTACATAAGCTCAGTACTTTAGCTGAATTACAAAGCCCTTTTCAGAAAGCTAGCCTGTGGATAACTCTGTGCAAAACTTTTTTACAATTACCCTGTAAGTCCTTGATAGATGGTAAAAGAGCTAGGATTTGTCTTACATCGCGTGTTTAGGAATGGAAAAATTAGCCATATAAATCAATGACTTATTTTTGTGATGTTGGATTTATGAGATGTTTTGGGTCAGTAATTACTTACTTTCAGCAACTAGACCAAGAGCGATAAGCTTCTGTGGATATTTATTGCCTTCTAAGCCAGATGGCCGTGTAGAAAAAGAGAAAAAATGTCGGAAATATCAAGGGAAATACTCAGTGTTGGCGATCTAAACCGCGCCATTGCAGCCTCTTTGGAGGACTGCTTTGATACTGTTTGGGTTAGCGGGGAGATTTCCAACTTCAAGGCATATGACAGCGGGCATTGGTATTTCTCCCTAAAGGATGAAGAGGGACAGATTCGCTGCGTTATGTTCCGCGGGCGCAATGGTCAGGTGGGCTTCATGCCGCAGTCAGGCGACTTGGTTGAAGTGAGTGCGAGTTTGGGTCTGTATGTGCCGAGAGGCGATATTCAGCTCACCATTCAAACTTTGCGCCGCGCTGGTATGGGTGGTTTGTATGAAGCCTTTTTAAAGCTCAAAGCGAAGCTAGCAAAAGAAGGTTTGTTTGATGAAGAGCGTAAGCGTGAGATTCCGTCTCATCCACGTTCAATCGGCATCATTACCTCACCCCAAGCAGCAGCCTTAAAAGATGTCTTGAGTACTTTAGCCAGACGTGCACCCCATATTCCCATTGTGATTTATCCCACCTTAGTGCAAGGACCCGATGCGCCCTCTGGAATCATTGCTGCTCTCAAAGCCGCTGCAAAAGAAAATGCAGTCGATGTCATTTTGCTAGTGCGTGGTGGCGGCAGCATCGAAGACCTTTGGGCGTTTAATGATGAGCAGTTAGCTTATGCCATTGCGCAATCACCTATTCCGGTAGTCAGTGGCGTGGGTCACGAAACAGATTTCACGATTGCGGATTTTGTTGCAGACTTAAGAGCCCCTACACCTACAGGAGCCGCTGAGTTGGCTGCACCGCGTAAAGACCAGATGTTGCAAGAGTTAGAGGCGATTAAGCAGGCGCTTCTGCAACGTGTCATTCAACGGGTAGAGCGTGAAGCACAAACATTAGATCAATTGGCTTTGCGCTTAAGCCATGCGCTACCAAATCCCGATCGGATGCGTGAGCAAATCACCAATTGGCAACAACGCTTAAATCAAACTTGGTCAGTACGTATGGAAAATTGGAAACGCAATCAATCGCATCATCAATCGCAATTAGAAATGCTCAATCCACAGAGAACCTTAGAGCGAGGCTACGCAGTCATTCTGAGTAAACAAGAAGATCAACTACACGCAGTGCGTAAACCAAATGAGCTCAATACAGAGAATATATTTCAGGTGCGTCTGGCAGAAGGTCAGGCTGAGGTCCAATTCTCAGAGGTAGAACAACAGCATCAATGATGTTTTGAGTATGGGTAAAATATTTTGCCATCATGGTTAAGAAATGATCTCATTACGGTTATTATACAAATAAATTTATGTATAATAACTAAATGAACGGTCCCTTATATCAACCACTCTCTATGTCGGCGCAGACAGCTTATGCTGAACTGCAAGATCAGTTACGCATCCAAAATATTGATCGCTTACGGACTTTACCTGGCGCCTTTCATAAGCAAACCCAAAAGGGAAGGTCTTATATTTATTACGGATATCGTGATTTGGATGGCGCTGGTCGAATGGCTTATGTCGGCCCTGAGGATCAGCGCGTAACTGAATTAATCAAAAAATACCAAGAACTCAAGTTAGATGATTTAACTCAAAAAATTAGAGGTCTAGCCAGATCAGCCGAGGCACTTGGATGTGCATGCACCCTGACAAAGCACTTTAGGGTAGTCAATCGCCTCGAGCAATATGGTTTTTTTGGGGCGGGCGGCATTTTAATTGGCACTCACGCGTTTCTTGCAATGGGCAATATGTTGGGTGTGAAATGGCTATCTTCCAATTTGACTATGGATGTGGATTTTGCTCATGCAGGTAAAAATGTCTCTATTGCTTTGGGTGCGAACGTCAAAATCTCAGTGCACGATGCACTGAATTCTTTAGAAATGGGCCTTTTACCGATTACTCAGTTTTCTGGAAAAACTGGAGCGCAATATCGAAACCCCAAAGATCCTGAATTACGCCTAGATTTTGTCACCCCCCAAACCAGGAGTGGTGGCCCTGTTGTTCTGCCTGAATTAGGTTTGGCTTTGGAGTGCTTAAAATTTATGGAATTTTCATTGGTAGGCACCACCCAGGCAGTTTTGTTATCCACAGAAGGGGCTTGCATTGTAAATATCCCAGCCCCCGAGCGATATGCAGTTCATAAGTTAATTATTTATGGCGAGCGACCTACGAGTGAGCGCGCAAAATCAAACAAGGATATAGCTCAGGCAGCTGCAATATTTAAAGTTCTATTTGACGCTGGCAATGAAGATCTAGTTAGAAATGCCTGGGCTGATGCGCTTTCTCGTGGACCGGGTTGGGTCAAGAGATTAAATCAGGGGAAGATGGCTTTGCTTAAAAGATATCCAGAATTAGTAGAGTTGGGTAATGCCTAAATATTCAGAAGATATTAGGTTCAATCTCTAAGCTCACCCCAAACTCTTTACGTACTTTGTCCTGAATGCACTTGGCCAACCCCAGAATATCTTGTGCGGTGCCTTTGCCATGATTTACCAGCACGAGGGCTTGGTTTTTATAAACTCCCACTTCCCCCATGCGCTGACCTTTAAAGCCGCATTGATCAATCAGCCATCCAGCAGCTAGCTTGCGCTTACCCGGGGCATCGGGATAGGAAACTAAGCTGGCATGCTTCTGAAGTAAGGTTTCATATTGCTCATTGGGTATGATCGGGTTCTGAAAAAAGCTTCCAGCATTGCCAATGACTTTAGGGTCAGGCAATTTATGAGTACGAATCTTACATACCGCCAGAAAGATTTCTTCCGGGCTAGGCTTGGGGTTATCTATAAACTGCTTTGCCAAGTCTGCGTAATGAATGCGCGCTTCCCAATTCTTGGGGATTCTAAAAACGACCTTTGTCACAATAAATCGCTGGGGATGTTGTTTAAAGTAGCTATCGCGATAGGCAAATTGGCAAGCTTCTCTTAGCAGGGTGACAAAGGCATGGGCCTTAGTATCAAACGCTTCGATGCTGTCAATGTAGTCAGCGATTTCAACACCATAGGCGCCGATATTTTGAATCGGTGCCGCGCCAACCGTGCCTGGTATGAGGGCTAAATTTTCCAGGCCAGGCAAATTATTTTCTAAGGTCCAAGCTACGAATTCATGCCAGTTCACACCAGCGCCTACCTCAACTAAGGTGTGAGTCTGGTCAGAGGAAGCAATTTCTTGCCCTGCAATATTGATGAGCAAGGTTGCACCGGGTAAAACTGCCGGCAAAATGACATTACTACCGCCCCCCAAAACGCGCCAAGCGAGATTCTTTTCGGCAATGTTGCTCATGACCCCTGGTATCTGATTGGCGGCAGTAATTTCGTAGGCGAAATCTGCAACAGCATCCAAGCCAAAGGTATTGCGATCCTTGAGGCCTAAATTGAGGATCAATTTTGCAGGGATAGGCGCATTTTGCCGGGAGTTCATGCCACAATCTTATTCGGAAATCGGTTTTTGACAGTCTTTCTGTAAGAATGGCTTGAAAATACCGCATTCATCAGCTGGTGCAGTAAACAGAGAAGATGATCAGAATATCAACAAGGAGTAAATATGCCCACATTTGACGTAGTTTGCGAGCCCGATATGGTGGAGCTCAAAAATGCCATCGAACAGTCCAATAAAGAAATTAGCAACCGCTTTGACTTTAAGGGTTCAGATAGTCGCGTAGAGCAAAAAGATGAGGCACTGATTTTATACGGCGATGATGACTTCAAATTAGGTCAAGTACGCGATGTATTGATTGGCAAGATGGCAAAGCGCAACGTGGATGTGCGTTATCTCAAAGATGACAAAACAGAAACGATTGGTAGTGATAAGCGCAAGCAAACCATGAAGATTCAGAAGGGCATTACTTCAGACCTATCGAAAAAAGTAGTGCGAATTATTAAAGACAGCAAAATCAAAGTGCAGGCCAGTATTCAGGGTGATGCAGTGCGCGTGACTGGAGCTAAGCGCGATGATTTACAGGAAGTCATGACGTTATTGCGTAAGGAAGTCACCGAAGCTCCATTGGGCTTTAATAATTTCCGTGACTAATGCCATGGCGAGTGGCGTTATAACCACTTGCATGGTAGGAGTATGTATATTATGATAATATACATGAATGATAGACCTTGATAAGATTTCTGGATTTCAATGGGATGCTGGTAATGTTTATAAAAGCGATGCGAAGCATGCCGTAACCCAGGGTGAGGCTGAAGGAATATTTTTTAATCAGCCATTATTAGTAGCCGGCGACGAAAAGCATAGTCTTGAAGAGAGGCGTTATATAGCGTTAGGAATTACCTCAGTTGGCAGGCTTCTGTCGGTGGTATTTACTCTACGCAAACAAGCGACTCTGATTCGAGTAGTTTCCGCAAGACCAATGAGTAGAAGAGAAAGGGCATGTTATGAAAAAGCCTAGCAAAGCGATACCAAAGTTTAAGAGTGAAAAGGAAGAACGTTCTTTTTGGGAAAAGAATGATGCTTCTGATTACTTTGATCTGTCTAAGGCGGCGGTTGTCACGATGCCAAATCTTAAGCCTACTACCGCGTCTATTTCACTTCGACTTTCTCAAGGTTTTTTAGAAAACATTAAGTTACAGGCAAATAAGCTTGATGTACCTTATCAGTCATTGATGAAAATTTGGTTGGCCGAAAAGCTGGAAGAGGCTACAAAGTAAATCAAGGAATAATTCTTTCCTTAATTTAAATTATGGCTGCCACTATTGATGCTAGACCCAAAATTGGTGAAGAAAGCCAAGAAGCCATTGAACGCTTCTGCGATGCTTGCTGGCTAGAGGATGGGCTAGCACAGAATAGCCTGGCTGCATACCGCAGAGATTTATTACTCCTTGCCCAATGGCTCTTCAAGAACTCTGGTGCTGACCTCTACGGCGTGACGGAAAAAGATCTCACTGCTTATATTGCCCATCGTCGTGCAGATAAAGCTACTACTGCTAATCGTCGCCTGACAGTATTTAAACGTTTCTATCGTCATGCACTGCGCATCAATTTAGTAAAAAATGATCCTTGTATTGGTTTGCGTGCCGCTAAGCAAGCATTGCGATTCCCAAAGACATTGAGTGAAGATCAAGTAACGGCTTTACTGAATGCTCCGGATATCGATACGCCTTTGGGTCTGCGGGACCGTACGATGCTCGAACTGATGTATGCCAGCGGTTTACGTGTTTCAGAAATTGTTTCTTTAAAAACAGTAGCCTTAGGTTTGAATGAAGGCGTGGTGCGGGTAGTGAACGGTAAGGGCGGTAAAGAACGCTTAGTACCATTTGGTGGTGAAGCAGGTCAATGGTTAAGACGATATTTAGCGGATGCTCGCACGCCATTGCTAGAGGGAAATACGACGGATGCGGTATTTGTTGGGCGTCATACAGGTACAGGACTTACGCGGCAAGCATTTTGGGCTTTAATTAAGCGCTATGCCACGCTTGCCAATATTCCAGTTGTCTTATCCCCGCATACCTTACGACATGCCTTTGCAACCCATTTACTGAATCACGGCGCTGATTTAAGAGTGGTGCAACTGCTTTTAGGCCATGCTGATATATCTACAACGCAGATTTATACCCATGTAGCACGAGAGCGCCTGAAATCAATTCATCAGCAGCACCATCCACGTGGCTCATGAAAACCCAATAGTGTTTAAGATAGGGCTATGACTTTCCCCCTCGACCTCTTGCTGATTCCGCTGGCCTATTTAATTGGGTCCATCTCTTTTGCGGTAGTAGTTAGCAAATGCATGCGCTTACCGGATCCCCATACCTATGGCTCCGGTAATCCAGGGGCGACCAACGTATTGCGTACGGGCAATAAATTAGCTGCCATCTTGACCTTATTTGGTGATGCTCTGAAAGGTTATTTTGCGGTGATGCTGGCTCGCATCATGCTGGGTGACCAATCATTAAGCTCCACCATGGGCTCTTGGGTTTTATGTGGCGTTGTCATCGCAGTATTTTTAGGACATGTATTTCCCGTGTTTCATGGATTCAAGGGGGGTAAAGGCGTTGCTACTGCCTGCGGGATATTGTTTGGTGTGAATGTCATTTTAGGAGTAGCTGCCTTAGGCACTTGGATCATCGTTGCTACGTTTATGCGTTACTCCTCCTTGGCTGCCTTAGCAGCAGCAGTATTTGGTCCGATCTATTTTGTTTTCTTGTTTGGCTTTCAGCCGATGGGCATTGCATTACTGATCGTTTGTCTTTTACTCATTTGGCGCCACCGCAGCAATATTAGCAATTTGATGAATGGCACCGAAAGTCGTATCGGTTCTAAAAAAACTACGCAGTAACTAAACCCTTAAAAAGCTACCGACTATGACTATTGCTTATGCATGCCTTCTCTTTATGGGGCTATTTCCGTATGTAGCTGCCGGAATTGCCAAAAAAGGCTTCGAGGGTTATGACAACAGCATGCCCAGACAATGGCTAGCCAAACAAACGGGCTTTAGGGCGAGAGCAAATGCAGCGCAAGCTAACTTATTTGAATCTCTGCCTCTTTTCTTTGCGGCAGTCATCATCGCCCAGATTGCAAATGCTCCGCAAGCGAGAATCGATTTACTGGCCTTGGGGTTTGTGGTGGCGCGCATTGCCTATTTAATCTGCTACCTTGCTAATTGGCCCACGGCGAGAACGATCGTCTGGTTACTTGGTTTGATTTGTGTAGTCGCCCTCTTTTTCCAGATTTAATTTAGCCAGTATTTACAATCAACACCATTAAAAATAATTCGAGACAACTCAATTTATGCCGAGCACAAAAGTATCCCTGAAGAAAACGCCCACCAAAAAAGTGGCTAGTAAAGTAGTTAGTAAAACAACTGCTAAAACAACAGCCAAAACGGCGGCTAAGCTAGCAGCTAAGGTACCAGCTAAGACAGCAACTAAGATAGCCACTAAGGCCACAAACCAAAAAGAGGACTCTGGCTTGCCTCTATCTGTAGTGATCCGCAGGCGCATCGAAGCCCAAAAGGCACGCTTTCATGCAAATGACAATATTGCTCAATTTATTAGGCCTGGAGAGTTGGAGGGCTTAGTAAGCGAAGTAGCCGAAAAAATGCAAGCAGTACTTGAGAGCCTCGTGATTGATACAAAGAGCGATCACAACACTAAAAATACCAGTCAACGCGTAGCCAAGATGTTTGTGCAAGAAGTCTTTAATGGTCGCTATGTAGTGCAGCCTACTTTGACCAAATTCCCTAATGTCAGTCGTTTAAATGAGCTCATGATTGTTGGTCCGATCACTATTAGAAGCGCTTGCTCGCATCATTTGTGTCCCATCATGGGCCGTATCTGGATTGGGGTATTGCCAAATAAAGAGTCGGCATTGATTGGTTTATCTAAGTACTCGCGCTTAACGGAGTGGGTCATGTGCAGACCACAAATTCAGGAAGAGGCGGTAGTGGAATTAGCGGATATGCTCGAGAAGAAAATTAAGCCGGTCGGTGTGGCGATCGTGATGGATGCAGATCACTTCTGTATGCAGTGGCGTGGTGTTAAGGATCGGGATTCGAAGATGGTCAATAGTGTGATGCGTGGCGCCTTTCTAAAAGACCCCAATCTACGCCGCGAGTTTTTATCTTTGTTAGAGAAGCGCTAGATTGATTGCGGATATTGGCACTCAAAAAATGATTGCTACAAGGACTTCAAGAGCATTTGTTCTTGGCTTAATGACATCAACTCTTTTAGCATGTGGAGGATTTCCGACTACGCATCCGGATCCTGCAAAAAATACGCCAGCAAATTACAAAGCCGACCTCAAAGATTGCGCCCAATCCTATCCCGAGACTCCTGATGGCGTTTACCTTAAACGCCGTATTGCTTGTTTGGAGATAAAGGGCTGGAAGTAAGGACGCTAAGAAGAGTGCTAAGTACGTGTATCGGGTGTTGTTTTGTTAGGAATCATCGGTTTTTATAAACATATACCGACATTATGTGACATGCTGTATACTTATGCTATATACGTAGGAGTAAGTGATGACAATAACGATTACAACGGTGTTTACCAACAATAGAAGCCAGGCAGTCAGAATCCCTGCTGAGGCGCGTTTGCCTGATGAAGTAAAAAAGGTGATTGTGCGTATTCGTGGTCGCGAACGCATCATTACACCGATTGAAAATACGTGGGACAACTTTTTCTTAAATGGTCCAGCGGTATCTGATGACTTTATGA
>Ga0114959_10004826_pt1 | contig 10222 bp, 6 predicted proteins | sample C_130625_EF_Meta_FD_87317 | JGI IMG/M metagenome (GOLD analysis project Ga0114959, IMG submission 87317) | Freshwater microbial communities from Lake Croche, Canada to study carbon cycling - C_130625_EF_MetaG | ecosystem: Environmental > Aquatic > Freshwater > Lake | place: Lake Croche, Canada...
AACAGGACCAACAGGACCAACAGGACCAACAGGACCAACAGGACCAACAGGACCAACAGGACCAACAGGGCAAACAGGACCAACAGGACCAACAGGACCAACAGGACCAACAGGACAAACAGGACCAACAGGACCAACAGGACCAACAGGACCAACTGGTCAAACAGGACCAACAGGACCAACAGGTCAAACAGGACAAACAGGACCAACAGGACAAACAGGACAAACAGGACAAACAGGACAAACTGGACCAAGTGGACAAACTGGACCAAGTAGACAAACTGGACAAACTGGACAAACTGGACCAACAGGACCTTCATCTATTGCGCCCGGAACAGTAATTGATATTAATGGTATAACCAACACAACAATAAGTGCTTCTCAGTTAGCAAACTGTTATATTTACAGCAGTCAAATAATTCCTAGTGTAACATATCCTGCTACATCTTATTTTATTAATTTACCGACCTATTCACAATTAGTCGCACAATACGGAGGATTTGCTGTTATCCCATTTACAATAGGAAATTTACGAACAACTATCTGCGAGATTAAATTTCAGGGTGATAATTCTATCCAAATCGTTAGTAATTATGTTGCTCCTCCCAAAACTCTTCAGTTTTATACTCCACTAACAGGTTCAACTGGTTATGTTATAGAAAATGGGGCAATCTGGCGTGGATACTGTGTATTAGATCCTACACACAACATTGCAATGTATTCATTTAATTACATCAATAATCCACTCTTGTTATAATTTACTCTTAGAAACTTTGTATGATATGCCTTATATATAATGCAATAAGAACACCTAACATATTTCTTTAAAAACCCCCATACCTTTTCTAAATTCTTTTGTAAAGTCAATTCGTAAGTTATAAAAATAAATATTTAATTATAAAGAAAAGATGTCATCAACAGTGACACCAATCAATTACGGTAAAATCATTATTCTAATTATTATAGTTGGCGGGTTTATTGCTAGCATATTTTTATTACGTAAAACGTTAAATAAATCTTGTAGTGAAGGCGATGTATATGATGAAAAATTAAAAAAATGTGTGATTGATTGTAGATCTGTACCCAATATGCATTACGATTCAGATCAAGATAAATGTGTCGTTAATTGTATAGCTCCTCAAACGCAATGCGGAACAAGTTGCATGGATGGAAGTACGCAACATTGTTTGGGACCAAATAATGACATTATCTGTAACTTAACAGAAGATATTTGTAACAAAGATTGTTATGATAAGTCATTACAAACATGTGTAAATAATGTAATTTACCCGAAAAACAAAGTGTGCAATGATAGTCAAGAAAATCCTTTAATATGCCCGGACGGTCAACAATGTTCATCTGATAAAAAAGAATGTATAAATTGTGCTGATGGTAGCCAAGTATGTCCAAAAACAAATAATTGTTGTCCTAGTAATCAATATTGTGATGTTAACGGAAACTGTTCAATATGTGGCTCAGATAAAAAAGTATGTGGAAATAGCTGTTGTAATGCAAATGAAAAATGTACAAAAGATAAAAAATGTAAAGTTTGTTCGGTCGATTTGTGCACTGATGGTGAAACATGTTGCGAAAACGATTCTGTTTGTGTAAATGGGGTAAATGGGGTAAATGAATGTTGTGAGAAGTCTCGTGTTTATGGAAATAATCAGTGTTGTTCAAAAGATTTGTGCGGAGGTCAATGTTGTGATTCTATTCCTGGTAGTTCATGTGTAAACAATACATGTATGATACAATGCCCAAACCCTCCTCAAAACGGGGTTAAACCGGTATATTGTAAACCGAATCTTGAACAATGTATACAAACTAACAAAGAAACCCCTTTTTATTGCGCTACATTGGGATGTGAATGGTCGGAATTAAATTATGATCCTCCTAATATGATCACAAAATCAGGTTCTTCTACTCCTATCTGTAAAAGTGGTGATGGTAAATTATATATGTCGGTCCAACCTAATATGACAGCATTGTCAAGACAATCGATTGATAAACAATCACCTAACAGTAAACAAGATTGCAAACCAAATGATTGTATAGGACGTCTTACAGAATATGGTATCACTTCGACAGATTTTTCAAAACCACCTCAATGTATAGGAACATTTAATTGCGGAGAAAATCTAAGAACTACAATGACAGATTGCCCATTTGAGGATCAAAATCGATGTTGTTCAGCAAATGGGCAATTGACAGGTCAAGTTTGTCCTGAACATGAAGTATGTGATAATGGAGTTTGTCACACCAAATGTGGAAATGGTGAATTTTATTCTAGTGATGAAAAGAAGTGTTTAGCGCTAAATAAGTTTATAGATACACCTGTTAGTCAACGAGTGTTTTCAAGCGATCATGTTGCTAGTGTAAAAAATAATAGAAATGTTACAACATGTAATAAAGGAGTTATTAGTCGTTTTATTATGTCAAACGGTGACCCCCCTGATTGGAACTGGAACTGGAACTATACATGCACAAATAGTGATAATGTAGATAATACAAATGTCGTTATTAAAAATCTGCATAAAGATTTACAAACTGATGGACAGGCTGATAAGTATATAGGAATGACAAAAAATTTACAATGTGATCCTAGTAGCGCTCTTTCAGACTTTTTCCTACACGGAGTAATTGACGGAAGACCTCTTCCAACTAGTGTATCATCAACTGGTCCTTATAGTGCGGATGGAACAGGCAGTGATATTAACGCTAATTTTTATACAATTAAATGTAAACATATCCCAGATTTAACCGATTGCAAAGAGATGAAAACTTCTCCTAGAAATGTGAAACATGCTGATTACTGGGAAGGTCAATATGGCATTGCCGGACATAACGTAGACTGTAATATCGGAAATGAAAATGCCGATAATAAATATACACTTACAGGATGGAATTATGTACAGGATGGAGACTATTCATATCATATTAACTATAATTGCTGCCGAGTAGATGAAAGCAAACGTTAATTTATTTAAATTTTAATTAATTTAAATAAAAAGATGTCAAATTTAGTACATAAACAGGACCTAGTATTCATTTAATTACATCAATAATCCACTCTTGTTATAATTTACTCTTTCGTATCTGATGAGGAAACTTGATGTATAATATGCCTTGTTTCATTATATGCTTCAATCATTGTTTTAATAATATATAATGCAATCAGAACACCTATCACAATAATAACATACATCCCATATTTCTTTAAAAAAGCCCATATATCACCTACACCTTCACCAAATCTTTTTGCAATGTCAATTGCTAAGTTTAAAATATCACCCAAGAATGACAAAGGTGTGTGGCTATCATCATACTTATAATAAATAGATTTACCATCTTTTTCTATACTACAAAATTGATTAAGTACTTCTGGACAATTACAATATGGATAATTACTATTTTTAGAATCGTTACAATCTTTAGGATATTGAGGATAAGGAGTAGCTCCACATTGACAGTTTGATTTATCGTCATATTTACATTTTAATTTCTTACTATCAGAATCTGTATATTGATAACATCCGTTTAACTCTGATGCAAGTAAAGCTATTAATCCAAAAATTCCCCCAAATAATAATAATCCTTTAATAATTGACCAAGCTCTATCTCCCCATTTGGATTGTCCGTCTTTATCTGCTTTTGTATCTTTATCTATTTCAGATTTAAAATCATCTTGGAGACTGTTATAATTGTCAAGAGCTTTTTTTTGTTCCTCTATACTTCCAGATTCGTATGCTTTTTCTAATTTAGAGTTTGCATCATCCATTAAACTTGCTTTTACTTTTCCTTCAGGTGTATCAAAATAACGATAACATGATTTACCATACTCATAAATACATTTAAAAGGAGCTTTTATAGCTTTTTTAGCTTTCTCTGAAAATTTTGAAAAATTATCTGCCCAAGATTTCATTGACGATTCTTTACTAGGATTTTTTTCAGACTCTAGATTATTAAGGAAATCTAAAACTTTTTTAGATTCATCATCTGTGAGTTCTAAACTATTAAATTTTTCAATCAATTGTTTGCTTTTTTCTTCTTTTACTTTTTGTGCTTCATCTTTGGCTTGCTGATTTCCAGATTCTTGTGCTTTATTAACTTCTTCATCAGCTTGTTTGAATTCATCTTGTATATCACTTAAACCTATACCTCCATCTTCAATTGCATGTTCAAATTCAGGATCTGGGTGAAATTCTGCCATTTTATTATAAAGAAAAAAGTATTACACTTTTGAAAATAATTGAAATAAATCGTATTGCTTTGCTATTAATAAAAAGAAAACAAAAACAATCACCATTATACCAACATATTGAATTTGTTGATTTTTTTCTTTGAACAATGAATGATTTGCATTTGATTTTCTGATACTATCATTCATAGAATTAAATGTGTCTACAATATCTTGTTTTAATTTTTCATCAAATTTTCCTTCAGCAGTAAATACTTGTTGCCATTTTGTTTTTAAATCGTCATAATTTTTTTGAGCACTATCAATATTTTCACGTATTTTATCCATATTTATCTGTGATTGGACCCCAGGTGAAATGATCATTGCGGCTATCATAGCACCTCCAAGATATGTCATTATAGAAATTCCAAATAAAGCCATTTTTATTTAACAACATTTTTTTTGAATTAAGAAAAAGAAAATAAAAATAAAGAATAATAGGCATACGAATAAAATAAATAAGTTTTGTCTTTGTAAATTATCATTTATAAACGTATTTGTTTGTTGAATAAGCAATTCTTGTTGTTTTGATGTCAATCCGTTTAATTCTCTCAATGTTTCCATTCCAGATACAACATCTGTTGCGAACAACAGAGAATTTGTACTTGTTAAACTTGTAGTTTTTTCTTGTATTTGTTTTAACTGAGAAGAAAGATCTCCCATTTTATCGTATAAAGGACCTATACCAAACATTGACATGAAACCGTTAAGAGCTCCGCTTAAAAAATCTGCCATTTTATTATAAATAAAAAATATTATAATAAATGGGAATTGATATAACTAAAATAATTATCCTTGTCATCATCATAATAGGATTTATAACAGCTATATTACTATTAAGAAATAGTATAAATAAAAATTGTACTTCGGGAGATATATACGACGATAAATTAAAAAAATGTCGAATAGATTGTAGCGGATTAACAAATATGAGTTACAATTCATCACAAGATAAATGTGTGCCAAATTGTTTAGATGGACAAGTATTTTGTGGAGCAACTTGTATCAATAATAATCAAAAATGTCTTGGACCTAATCAAGATATAATATGTAATCTTAACGAGGACCTATGCGGTCAAGTATGTTATAATAAAGATACACAATATTGTATAGATGATACAGTATACGATAAACAAAAAGTTTGTAAATATGATCCTGACAATTCTAAAAATAACATTATATGTAAAAAGGATGAACAATGTTCACAAGATAATACCAAATGTATTCAGTGTGATAAAGCATTATGTAAAGATATATGTTGTAAAACTGGAGAATATTGTAATAATGATGGCACTTGTGCAACATGTCAAAAAGATCAAATAGTCTGTGGAGCTTTTTGTTGTGATAAAGGATACAAATGTGATGGAAAAGAGTGTGTAAAATGTGATGCTGATTTGTGTAATAATAAATGTTGTGATAACGATCAAAAATGTACTGATGATGGTTGTTGTAATAATGATAATGTCTTTATAGATTCAGAACAAAAAAAAAGATGTTGTAAAAACCCACTATGTGGTGGAAAATGCTGTGATTCAAATCTAGAATGTAATGGTGGTGAATGTTCAATACATTGTGGTGATAGTTTATTTTGTAATCCAGATACACAAGTATGTGATAAATCTATTTTAGATAAAACCAAATACTATTGTAGAACAAGAGGATGTGAATGGAGCGCTTTAACATATAGTCCTATTAATTTTTCAACAAAAAATCCAGATGTCTCTTTGCCTACATTTACAGATGGAAATAAATATTATATAACTCAACAACCCGATAAGACACTTATACGTAATGTTTTTAATACACAAACCAGTAAAATAAACTGTGGAGATAGTGATTGTACAGGAAGATTACAAGAAAATGGTATTTTGGAAACTTCTTTCGATTCTATTAATAAAACATGTAATGGAACATATAACTCTTCTATATTACCTCGATCTCTAAATAATTGTCCAGCATCAAATCCTTTACAATGTTGCACAGACTCTTCGACTATTTTTACAGGTCAAGTTTGTCTTGACGGTCAATCTTGTATTAACGGATTTTGTACGTCTTGTGTGGATTCTGAATGCAACGGAAATAAATGTTCAAAGACAATTTCAGATAGTTGTGATTGTACTAACGGCTTTTCAGGAAAATATTGTGACAAATGCGATTCTCCTAAAAAATCAAATCCTAATACAAGAATGTGTGAGTTGTATATTGGGAATTTGTCTTGTACCCAACAAGCAGGAAATAGTTATGACGCAGCAGTCTTACAAGAAGGTGCTAACATGAAATATTTTCCCTATATTGGAAATAGTAATCTTAAATTTATGGATTCCATAAAAAATTTCTCAAACATTATATTTCGTTATAATAGTGATCCTAATTCGATTACAAAATTAGAAATAAAACAAGTTGGTAATGATGTTCCATTTGGGACTGGAGATGGAAAGACTGATATGATCTTTAATATAAGTGATTATGATAAATTTATAAAGGGAGTGTATTTTTATGTTCGCTGGGCACGTCCTCGTAGTGTTAATTCTACAGCAGTAGGAATTGATATATATCTAGTATAATAACTATTTAATTGAATATATTTAATTAAATATGCAGACTATTTTATCAGAAAACAAGACACTCTTAAACATTGTTATCCCCATCAACGATAAAAACTATCTTGTAAAATCAAACGAATTTGTAAAGACGATCGATTATGAATACAATCATTTATCCATTTTACAACATCTTGGAAAATACGAACGTCTTGTCTCTCTACTCGAACAACTATCTCTTTTATATAAATTAAATGCTGTCTTTACTGGTATTTCACATGGAGGGTATATAGTAATTGAAACCTTAGATTTTTTCGATAAGGTATACTGTTTCTTCTCCGATCATATTAATCAAGAAAATTTCAAATATAATTTAAAACAAACTAATAAGGTCTTCTACTCTTTAGAAAAGATGGATACAGAAGACTATTTATTTTTTATTGATGAAGAGACTGAATATACTGAATATTTAATAGATATTATTAATTCTTCTGTCCCTATTTTAGTTACAAAACAGTCTCCTTTGTTTTATAATCAATGTAATTTATCGAACTATTTTATATATGAATTATCAGATACACCTTTCATCGTATGTATACCTATAAAGTATCAAGATTCATTCAATCAGTCGATTTTATCAAAGTATGTCTCTGGACATAAAATGTATTATGACAATTTAATTCAACTAGTCATGATCGTAAAAAATGGAGGGATTTTATTTCAAGAGATGTTAGAAAAAAATATATCTCAATTTGATTACTGGACTATAGTAGATACTGGAAGTACCGATAATACCATAGATATCATTAAAAATGTACTTAAAAATAAACCTGGACAATTGTACCAAGAACCTTTCACCGATTTTAAAGAAACAAGAAATCGGTCATTAGAATTGGCAGGAACTAGATGTAAATTTAATTTGGTATTAGATGATACCTATGTCATCCAAGGAAATCTACGAAAGTTTTTGCATACAGTAAGAGGAGATCAGTTTTCAGAAAGTTTCGATTTGTATATCACATCAGATGATAATCAATACATATCTAACCGTATTACAAAATCCCAAAAAAAATTGAGATATATTTACCGCATTCATGAAGTTATTTCTACAAATAAAAATGTATGCATACCTTTCTCTACCTCATCTATTCTTGATATGCGTTCAGATGATATGGAAAAGAGAACACTTTCTCGTAAACAATTCGATCTCGACTTATTATTCAAAGATTTAGAAGAGTTTCCGGATCAACCAAGGATGCTTTACTACATTGCACAAACATATTCGTGTATTAAAAATTATGAAAAAGCGTATGAATATTTTATAAAGAGAGTCAATCATCCACTCGAAGGACTATTACAAGAAAAGATCGATGCTTGTTTTGAAGCAGGTCGTATCGCTAACTTTAAATTAAACAAGTCATGGGAAGAATGTAAAGAATTATACGAAAAATCTTTCAGTATGGATCATAGACGTCCAGATTCTCTTTATTTTCTAGGCATTCATTATTATCTAGAAAAAGATGAGAAGACAGCTTTTACTTATTTCAAAAAAGCATTTGAGATTGGGTACCCAATTGATCTTCAATATTCATTGAAACCAACTTTATCTTTTCATTTCTTGCCTAAATTTTTAGCAGAACTTTCTTATCCTATGAAAGACTATATCATAGGTGAAAAAGCGTGTGATTTATTTTTAGAAAAAAATGATAATAAAGCGGATTCATATCATGTCATGGTCTCTTGGAAAAATATATTTTATCATCTAAATAAAAAACGTAATCAGATAAAACCAGTTAAAACTCCTCTTTTTATTTTTATTGCCCCTGGCGGATTTTCTAAATGGTCTAATCAATCTGAAAAATTAGGAGGATCCGAGCGATACATCGTAGAAATGACAGCTTTTATTAAAACATATACGAATTATAACGTCTATGTCTTCTGTAATTGTGATGAAAATGAAAATGAAAATGAAAATGAAAACTATTTACCTCTTTCTAAACTATATAATTTTCTAATGAGTAACATAATCGAACATTGTTTGATTTCAAGATATAATGAATATATCCCTTTGTGTATTGAATCTAATATAAAAAATATTTATTTTACTGTTCACGATCTTTTACCATCTAATTTAATCATACCGTTACATCCTAAATTAAAAACTATTTTTTGTGTGTCGGAATGGCATTCCCAGTATTTTTTACAACATTTCCCTGAATGTAACCAAATCACTACCTTTTTATCTAATGGTATTCATACGGACCTATTCAAATCAACACAAAAAATTCCATTTCGATTTATATACTCTTCTTTTCCTAACCGCGGTCTCTTACAAGTATTAAAAGTCTGGAAAGATATTAAATTGAAATTTTCTTCTTCTTCTTTACGCATTTATTGTGATCTAGAAACAACCTCAAATGGAATATGGGTAAACCAAAATTTTCCTGAAATGATGAAAGAAATAAGAGATTTATTAAAAGAACTAGAAGATCTTGATATCATCAATTATGGGTTTGTTTCTAACAAAGAATTATCAGATGCATGGAAAGTAGCAGATGTATGGTTTTATCCTACACATTTTTTAGAAACGTGTTGTATTACAGCAATAGAATCAGCTTCATCAAAAACCTTAGTAGTTGCTAATATTATCGGAGGTCTTATTAGTACTGTCGGAAATCGAGGTATCAATTATGAAAACAATCTTGAGAATTTATTTAGTATTTTAGAAAATCCAGAGAAGAAAAAAGAATTAGTTGAAAAAAATTATGAATGGTCTTTAAATTATGATTGGAAAAATATTGGTAAAAAATTTTTAAAATTTATTTAATAAATGTTCGGTCTTTCTAATTTTGATACTACTAATATTATTATTGATTTTAATAAGAATAAAGGAAATATCGAATACGCTGTTTTATATACTGGTCCAACTGGACCTTCCGGTGGACCTACTGGTCCTTCTGGACCTACTGGTCCTTCTGGTCCTTCTGGTCCTTCTGGTCCTTCTGGTCCTTCTGGTCCTTCTGGACCTACTGGTCCTTCTGGTCCTTCTGGTCCTTCTGGACCTACTGGTCCTTCTGGTCCTTCTGGTCCTACTGGACCTACTGGTCCTTCTGGTCCTTCTGGTCCTTCTGGTCCTTCTGGTCCTTCTGGTCCTTCTGGACCTACTGGTCCTTCTGGACCTACTGGTCCTTCTGGACCTACTGGTCCTTCTATTGTACAAGGTGTAAATTGGGGCGATTATTTATATTGGAATGATCTAACAAGTAGTTGGGCGGTAGGTGATATGAATATAACATTAGGAGCATTTGCTGGAAAAAATACTCAAGGATTAAACGCGATTGCTATTGGACTCCAAGCTGGACAAAATACTCAAGGAGAATATGCAGTTGCGATCGGAGTCGGAGCAGGAGAAGAAACTCAAGGAGTAAATACAATCGCAATTGGA
>Ga0114959_10004830_pt1 | contig 10212 bp, 9 predicted proteins | sample C_130625_EF_Meta_FD_87317 | JGI IMG/M metagenome (GOLD analysis project Ga0114959, IMG submission 87317) | Freshwater microbial communities from Lake Croche, Canada to study carbon cycling - C_130625_EF_MetaG | ecosystem: Environmental > Aquatic > Freshwater > Lake | place: Lake Croche, Canada...
ATTCGGGAAAACCCTCGAGCGGGCCATACGACGTGCAAACTTGCGCCCACGATGTGCTCGAACTACTCGATGAGCTCGAGGTCGGAGCCCGGGTAGTGGTGGGGCACTCGTGGGGCGCGTCGGTTGCCTTGGTGGCCGCCGCCGAACGAGGGCGCCAAACCTCAGCGCTTGTTGCAATCGATGGTGGATTTACTCGCCTTGCCGATTTGGGTGAGCGCGAAGACGTTCGATCGCGTTTGACGCCACCGCGACTTGGTATGCCAATTGAGCAGTTGTTTGGCTTCATTTCCCAAGGAGAGTTGGCGCCGTGGTGGAGCGAAGAAACCCGTGCCGCGCTAATGCCCACATTCGAGGTAGACGAGCAAGGTAACGCCACAACTCGACTTGGATTCGATCGCCACCTTCTCGTGCTCGACGGACTGCTCCATTTCGACCCAACCGACTATCTGCGCAACCTCGATTGCCCCGCGTGGTTCCTCAAATGCGAGCCGCTATCGGTGTTCGATGAACCATCCGAACGTGATGCATGGCAGAAGATGTCGCAGGAGTCGCTGGCAAGGTGTGCCCGATTGGTGCCGCAAGCACGGGTGCAACGATGGGCGGGGGCGGTACACGACGTACCCTTGCAATGGCCGTGGCAGGTAGCGGGTTTGATTCGATCTGCAGTGGAAGAGCGAACACGCAGCGAGGAGGGCGCGACGTGAGCGAATCGTCGCATCCGATTGATCCGATGGTGTCCGGTCACTACCAAACGATTCCTGAGTTGGTCGCTCCGGTGATGGTGGTGGCGTTCGAAGGCTGGAACGACGCCGGCGACTCAGCCACCGAGGCCGTTGAACATTTGGAAGACGTGTGGTCAGCGGCCCCGTGGGCCGAACTTGATCCCGAGCCCTACTACGACTACCAGGTCAATCGACCCATCATCAGCATCGACGATCAGCGGGCGCGCCAAATCACCTGGCCAACCACGCGGCTGTCGATTGCGCGAATTCCGCTAGCCCAGCGCGATGTGGTTCTGGTTCGAGGTATCGAGCCCAATATGCGATGGCGAGCATTTTGCGATGAAATCCTCAACTACGCCCGTGCCCTGAACATCGAGATGGTGGTCAACCTCGGGGCGCTGCTGGCCGATACCCCCCACACGCGACCTGTTCCGGTCACCGGAGTAACGACCGACGAGCATCTGATCGAGAGCCTTGGTTACGAGCGTTCGAACTATCAGGGACCAACCGGAATCGTTGGCGCCTTGCAAGTGGCCTGCCAAGAAGCCGGAATTCCCGCAGTGTCGTTGTGGGCGGCGATTCCGCATTACGTGGCCCAGCCGCCATGCCCCAAGGCCACCCTTGCATTACTCACCCGACTTGAAGACCTACTCGATGTGCCGGTGCCCATCGACGACCTAGTTGATGAGGCCGAAGCCTGGCAACTGGGCGTCGACGAACTTGCAGCCGACGACTCCGAAATTGCCGAGTATGTGCGGCACCTAGAAGAAACCCAAGACACCGCCGACCTTCCAGAGGCCAGCGGTGAAGCAATTGCCCGTGAATTTGAACGGTATCTGCGCCGCCGAGGCAGCGAGAACTAGCGCTTCGATCGATATAGCGCGACCAAGTGGGCCGTTGAGGCGTCGACATCGCTGGGAATGTCTGCTCCGGTCAGCGTGGGAATAATGCGCTGGGCCATCACCTTGCCCAACTCAACACCCCATTGGTCGAACGAGTCGACTCCCCACACCACGCCTTGAACGAACACGAGGTGTTCGTAAAGCGCCACGAGTGAGCCGAGGGCGAATGGCGTGAGTGAATCGAGCATGAGCATGCTCGATGGCCGATTACCTTCCATCACCTTGTGCGGCACAACCGCCTCGGGTGTGCCGTCGGCGCGCACCGACTCAGCGGGCCGCCCGAACGCCATCACCGAGGCCTGAGCCAGCACATTGGCCACGAGAATGTCGTGGTGGTCGCCGATGGGGTTCAGACTTTTGGCGAAGACGATGAAGTCAGCCGGAACAAGCGTGGTTCCTTGATGCAACAGTTGGTAGAAGGAGTGTTGGCCGTTGGTGCCTGGCTCGCCCCAGTAGATCGCGCCGGTGAGGTAATCAACGTGAGTGCCGTCGAGGGTGACGTGTTTTCCGTTGCTTTCCATCGTGAGCTGCTGAAGATAGGCCGGAAAACGCTTGAGGTACTGCTCGTAAGGCAGAACGGCCACGGTCTGTGCATCGAAGAAGTCGCGGTACCACAGGCCGAGAAGCGCTGTGATTGCAGCGATGTTCTGCTCGAGTGGTGCGGTGCGCACATGTTCGTCGACGGCATGAAAGCCGGCAAGCATCTCGCGGAATCCGGCATCACCGATTGCGATCATGGTTGATAGCCCGATGGCTGAATCCATTGAGTAGCGGCCACCGACCCAATCCCAGAAGCCGAACATGTTGTCGGTGTCGATTCCGAAGGCCGTCACTTCGGCTGCGTTAGTGCTGACCGCCACGAAGTGCTTGGCAATGTCGGCCTCTGCCCCGAGCCCAGCCACGAGCCAATCACGGGCTGACCGTGCGTTGGTCATCGTTTCGAGCGTGGTGAATGTCTTAGACGACACGATGAAAAGAGTTTCGGCCGGATCAAGATCGTGCGTGGCCTCAGCGATATCGGTGCCATCGACATTGCTCACAAAGCGCATGGTGAGCGAGCGGTCGCTGTAGTAGCGCAGGGCCTCGTAGGCCATCACTGGGCCGAGATCAGAACCGCCGATTCCGACGTTCACGACATTGCGGATGCGATGACCGGTGTGACCGGTCCATTCGCCCGAGCGAATGCGCTCAGAGAAGTTGGCCATGCGGTCGAGTTCACCGTGAACCTCAGCGGCAACGTCGACACCGTCGACAACTAGTGAGCTGCCCTTGGGTAAGCGAAGGGCAGTGTGCAGAACGGCGCGATCTTCTGTGGTGTTGATGTGGTCGCCACGAAACATCGCCGCCCAGCGCTCTTCAACGCCGCGTGCACGGGCCAGATTGAATAGCAGGGCGAGGGTTTCGTCGGTCACGCGATGCTTGCTGTAGTCAAGGTGAATGCCTGCAGCGTCGAGGGTGTAGCGACTCGCGCGCGATGGGTCGTCGGCGAACAGGGTGCCAATGTGCACGTCGTCGATGTGCTGGGCGTGCGTGGTCAGTGCCTGCCACTCGGGCAGGGCGGTCAACTCGGTCACAATTCCTCCATCGCGTGAGGCAACTTCCAGCCGCCATGTCGTTGTGGCATCAACAATGCGTCGTCAGGTCCCCATGAGTCGGGTGCGTATTCAATGACTGGTGGCGGATTGTCGAGGATTGGCTGAACAACTCGCCACGTGGCCTCGACGCTGGGCCAATTTGGAAACAGTGAATGGTCGCCGTTGAGAGCGTCGTGAAGTAGCCGCTCGTAAGGAGTGGGCAATTCGCCTAACGTTTCGTCAAAGTGCACGCTAAGCCACGTGGGCTCGGTCAGGTTTTCGCCGGGCGTCTTTACGCGAACGCCGATGTCGACTCCGGAATGTCCGCCAATGCGAAACACGATTTCGTCGTGGCCGGGTGGGCGCACCAACCGTTCGCCAATTCGCACACCCGGTGTGCGCTTGAGTCGCACCACAACCTCAGTCGCCGTAACGGGCATGCGTTTTCCGGCGCGAATGTAAATCGGCACACCGGCCCAGCGCCATGAATCAACCTCAAGACGTAGGGCGATAAAAGTCTCAGTGTCACTACCGGGTGCCACACCCGTGATGTTTTGGTAACCGGCATACTGCCCACGCACTACGCGTTTTGGATCGGCCGGTCGCATCGCTTCAAACACGTCGAGTCGGTTCTCGCCGATGGGGTCAAGGCCCGCTCCCGGGGGTTCCATCATGACCAGTGCAAGAACTTGCAGTAGGTGGTTTTGAACCACATCGCGAAGGGCACCAACCTTGTCGTAGAACGAACCTCGATCTTCAACACCGAACGACTCAGACATCGTGATTTCGATGCAATCGACGTGGTGGCGATTCCAGACCGGTTCAAACAGCGCGTTGGCAAAGCGCAGGTAGACGATGTCTTGAACGGGCTCTTTACCTAAGAAGTGGTCAATGCGGAACATCTGTTCCTCGGTGATCACCTTAAGCAGTCGATTGTTCAATTCGATCGCGCTGGCCAAATCAGTTCCGAAGGGCTTTTCAATAGCGAATCGGGCGCCCTCGGCCATGCCAGCAGCGGCGCAATTCTCTACGACCGCTGCGAAAAGAGAAGGTGGAATCTCCAGGTAAAACAGGGGCGCCTTTGCCCCCTTTAACTCGGCAGCAATCCTTTGGTAGAGACCGGCATCGGTGAAGTCACCTTGAATGAAGGTCAGCTTGTTGGCGAAGGCGCTGAAGACCTGCTCGTCAATCTCCTCGCCCTGGGCGTTCAGAGCATCGGTTACGGCGTTTCGAGCCCGCTCGACAAGTTTTTCCGTCGTGTAATCGTCGAAGGCGACGCCGAGTACTGGGCAGGGCAGCATGCCTCGGCGCTCAAGGCGATACAGCGACGGAAGGGTCATCTTGTAGCCCAAATCGCCAGTGATTCCAAAGATCACCAGGTGATCTGACGTTCCAGGTTTGTTAGGCATGCGGCGAACGACCTCTCTCGTCTAGTGTTGGCGATGCTATCGGCCCGCGCGTCGCGGTGCCGACCTACAGACAGGAGATCGTCGTGGCGACTTCACAGCCGATGCAATTGGGCATGGTCGGACTCGGCCGCATGGGCGCCGGAATCGTGCGTCGGCTGATGGCCGACGGTCACCGCTGTGTCGTCTACGACGTAAGCGAGGCCGCGATCGCCGCACTTGAGGCCGAGGGCGCTGTCGGAGCCCGCACACTTGAAGAATTCGTCGAGAAGCTCGAAAAGCCCCGCGCGGCTTGGATCATGGTGCCAGCGGGTGCCATTACTGACTCCACGGTCACAAAGCTCGGTGCATTGCTTGAAGATGGCGATGCCATCATCGATGGCGGAAACAGCTACTACCGCGATGACATCAAGCACGCTGCAGCGCTGCGAGACCGTGGCGTGCACTTCATCGACTGCGGCACGTCGGGTGGAGTGTGGGGCTTAGAGCGCGGCTTCTGCTTGATGGTGGGCGGCGACAACGACGCGGTCACACGACTTTCGCCGATCTTCGACACTGTTGCCCCAGGCTTCGATGCCGCCCCTCGTTCAGAAGGTCGTACCGGAGATATTGCACCGGAAGAAAAGGGTTGGCTGCACTGCGGACCCAACGGTGCTGGCCACTTCGTCAAGATGGTTCACAACGGTATTGAGTACGGAATGATGGCGGCCTACGCCGAGGGATTGAACATCCTCAAGCATGCCGACGCGGGTATGCAAAATCGCACGGCAGATGCCGAAACGGCGCCCTTGGCCCAGCCCGAGTTTTACCAATACGAACTCGACATTCCAGCAGTTGCCGAGGTTTGGCGCCGCGGTTCAGTTATCGCTTCGTGGTTGCTCGATCTCACGGCCATTGCGCTGCATGAAAGCCCGAATCTGGAAGAGTTCAGCGGACGCGTGTCAGATTCAGGTGAAGGTCGTTGGACCTCGATTGCAGCCATCGATGAAGGTGTTCCGGCGCCGGTGCTCACGAACGCTCTGTTCTCGCGGTTCGCTTCGCAGGGCAACGACGAGTTCGCGAACAAGATTCAGTCGGCAATGCGCAAGCAGTTCGGCGGCCACGACGAGAAAAAGAATTCGGCAGCCAAGTAACAGCTAGAGGGCGACACCCAACAGCGCGTCGACGGCTCGAGAGATGAGCCCGGGCGCTGAAGAATCATCGCCGGCTCGCAGACGTTGCTGCTCGGCCCACCGATCAACGGCGGCTAGCGCTGCCGGAGCGTTCAGGTCGTCAGTCAGTGCAGCCCGAATAGCAATCAGGGTTGCATCGGCGTCGGGGCCAGTTGGCGGAGCCACCGCGGCCCGCCATTGGGCCAGACGTTCTTCGGCCGATGGAATGTCGGCGTCGGTCCACTGCCAATCACTGCGGTAATGGTGAGCCAACAATGACAGCCGAATAGCCATTGGGTCGTGGCCCAGTTTTCGTAGGGCCGACACGAATATCAGGTTGCCGCGCGACTTCGACATCTTCTCGCCATCGAGACCGACGAGACCGGCATGCACATACGTGCGGGCGTAAGGCCATTCGCCGGTGAGCACGTGAGCCTCGCTAGCACCCATTTCATGATGCGGGAAAAGCAGGTCGCGCCCGCCGCCTTGAACGTCGAACGACATGCCCAGAGTGCCCAGTGCGATAGCTACGCACTCGATGTGCCAGCCGGGTCGGCCATGGCCAAGAGCGGTGTCCCAGGCGGGCTCGTCGGGTCTGGCGGCCTGCCACAGCAAACAGTCGAGTGGGTCTTCTTTACCCGGCCGGCCGGGGTCGCCTCCGCGCTCGGCAAAGAGTTCGGCCATCTGTTCTTCGGTCATCGAGGCCACGCCACCAAACCGCTCATCACTGCGGATGCGGAAGTACAGATCGTCGTCAACCGAGTAAACGGCGCCCCGCTCGGTTAACACCTCGATGGCCTCAACCACAGATGGAATTGTCTCGACCGCACCGAGGTACTGATCGGGCGGAAGAACGCGTAGCGCTGTCATATCGTCGCGAAATAGTTCGGTTTCGCGCTCGGCCAGGGCTCGCCAATCATCACCAGTGGCGACGGCTCGCTCAAGCAGCGGATCGTCGACATCGGTGACGTTCTGCACGTAGTGCACCGTGTGCCCGGCATCGCGCCATGCGCGATTCACTAGGTCAAAGGCCACGTAGGTGGCCGCATGGCCCATGTGGGTTGCGTCGTACGGAGTTATGCCGCAGACATACATGCGGGCAGTTGGCCCGGGAGTAGTCGGTCGAACATCACCTGAACTGCTATCAAAAATGCGTAGCGCAGGACCTACGCCGGGCAGCTTTGGAAGGTCGAGAGTCGGCCATGAATGCACAGGCGTGAGCCTATCGCTTCATGGTTAGAACGCTGGCCACGGCAGACTCGGCCAGCCATCACCGGGGTACGGAAATCGGGCTTGGCTTGAGATTTCGCGCACCCGATCTCGAGTGATTCGGATTTCTTGACGCGTCAGCAGTCGCCGAAGGCCCGCGGCTGTAGGTGATTGCAGCGATTCGTCGAGTCGAGTGAGGGCTTCGATGATCGAATCGTCTAACGGTTCACCGGCCCAACCCCAAAGAACGGTACGTAACTTGTCTTCTTCATTGAATGTCACGCCATGGTCGATGCCGAAGACTTGGCCGTTCAAGTCCACGAGTACGTGGCCACCCTTACGATCGGCGTTGTTCACAACTGCGTCAAAAGCGGCCATGTTTCGGAGCGCTTGGTGGTCGGCGTGCACCAAAGTGACTGGTCGCCCGGTCGATCCTTCAGCGTCGATGACGTGCTTCCAGCCTTCGGGCACCGCACCGAGCGGCACGATGTCAACGAGTCCTGCTTGCTCGTCGACATCAATCCAGACCTGGCACATTCCTTCACCGGCCGGGCCATCGTCGCGCCACACGGTGACGGGCACGATGTTCCAGCCCGCGGCACAACTGACCTGATAGGCGGCAACCTCTCGCCGGCTGAGCGTGGCGGTGTCGAAATCCCACAGCGGTCGTTCACCGGCCGATGGCTTGTACACGCAACGAACCGAGGCGCCATCAAGGTGTGCCACGGCGACCACTGCCAAGTTCGATGCGTCGACTAGTCGGCCTTCGATGTCGAGTTCGCCATGTGTGAGAACCTCGGTCAGTTGCAGATCGTCCAAGCCGTGCGCATTGGTGTCACCCACGGCGCCGATACCCGTTAGCCCGCGGACAAATATGCCCTGAAGGTTCCAACGGCAAATGGCAGAAAGGGCAGGGCGGTCGGCCGGCCACGACCAAAGCACTCGCCCGGGCAGCGAAATCTCTTGCCTGCTGGCCAGTCATGCGCACACGCAAGCAATCGGGTGCATCGTCTGCGGCGGCATCTTCGTCAAGGTCGGGTATCACGGATTCATCTTCGGCAACCGCGTGAAGTTCAAGAACAACCCGGTCGCGCTCACCGTTCCAACCCAATGCCATCGCGCCGATTCGAAATTCTTCATCAATTGGCGATTCAAGTGGTTCGAGATCTAGCGCTCCGGAGGGGCCGACTGGCACCGGGTTTTCGTCGTCGGAACGCCGGTTGACCTCATCGAGTAGTTCGTTCAGTCGCTCGGCCAACAGGGCAACCTGTTGCTTTTCGCAGACCACGCTCGTGATCGATGAACCGGTGCGAGCCTGTAAGAAAAAGGTGCGCTCGCCCGGCTGCCCCACTGTGCCAGCGACAAAGCGCTCAACGGGGTCGTATTGAAAGAACTGACGGGTCATACGTTAAGACTACGGTGCATGTCAGTGACCTGCTCCCCCACCGACAGCCGCATCAGTTTTGGGCTTGCGGCCGCGCTTGCCTTTAGGTGGTGGCATAAACGCGTCAATTGAGCCACCGGTGTCGTTCATGCGCAGCACGAACGGACGTACCGCTGTGTAGCGCACAGCAGTCAGCGAGCACGGATCGCACGATAGACGCTGGAAGGAATCTAGATGCATACCTAGCGCGTCGGCCGTGATTGCTTTGATCACATCGCCATGTGAAACGACCGCGAACACGGCATTGGGCCCGTGCTCGTCAGAGATTCGAGCGTCCCATTCGCGCACTGCGGTAACCGCGCGTGAGGCCATTTCGACCATCGCTTCACCCTGGGGAAAAACCACCGCGCTGGGCTGGGCCTGAACAACCTTCCAGAGCGGATCTTTGGCCAGAGTGGCCAATTTCTGGTTGGTCCAGTCGCCGTAGTCGGCTTCCATGACCCGCTCGTCTAGGTGCAGCGGCGGTGCAGGATTGCGACCCACGAGCAGGGCATCGGCGGTTTGGCGCGTTCGCTCAAGCGGGCTGGAAATAACAGCTGCGAGAACCACGGTTGAGAGTCGTTCAGAAAGGGTTCGAGCTTGTTCGACGCCCTTGTCGTCGAGACTGACACCGGCAGTGCGTCCGGCCAGCACGCCGGTTGCGTTAGCAGAGGTTCGTCCGTGCCGAATGAGCAATGCGATGGCCATTGGTACAGGTTACGGCCTCAGGGCCAACCTCATGGCAAGATGTCGATCGTGATCAGAGGATTGGGCTACTACCGCAATGGTGCGGTTGAAATGTCGCGTGACGATCTCATGGCGCATGGGGGGGCTGACACCGGCCTCAGTGAAAACCTGTCCAAACTTCTGGCCCAGGCACGTACCGACCCTGATCCGACCGCCTTCATCTGGCTCGGGCTCTACCAGCCCACCGAGGATGAAATGAAGGATGTCGCCGACGTTTTGAACCTGCCAACACTTCAAGTTGAAGATGCCATGAATGTTCGTCAGCGGGCCAAGACCGATATTCGTGACCAGACCGCTTTCGTCGTTTTCAAGGTGCTGCGCTACATCGAAGAAACCAGCGATGTCGAGACTGGTCAGATCGCGATTTTCTTGGGCGATCATTTTGCTGTCACGGTGCGATTTGGCGCCATTGGCGAACTCACCGAGGCGCGTGCCCGGCTCGAGTCGTCACCTGAAATCTTGCGCGAGGGCCCAATCTCAGCGTTGTACGTGGTGCTCGACTCGGTGGTCGACGGATATCAGTACGTAGCCGATGAGTTTGAAACTGATATCGACACCGTGCAAGACGCCGTGTTCTCACCGCAGCGTGGTGATGAATCACAGCGCATCTACCGGCTCAAGCGCGAAGTGATGGAAATGCGACGAGCGGTGAATCCTCTAGTTCCCTCGGCCCACGCCATTGCACAGGGTGACGTGCACGGAATTCCGGGCGCCCTGTTGCCGTACTTCCGAGATATCAGTGACCACATTCTGAGGGTCAACGATCAATCCGAAGGCTTCGATGCTTTGCTCACCGCACTGTTGACGGCGAACACCGCTCGCCGCGATCTGCAGCAAAACAGCGATATGCGCAAAATCAGTGGGTGGGTGGCAATCGCGGCGGTGCCGACGATGATCGCCGGTGTTTACGGAATGAACTTCGACAACATGCCCGAACTTCATTGGCAGTATTCGTACTACGTGGTGCTCGGTGTGATGATCACCGCGTGTTCGCTGATGTATCGCGCGTTCAAGCGTTCAGGCTGGTTGTAAATCTCAGGTCGCCGACACCACACCGGTGAGCAGTAGAACGATCAAA
>Ga0114959_10004831_pt1 | contig 10208 bp, 9 predicted proteins | sample C_130625_EF_Meta_FD_87317 | JGI IMG/M metagenome (GOLD analysis project Ga0114959, IMG submission 87317) | Freshwater microbial communities from Lake Croche, Canada to study carbon cycling - C_130625_EF_MetaG | ecosystem: Environmental > Aquatic > Freshwater > Lake | place: Lake Croche, Canada...
TTCGCTTCTTGCTTGTTAGCAGGGCCTTCAATCCAAAATTCAATGCGACGAAAAACCATCTCCAAAAATATAGTTTGTGGACAAGCCCAACCGCAGAAAATACGGCCAAATATCAATGTAAATACAATAATGAAAAGCAAAAAAATAAGCATACCAATTCCAAACAAAATAAAATCTTGTGGCAGAAAAACTTTTCCAAACAAAATGAATTTAGTATCCAATAAATTAAACTGAAACATTGGAATACCGTTTATTTTTATGAATGGTAAAGCAAAAAACAGAACCAAATAAACTAAACTAAAAATAGTGCGTCTGTTGTAAAATTTTCCTTGTGGTTGCAACACATACATCCATTTTCGTCTGCCTGTGATATCTACCGTAGAAATTTTGTCTCTAAAATTTGGTTCTTCGGTTTTGGATTTATTAGAGTTCAATTCGTTCATTTATAATAGCTCAAAGAACAAACGATTCAAACAATTTTGTCATGATATTAATCAGATTAGCTCTTGAAAAAAATCAGAATTATCTCATAATAAATATTTTTTAAAGATAAATCTGTTAGCAATATTTGTTTAGATGTTTAAACATCTTATATTGTTGAAAAATTCATGATTATGAAAGTTAAATTAACAGAAATAAAAAAAAGCAAGATGATTATGATGAAAGCAAAAGTTCAATATCCCATGCATTTAATGCTAAAAATGAATTGCATAATCAAACAAAGAATGTACTAACCTTTGATGAATTTTAATCTTTATGGATTATCATAGAACATTAAAAAAACAAATAAAGAAGTTATTGACTGAAAAAAATATTGATGTCAGTCAATTATCAGATTTTTTTGAATCTATAAACGATTCTTTTTTAGCTTATGAAAGAGATAGAACACTTTCGGAACATGCTTTTAAAATTAGCGAAAACGAATATAGTGAGGTAAATAAAAAACTAAAAGATGAAATTGAAATAAGAGAATTGTCAATTAAAAAAATGGTTAAGTCAATCAATTTAATTGACAAAAAATTTAAAATAGAAACTACGGCCGAAAATGATTTGTTAATCATAACCAACTACCTAAATGATTTAATTGAAAAAGTAAAAAAAGCGGAAAAGGCATTAATTCAGTCTAAAGTAGAGGCTGATAAAGCTAATAATGCTAAGTCTGAATTTTTATCAATTATGAGCCATGAAATAAGAACTCCTTTAAACGCAATTATAGGAATGTCTTATCTTCTTGAAATTGATGATCCTAAGCCAGAGCAACAGGAGAATTTAAGAGTTTTAAAAACATCTTCAGATAACTTACTTGCCTTGATAAATGATGTACTTGATTTGAGTAAAATTGAATCCGGAAAAATTGAGATGGAAAATGAAAAGTTTTCGATAATAAAACTAGTATCTAACATCAAAAAAACGCATGAAATAAAAGCAAAAGATAATGGCAATATCTTAGAATTAAATATCAATGAAAACTTACCCGAAATAATACTTGGCGATTCATTAAGACTTTCGCAAGTATTTAATAATTTAATATCAAACGCTATTAAGTTTACCACCAACGGAACAATAACTATTAGCATAAAGCAAACTTTAAGAAAAGATAATTTTATTGAATTGTATTGTGCTGTTTCTGATACAGGAATTGGAATAAAGCCGGATAAATTAGAGTCTATTTTTGAAAGTTTTACACAAGAATCTAAATCAACTACACGTAAATTTGGAGGAACTGGCTTAGGTCTAACTATAACAAAAAAACTACTGCACTTTATGAATAGCGAAATAAAAGTAATAAGTGAATTGGATGAAGGTTCCACTTTTTATTTTACGCTTAATACTGAAATTGTTGATGACAAAAATTCTTTAATAAATGAAATAGGTAAGTATGATTTGAACGGAATAAATATTTTAATCGTTGATGACACTCCTGAAAATTTCCCTTACATCACTCAATTATTAAAATCATGGAACGCAAACATTTTTACTGCTATTAGCGGATTTGAAGCCATTGCATACTGTAAGCAAAAAACTGATTTTGATTTAATTTTAATGGATATTTTAATGCCTGAAATTGACGGATATGAAACTTCTAAAGAAATTAGAAAGTTTAATTCAGACGTTAAAATAGTAGCATTATCTGCTTCAGCAAATTCCGAAATGCGTGCTAAAATTATGAAATATGGCATACAAGATTGTATATCAAAACCATTCAACCAATATGATTTTTACTCGCGAATTTTAAAACTTATTGAAAATAAAATAAAACTTAAAATGGAAATTGATCATTTCAGTATTTAAATTTTTTATGCTAAATAGTGTGTTTGAAAATTGAATTATCAAACTAATAAATAAATTTAAAAGCTGTTTATTTCCTAATTCATCCCAGCGTTTCCACCACCTAAATTATTCATATCGAACACACTACTAAATGTATCTTTGAATGCGAAACCTTTTACCAATGCAGTTTTTGTGAGCTTTGCATATTCAGCTAATCCATGAATAATTAGTTCAGCAAAAAATAGTGTGTCGCGCAACTCTTTGCTTTCAGTATGTTTACGCACTAAATCAATTAAGCCAGGAACAGTTTGCAATAGCTTTGAGTAGTCTTCGTCAGTTAAAGTATGTAACAAATCTAATGTGCCACCATTGGTAAACCAATCTAATATTGGTTTGTAAGGATTGTCTTGTGCTTTCTTTTTTAGCTTTTCTGGAGAAGGGAAAAATTCGTTGAAACGTGATTTGATTGCTTTACCTAATAGGTGCTGCGCTACAATTTGAGAACCTTCTTGCTCACCTTCATATACCAACTCCACTTTACCTGTGATGGCAGGAATTACGCCTACAAAATCAGTTACTCGTATTGATGTGTTGTGTTCTTTGTTAATGATGGCTCTACGTTCAGCTGTACTCACTAAGTTTTCATAAGCACTAATACTCAAACGTGCCGACACTCCACTTTTTGAATCTACGTACTCGCTACCTCTTGCTTCAAAGGTTATTTGTTCTAATAAATTTAAAGCTTCATTAGTGGTGTGCACTAATTTCTTTTGGGCATCAGTAATTTTTGCTTCTTGCTTTGTAATCATTGCCGACTGCAAAATATCTGCTGGATAATGCGTCAATATTTGACTACCAATCCTATCTTTTAAAGGAGTTACGATGCTTCCACGATTGGTGTAATCTTCAGGGTTAGCCGTAAATACAAATTGAATATCCAAAGGCAAACGTAATTTAAAACCACGGATTTGCACGTCTCCTTCTTGCAAAATATTAAACAATGCAACTTGAATACGTGCTTGTAAATCGGGCAATTCGTTTATTACAAAAATATGTCGGTTACTACGCGGTATCATACCATAATGAATAACACGTTCATCAGCAAAGCTTAGTTTTAAGTTGGCTGCTTTTATTGGGTCAACATCACCAATTAAGTCAGCAACTGAAACATCAGGCGTAGCTAACTTTTCAGAGTAACGTTCGCTGCGGTGCAACCATTCAATAGGAGTATTGTCGCCCATTTCTTTTATCAAATCAATAGCAAAATTTGAAATAGGATTTAAAGGATCATCGTTTAAAGGACTTCCGGCTACAACAGGCACTTTCTCGTCGAGTAAGTTAACCATTTGGCGTGCTATACGCGTTTTTGCTTGTCCGCGCAAGCCTAATAAATTAATGTTGTGCTTACTTAAAATTGCACGTTCAATTTCAGGTATAACGGTGTCTTCGTAACCGACAATTCCTTCAAAAACGTTTTCCTTATTTTGTAATTTTGTAATCAAATTGTCGCGCAATTCGTCTTTAATACTCTTTGGCTTGTAGCCTGATTCAATTAATTGTTTAAGTGTCATAAAGCCCCACCCCAACCCTCCTGGAAGAGGAGGGAGCCGAAACTAAGGGGATTTTTTTTAAATCATTTATAATTATGTTTCTAATATCTATGTACTAAATACTTTGCACTATCTTACTGTTTTCTTTCTATTTTTTGTGTAATCTTCAAATACATATTCGCCTAATCCTTTAAGACTACTGTAAAATGCTTTGCCTCCATTTGTTTTTGTAAACTCTGCTACAAACTCCTGTAGATATGGGTCTTTAGCAATCATAAATGTAGTAATAGGTATTTTCAATCTTTTACATTGGGCAGCGTAGTTCAGTGTTTTATTGATGATTTTTCTATCTAAACCAAAACTATTTTGGTAGTATTGGTCACCTTCTTTTAAGCATGTTGGCTTACCATCAGTAATCATAAAAATCTGCTTGTTGTTATTCTTTTTTCTTCGCAACAACTCCATTGCCAACTCTAAGCCGGCCACTGTGTTGGTATGATATGGACCTACTTGTAAATAAGGCAAATCTTTTAATTGTACTTGCCATGCATCGTTTCCAAAAACAATTATTTCTAGACTGTCCTTTGGATATTTGGTAGTGATGAGTTCAGATAAAGCCATTGCTACTTTTTTAGCAGGAGTTATTCTATCCTCTCCATACAAAATCATAGAGTGCGAAATATCAATCATCAATACTGTTGCAACACTACTGTTGTGTTCTGTTTCAAGCACTTCTAAATCTTTTTCGGTGAGCATAAAATTATCTACACCATTATTGATTTGTGCGTTGCGGAGGCTTTCTGTAATAGCAATATTTTCAGGCAAATCACCAAACTCATAAGGTTTATGGCTGGTGCCAAAATCTTCACCAATACCGTTGTAGTTGGTTTTGTGGTTACCCTTGCGCGACTTTTTTATTTTCCCAAATATTTGCTCCAAGGATGTTTGACGAATACTTTGCTCTGTTTTGGAAGTAATGGAAAAGCTTCCTTTTTCATTATCTTCTTTGATATAGCCTTTTTCTTTCAATTCATTTATAAAATCACCTATTCCATAACCTTCAGATGTTATATTAAATTGTTTGTCCAACTCAGTAAGCCAACTTAAAGCTTCAGGCATGTCGCCAGAGGTATGCACCACCAATTCTTTAAAAATATCGAACAAAGTATCAAAAGGAGGTTTACTTTTTTCTCCACTGTAGTTATTGAATCTGAAACCTAACATCTTGTTTAATTATATAACTCAACAAAAGTAACATAGAATAGTTTAGTATATTAATTTTGTATAAGATTGTTGATATTTGAAAATTAACATCGTATTTTCAAAATACATATAAAAGTTTGTGTAATTCGTGTAGGTTTGCCTGTACTTAAAAATTGAGTATGCATACAATTTCTAATTGCCAAATTTGTGACGGAAATACATTTACACCATTTCTATCTTGCATGGATTATACTGTAAGTAAAGAAACCTTTGATATTGTTTCTTGCAATGGCTGTGGCTTTAAATTCACAAATCCTATGCCTGATTTACAACTATTAGGCAACTATTATAAAAGCAACGATTATATTTCACATTCCAACACTAGCAAAGGATTAGTAAATAGTTTATATCAGTTTGTAAGGAAATTTACCCTTGTTAAAAAACTTCAACTAATTGAAAAAATTAATAAAAAATCAGATACTAAATATTTGCTTGACGTAGGTTGCGGCACTGGCGAATTTCTGAACACATGCTCAAACGCAGGTTGGCAAGTGCAAGGTATTGAACCTGACAATTACGCTCGAAATACTGCTCAAAAAAAATATCACCTTACTGTAAATGATGAAGATTATTTGAACACAGCTTTCGAAAATAGTTTTGATTGTATAACTATGTGGCATGTACTGGAACATGTCCCAAATTTGAATGAAAGGTTACAAACACTTTACAAATTACTTAGACCAAACGGAAGATTAATTATAGCCGTGCCAAATTGCAGTAGTTATGATGCACAGCAATACCAAAAATATTGGGGAGCGTATGATGTACCGCGTCATCTACACCACTTTACACCAAATGATATAGAGGCGCTTGTAGCAAAAAATGATATGGAAGTAGAAAGAGTTATGCCAATGATTTTCGATAGTTTTTATGTTTCTTTGTTAAGTGAAAAATATAAAACAGGAAGTAGTAATATAATTTCTGGATTTTGGACTGGACTTGTTTCGAACATAAAAGCTGCAACTAAGAATAACAATACATACTCTAGTCAAATTTATTTAATTAGAAAAAAATAGAAACTAAATGGAACATAAGATATTACGAGTTGGTATTTCGGTAGGAGATTTGAACGGTGTAAGTATGGAAATAATCATACGCACATTAATGGAAAAAGACTTGATGCAACTTTGCACGCCAGTTGTATATGCGTCATCTAAAGTTGCAACGTTTCATAAAAAAGCAATTGGTGCAAATGATTTTAATTTTAGCATCACTAGCGATGCAGGAAATATAAAGGCTAAACATCCAAATTTAGTTACAGTTTGGGACGAAGACATAACACTTGAACTTGGCAAGGAAACCGAAATTGCAGGAGCTTATGCGCTTAGATCATTAGAGGCTGCATGTGCAGATTTAAAAGCAGGAAAAATAGATGTGTTAGTTACTGCACCACTCAATAAACACAACATAAAAATTGAAGGAAAAACCTTTACTGGCCATACTCAATTTTTACATGATTACTTTGATGCATCAAATCATTTAATGCTTTTGGTTGGCGAAAATATGCGTATTGCAACTTTAACGGAGCACATTCCACTATCAAAAGTTGCCCAATCAATTACTACAAATCAAATCATTGATAAAGTAAAACTACTACACAAAACTTTAACTAAAGATTTTGGAATTCGCAAACCAAAAATTGCTGTATTGGGTCTAAATCCTCACAATGGTGATGGCGGCTTAATAGGTGATGAGGAACAAAAAATAATTGCTCCAGCAATAAAAAAACTACAAGATGAACAATTACTAGTGTATGGCCCCTACCCTGCTGATGGTTTTTTCGGCAAATTACAATTCAAACAATTTGATGCGGTTGTTAGCATGTACCATGACCAAGGTTTAAGCCCTTTTAAAGCTTTAGAGTTTGAGACTGGAGTTAACTTTACAGCAGGCTTAAATGTTGTAAGAACATCTCCCGACCATGGCGTAGCATATGATATTGCAGGACATGGCAAGGCCGAAACAAGCTCATTTAAAAACGCAATATTCTTGGCAATAGACATTTTCAGGAAGCGACACGAATATGAAACATTAACTTCCGACCCTCTAAAAATAACACCACAACGTAAAGAAAGAGCATAAATGAAAAACAGTTTATTCCTTACTTTTTTTGCTTCATTGCTAATAAACGCAATTGCATTTTCACAAAACATTACTGATGCTAAAGGATTAAAACAAGGCAGCTGGGGCAAGAAAGATGAAATGGGGCATCTTAAATACGAAGGGCAGTTTAAAGATAATCAACCCTACGGAATATTTAAGTATTACTACAATAATGGGAACAAAAAAGCAGTTTCTACATATAGTGACGGTGGTAGAAAAACGCATACGATTATGTATACATCCGAAGGAATAATTGAAGCCGAAGGAAATTTTTATAACCAGCAAAAAGATAGTATTTGGGTTTACTACGATGCCACTGGAAAATTAATTTTATCAAAAGAAAGTTACAAGAATAATTTACGAGATGGTGCATTTGTCAATTACTTTGCTGATGGTAAAGTGTTAGAGATAAGTAACTACACAAACGGCAAAAAAAATGGATTATGGAAAGTTTTCTATAACGATGGCAAACCGAAAATAATTGGAAAATATGTTTCAGGCGAATTAGATAGCAGCTATAATGTTTACCATATAACTGGTACAAAAAAAATTGAAGGTCAATATAAGAAAGCAACAAGAGAAGGTAATTGGTTTTTTTATAATGATAACGGGGAAATTGGCAAACAAGAAATGTACACAAACGGAAAACTTATAAAAACAATTTACCACAATGGCACATTTAAAAACTATTATTCTGACGATGTAATAAAAGAAGAGTTTACCTACCTAAAAGGTAAAAAAAATGGCATGTATGTAGAGTACTTCAACAATGGTAAATTAGTGAAAAAGCAAAAAACAAATGATGATGGAACAGTTGAAACAATTGAGGTTTTAGAAGGACAAACCATTAAAAGTAAAGGTGAATATAAAAACGATATAAAAGTTGGAAGGTTTGTCTATTACAATGAAAATGGAAAATTAGAAAAGGAAGAAAAATTTCCTCAATAACGTTAATAAACATAGCACTATTGCATTGAGCATAAAATTTATTTGATAAAAAAAATGACAGCAAATCATATTGTAATTTTACTTTTTATAGGTGTTGCAGCAGGAGCACTAAGCGGAATGTTTGGTATTGGCGGTGCAATATTTATTGTTCCAGCATTGGTGTATTTCTTGGGTTTTAACCAGCTTAAAGCACAAGGTACTACACTTTTTATTTTCTTGTTACCTGTTGGTTTCCTTGGTGCAATTAATTATTACAAGGCTGGCAATTTAGATATTAAAACAGCTTTGGTCATTTGTTCCACATTTGTATTCGGAAGCTACTTTGGTTCAAAATTTATTATGCAGTTCAAAGACCAACAAGATATTATCAAGAAAATATTTGGTGTTATCATTATGCTCATTTCATTGAAAATGCTTTTTGAGAAAAGCAACTCAAAAAAGAATGCTGAAACTACAAAAAGTAATAACTCAGAATCTGTAAAGTAATTTACCGTTCAAAACCACACATGCAATCTGACCAAACTTGGAGTGAACAAATTGAAGGTTTTAGATTGTTTCTAAAATTAGAAAAGTCACTTTCTGAAAATAGTATAGAAGCATACTTGCGTGATATTGGCAAATTGCACAACTACTGCACAGTTCAAAACCTTGAAACATTACCTCAACATTTAGCATATAAAAATATTGCTGATTTTATAATTTTCATCAACAAACTTGGTGTGAGTGATACTTCTCAAGCACGCATCATTAGCGGTATTAGGGCATTCTATAAATACTTATTGATTGAAGATATTATTGAAACCGACCCTACCGAATTAATTGAAGGCCCTAAGTTACAGCGTAAATTACCTGACGTACTCACAACTCAAGAAATTGAGAAAATGATTGATGCAATTGACTTGAGTAACCCCAACGGCCAACGCAACAAAACAATTATTGAAGTATTGTATGGTAGCGGATTACGTGTAAGTGAATTGTGTAATCTTAAAATTTCCAACATTCATTTTGATGAAGAGTACATAAAAATAAAAGGTAAAGGAAGTAAGGAAAGGCTTGTGCCATTGGGTAAGTTAGCCGCAAATAATCTAATTATTTATAAAGATTTAATCAGACACAAGATAAAAGTAAAACCCGCATTCGAAGATTTTGTCTTCATCAACAATCGCGGCACAAGCTATAGTCGCATAATGATTTTTTACATTATTAAGGAAGCAGCAAAAAATGCTGGAATCACTAAAACAATAAGTCCGCATAGTTTACGACATTCATTTGCGTCGCATATGGTCGATGGTGGTGCTGATTTACGCGCAGTACAAGAAATGCTTGGGCATGAAAGTATATTAACTACCGAAATTTATACACACATTGATAATTCTTTCCTGCGCGATGCTATTATTCAGTTTCACCCTCGTGGTAAGTTTTAGGCTTTTTTTAAATTAGATTGTTTGCTACTAATTAGCATTAAACCCAACCAAGTAATAAAACCATTTATTACTAACAGTTCAAATCCAAACTCATAACCACCAAGCCACGCTTTGCTATTGGCATTAAGCACGTAACAAATTATCGGCGAAAGCACACAAATAATTGGCACTAAATTATCTTTTGCTTTGCGCGATGTGTATAGCCCAAAAGTATAAAGCCCAAGTAGTGGTCCATAGGTATATCCTGCAACTTTAAACAGTTTTGATATTACGGCTTCGTCATTTATTTGACGGAAAACAACAATGACAATCAACAACAATATGGCAAACGAAATATGCACAATAGTTCTTGTTTTAATGCTCTGTTTTTCGTTTAAATCTTTACGCTCATCCAAACGTAAAATATCAATACAAAAGGAGGTGGTTAGGGAAGTTAGCGCACCATCAGCGCTTGGGTAAGCGGCAGAAATTAAACCAATAATAAATACTAACCCCGCAACTGGACCCAAATAATTAATGGCAATCATCGGAAAAAGCTCATCGGTTTTTTTAGGTATATCAATGTGGTGATGTGCGCAATACAAAAACAACAATGCGCCAAGCATCAGAAAAATTAAATTTACAACTACCAAAACAATGCTGAATGAAA
>Ga0114959_10004834_pt1 | contig 10204 bp, 9 predicted proteins | sample C_130625_EF_Meta_FD_87317 | JGI IMG/M metagenome (GOLD analysis project Ga0114959, IMG submission 87317) | Freshwater microbial communities from Lake Croche, Canada to study carbon cycling - C_130625_EF_MetaG | ecosystem: Environmental > Aquatic > Freshwater > Lake | place: Lake Croche, Canada...
TGGACCCGGTCTTAGATTGACCTTCGTACCCTGGCCGGTGTTCGTGGACCCGGTCTTAGATTGTCGTCCGCCCTGTCCGAGCCCCATTAGAACCAGATTATAACCAAGCCATCGTCCCGAGCCTTTGCCCCCAGCCTCTATTCCGAGCCCTTGTATCGGGAAATGAGTGGGTTGTCGATAAATGGGTTAGGATAAGGGGTTAGGATAATAGGTATTGATCGATATTCTTCTCTGGGATCATGCTACGACGGGGGTCACTGTCCTGTACTGTCTCCCTGGGGGTAGAAACGCATCCATCCGAGGTTTTTGTGACGGCGGAAGGATGAATCCGGGAGATACTATACCATCTAAGAGAACCAAGAACCACCCGGCTCACCCCCTCCCCCTTCCGATCGACTAGTAGGGCTCGGCGCTATCGATTCGACCAAGAAAGACTCATTGTGTGGGTTGATAGCGCCGAGCCCTACTAGTCGATCGGAAGGGGGAGGGGGTGAGCCGGGTGGTTCTTGGTTCTTGGGAACATGATCCAATATGATTCTTCGCCCCTAGACATAAAATCAACCTCGGGTAAACAGTCGTAACCAACGAATTGGAGGTATAATATTCTTCTTCCAAGAAGACCAAGAACCAAGACCCACCCGGGTTCGCATCAAAGTAGGGCTCGGCGCTATCGATTCGACCAAGAAAGACTCATTGTGTGGGTTGATGGCTCGGCGCGATTGATACTCCCCCCCCCAGAGGAGTGGTGTTGATGGTCCGCTTCTTGGGTGTGGGGTGGTGATATCCATATGAATCCACCTCTTGTATGTATGGGGTCGGGAGGGATCGCCAAGCCCTTATCATATAGTTATCGGGAAATGAGTAGGTTATCTAGAAATGAGTTAGAGTTAGGGAGAAGAAAAGGGGAAACTGTCCGGTTCTTGGTCCTCTTGGTTCTTGGAAACATCATCCATCGTCCATCGTCCATCGTCCATCATACATCATCCATCCATGAATATTATACTCTCTACCAAGAAGACCAAGAAGACCCACCCTCACATCAAAGTAGGGCTCGGCGCTATCCATACCTGCCATCATTTATATGGGACCCAAGAATCGATAGCGCCGAGCCCTACTTTCATCGGTGGGTGGTACCAAGAATCGATAGCGCCGAGCCCTACTTTGATGTGAGAGAGGGGGTCATCTTCTTGGGAGAGGGGGTGGAGGAAGATATTATACTTCTATTCGGGGTACCCCCGTCAACCCAAGGTTCATTCCTGACTCGGGGGTCCAACTTGGGTTCTCATACTCTTCCAAGAAGTCCAAGAAGACCAAGAAGGTTTTACCTAACTCTCCCCCATGAAAGTATGGCTCGGCTGAAACTCCAGGATGAGACCTTGCGCACTGGACCCATCGATGCAAGGATGGACATCCTAGTCACATATTTATGGTTATCGGGAAATGAGTGGGTTATCGAGAAATGAGTTCAGGAGAAGGGAGATCCTATACTATCGGTTCTTGGAAACATCATACATCATACATCCATGAATATTATACTCTCTACCAAGAACACCAAGAAGACCCCCCTCACATCAAAGTAGGGCTCGGCGCTATCCATCATCCATACATGAATATTATACTCTCTACCAAGAAGACCCCCCTCACATCAAAGTAGGGCTCGGCGCTATCCATACCCACCATCATTTATATGGCACCCAAGAATCAATAGCGCCGAGCCCTACTTTGTTGTGAGGTGGTGCCAAGAATCAATAGCGCCGAGCCCTATTAGGCAATCCCATCAAGCAAATTATGGGGGACCGACCAAGAACCCATTCTCTAGTAGGGCTCGGCGCCCACCCTCTCGGTTACCATCTCATACCAATACTGGGGGTGATAATGTGGTATATGGGATTCTTTCTATCCCTTCCTCTCCGAGAGGGTGGGGCGCCGAGCCCTACTAGGAAATGGTTATTTCTTGGTCATCTTGGTCATCTTGGTCTTCTTGGTCATCTTGGTCTTCTTGGTCTTCTTGGTCTTCTTGGTCATCTTGGTCTTCTTGGTCTTCTTGGTCTTCTTGGTCATCTTGGTCATCTTATACTGTACTTGGGGTTTGCTGGGTTTCATCCCGAGGGTTCGTACTTACCTTCGATCCGTGCTTTCTTTTCCAAGAACCCAAGAACACCAAGAAGTCTAACCGAGCAGGGCTCGGCGCCCCACCCTCTCGGGGACCTTCTCATACCAATACTGGGGGTGATAATGTGGTATATGGGATTCTTTCTATCCCTTCCTCTCCGAGAGGGGGGCGCCGAGCCCCATTAGGCAAAACCCAACACAAATATACGGGGGATACGACCAAACAAGATAAATATACCTTCACTCTCTAATGGGGCTCGGCGCCCCACCTTCTCGGGGAGGATGCGATACCCCCTTTTTATATCGCTCTCTATCGGGAAATGAGTCGGTTGTCCGGTTGTCACGTTCTTGCGTGGGGGGGGGGACCCAAGAATCAATCGCGCCGAGCCATCACCAAGACGTGGCCCGTCTACGAACCACGTCTTGGTGATACCGTCCTTCCAGAGTACCATTCGGTACTACGCAACTCCGTTCTACCTTCTATAAAAATTGATCCACTTTTTTTCCAACAGTCCTTCGTTCTCAACCCAACTCAATCCTACTTATACACCGTGTACTCAATACAATATGACCTCTCCTATCTCCAACAAGATGGCCAATGCTATCGCCGCTTCTCGCCTCGCCTTCCCCACCCTCACCCTCTCTACTTTCCCTACTCTGCCCGTACCGCTACCTCTGCCTCTACCTGCCAAGAAGCCACGTCAACCCCGCGGTCCTAATAAAAAAAACGTTACCCATTCCGAGTCGCCTTCCACCTCGGTCGCCGTCGATACCACCCCTACCACCGAACCTACTCTTACTCACCTTCCCGTTACTGACCTTCCTGTTACTGCCCTTCCTACCAAGAAGCCACGTCAACCCCGGGGTCCTAATAAAAAAAATGTTCCCCACCCCGACTCGTCTTCCACCTCGGTCGCCGTCGATACTCCGCCTACGACCGAACCTATTACCACCGAACCTATTGCCACTGACCTTCCTGTTACGGACCTTCCTGTTACTGCCCCTACCACCAAGAAGCCACGTCAACCCCGGGGTACCTATAAAAAAAACGTTACCCATTCCGAGTCGTCTTCCACCCTGGGATCCTCTTCTGATACCAACACTCTTCCGGTTACTACTATCTCGTCCATGGAAGGTTCCTCACTTTACATCGACGCCTCCTCCTCACCCCTCTCTCTTTCCGACGATTGGCCTCGTTCACGCGCCTTCTTGTTCGCTTCACTCATACATCTCGCGCATATTGGCATCATTCCTTCACAATTCATTCAACCCGTCTTACAACACTTCACCTTGCATCCCGACACCTGTCGCGACGCCCTTTCACACTCACTTCACACTTTCTCTAACCTCTCTTTCGCCACCGAAACCCTTTTCCAAGGACAACTTCTACTACTTCAACAGGATGCTCTATTCCTTCCCCTTCATCCTCACCACTTCGTTCGCTACAACCGACTTTAAACCTACTACACACTACACTACACACTACTTTCCTTACTACACCACACACTACACACTACTTTCCTTACTACACCACACACTACACACTTCTTTCCTTACTACACCACACACTACACACTTCTTTCCTTACTACACCACACTACTACTCACTCTTTTTTACTTCACACTTCCTCTCATACTTCAACCTGTAACCTACTTCTAACAACAACTTCACACTTTTAAATACCTCCCTTTCGTACTTCTTTACCTCCTTACTTTCTACTCGCACACTCTCTCTTACTCCCACACACACATAACGACCTCCTCCCACACTTATCATCTCGGACTCTCTCTCCTCCAACACTATTAACCTTAACACACTTCTCAATCTTGAATTATATTTATCTGTTTCAAAATACTCTTTGACACTTGCTCCTCCACGGAGGGTCACTCCCATCAATCTTTCTATCTCACATATGTTACATATGTCTTCATATCGACGTATTCCACTCGTACATCTCGCGTATATTTTTTCATCCTTTTCAACCTCTTCACACAGTACACTGCGACTTTTAATATTCCCCTCGATGAACCGTTTTTCTTCCATGGTCAATTTCTCGAAATTTTCTTTAACCACCGGATCCATTTCAGTATCACTGTCACCACTGTCCATACCCTCACTAGAATCGCTATGATAGCCATCCTCGCTCTCATTTGTATTTTCCAACTCTTCTCCTGGGAAAATGAGTTTTGGAGGCGTATCGCATGATACCGGCGTTTTCAAAACAATCTGTTTACGGGGTTCACTCACCGTCTTAATTGCCGGTTTCTTCTTCATCGACACCCTATAAATACCCGCATTGTGTGGATACATGAATTTAGCGATATAAGTATTGGTTGTTATCATCCAAAATGCCACCATTTCACTGCTGTTTCTGATATGATTACTCAGCCTTACCGTGGTTTCGAATAAATTGATATAATTCACATCTTGATACACCATTTTGGGGTCGTCATACGCATAATTTTTATAAGGCTTGATGATGACATTCTGAATGGTTGTCGCGGACTCATCTATCTTCCATGTATATTCGTCTTTTGTAATGCGAAATCTCACGGCCAAAGCAAATCGATGAGTGTGTTCTTTCAAACTACACAACGTCTCGGATAAAATCGTGGGAAGCATGGGACGTCGTCGATCCGGTAAATAAATGGTCGCAACACGATTATCAAATGAATCCCATAAATTGAATTTTTCTAGCCAGAATGCCACATTCGCTATATATATCGTGACATACACATCCGACGTATCAGGACATTTCATGACACTCATTCCATCGTCATAATCCACCGCATTCACTGGATCAATCGTAAATACTTGAGGAGGATGGGGTATCGTCGTCCAGTCCTTAATTTTATAATTGGGCTCGGATTTTATTTCTTGGAAATAGTCATCCATCGTCTTATTCTTCGTCATCTCCTTTATTTTTTGTATCATCTCTTTCGGTGAACTGTTCAATGAATTACAGTATAATTGGTATTCATAAAAGAGATCTATTCTATCAATATTCCCCAGTGTTTCAACCAATACACCATGAGGGTGTTCTGTTGTCCAGTCACTTAATTTAAACAAGACATATTTATTCATATAAGCCTTGGAAAAATCAATCTTCATATCGTAAGGCACTAAGAAATGAGGTAAACGTCGATCATCCGGAATACATTTATAGAGTAATCGCTTCTTATTCGCGGTACGCCCGTAGGTGCGGTTTCCATTCAATATGATGACCCCCGGTATATAGTCAGCACTCCGAATGGGGGAACTTACCAACACAGGATGGGCTGTATCAGTGAAATCTACCAAATCATTGTTGAACCATTTATATGTCAAGGGAGAAGGTAGTCCCGTAGTGAGAATATCTTTCTTCTCATCTGGATACGCATATGACCACCGTGAATAAGTGTGTTCCTTTACCAATACACGTAGTATGGTCTTGTCTGGATCTTGGAGATCGGTATTCATTATATTGACTATATAATATATGGTGTTGTTTCTAGATGGGTTATCAGAGATATCATGTACGAACCGATATGAAAACAACGTGGGTATGATATCTATATAGTATGGCTCCCAAGAAGGTAATTATCCGTAAATCCAAGGCAAGTACCAAGAAACCGGGGGCGGAAGATGTCGGTGACGAAGTGATTGAACATGGAATGATCAACGAGCTCTTGGAAACTCCTGAATCTGAACCAGATACATCGACGGCATTCACTCCCGTAATTTCCTTCGATACCGGTAGGTTCTTAGTCGTCGTAGAATCCCCCAGCAAATGCAAGAAAATAGAGAGCTATCTTGGTCCCAACTACCAGGTCATCGCATCCAAGGGCCATATTACCCAAATTGACGGACTCAAAAGCATCGACCATAAGCATGATTACCATATCGCCTTTTCTCCTTCACCCTCCAAGAAGGGCCATATCGCGTTCATGCGAGACATCATTCGACAATTCCCTCCGGAACGTGTCATCATCGCTACCGACAATGACCGGGAAGGCGAAGCAATCGGCTACCATATCTGTACCATGTTTGATCTACCCTTGGAAACCACCCGGCGTATTCTCTTCAACGAAATCACCGAGTACGCCCTGAAAACGGCGGTGCGCCAACCCACCGTACTGAATCTTCCCTTGGTCCAGTCCCAACATGCTCGCCAGATCTTGGATCTCTTCATCGGGTTCAAAATATCTCCCGTGTTATGGAAATACATCTATCATTCCAAGGCCAAGTCATTGTCCGCGGGCCGATGCCAGACACCTGCTTTACGGCTCGTCTACGAGAATTACCAAGAACAACTTACGAACCCGGGGGGTGAGCAACGGTACCGGACGGTGGGGTATTTCTTTTCACCTCATAATCTTCCCTGTGAACTCAAGCACGAATTCGAACACCCCGACGAGGTACGGAGCTTCTTGGAAGCTTCTCAGACTCACGATCACCGATTTGTTCTCCATGACAAAACGGACAGCCGCAAGGAGCCTCCGGCCCCCCTCAATACCTCACGTCTACTCCAAGTCGCCAGTAACCTGTTTCATCTGTCCCCCAAGACTACTATGCAACTCGCCCAAAAACTCTACCAAGATGGTCATATCACCTACATGCGTACCGAGTGTAAAAAATACTCGGCCGCCTTCATCGAATCGGCGACGAAATACATCTTGGGAAAGTTTCTTGGTCGAACCGAGTTTGTAGGCCGTGTAGATAAAATCTCTAACCAAGGTTTACAACTCCCCCACGAAGCCATTCGTGTGACGCATTTAGGATGTGCCCATCTGGGTGGTGATGACCATAAACTGAACCAGCTCTATCATTTCATCTGGAAAAACACGGTACAGTCGTGTATGTCGACGGCTCAGTACCATTCTTACAAGATTGAGGTATCGGGGCCCATGAACCATGGGTATGTCTACCATCACGAGGTACCGGTCTTCTTGGGATGGAAAGCTTTGGAAACTTCCGAAGGTGATTTGGCGACGGAGCAATCCAAAGCCCAAGGAGTTCTGGCGTTCTTAGGAGCCACCAAGCCCCGGGCGGTACTTCATCATACCGAAGCTACGGTGGTGACCCGGGGACTCCATTCCCATTATACTGAAAGTAGTCTCATACAAAAACTAGAAGACCACGGGATAGGACGTCCTTCGACGTACGCCCTCTTTGTCGAAACCATCCAAGAACGCGGATATGCGATCAAACGGGATATCGAAGGACGGAAAATTAAATGTATCGATTTTGTTCTACGGGCGGGGGACGGAGGAATCGACGAACGGGCCGTGGTGAAAACCGTGGGGGGAGAAAAGGCCAAACTCGTCATCCAACCGGTGGGAATATTATGTATCGAATTCCTTCTCAAGCATTTTACAGAGCTCTTTGAATATGCTTATACCAAGCACTTGGAAGAAGAGCTCGATAGTATATCTACCGGTGCGGACAGTATTCTACCTTGGTATTCCATTTGTGAAAAGACACGGGGGGATATTACACGCATGATCAAAGATACCAATCAAATCAAAAAGGAGGTCTATCCGTTGGACAAAATACACGATCTGGTGTTTTTAGCCTATGGTCCCTGTATTCGACGACACGGGTGTGAAAATGAACACGGTATCATGGACGAGGACGCCATCGAGTTTCTACCCATCAAGAAATCGGTGGAAATCGACCTGGAAATGTTGAAGCGCCATGAATATTGTATCGATGATCTCTTGGTCTATAGGCAATCCTATTTAGGGAAACACCAAGACCTGGGGGTTTTTCTGCGTACAGGCCCCTACGGCCATTTCATCGAGTGGAACACAGTGAAAAAACCCATAAAAGTAACCGAAGAAGGGGTCGTAAACGTAAACCTCGAATATGCCATCGGAATATTGACTGGTACAGAAGGAGTCGCTCCGGATCCCAAGATTCTGCGCCCTTTGAACGACACCATGAGTGTTCGCAAAGGTCAATACGGCAATTATGTATTTTATAAGACGACTACCATGACCAAGCCTCGGTTCGTAAACATACGTAAATTTGCAGATGATCCACTGACGTGTGAGGTAGATCTCTTGGTTCAATGGATCACCGAGCAAATAGCCATACCAGTTCGAGGTGGAGGTGGAAAGGGACCTGGTGGTGGTGGTGGTGGTGGACGGAAGTGGTTTCCCCGTAAGAAGAAATGAAACCCTCGGTGACGAATGGTCTTGGTATAATATAAATGGCCAACTGGTCGGAATATATATCATCGTGGACCCAAACCATGGGCGTATTTGTACGATGGGCTATACTATCGTTGAAGCTATTGGATATTCGCACCGTATTGTACCATATTGTCTTCTTGATATCGTATGTGTTATGTTTCATCTATCTGTACTTTCCGAATACCGAGATTATATCTGTCATGTTCTTCTTGGTATTACACTTTATATTTTTATTCTTCTTGGGGTACACCCGTCCTACGTTATCTGGATACGAAACCCTCCGTAACATGAATTACTCCCCAACTTCTTGGGATATTACCCAAATCTTCAATATCAACTTTGCCGAGTATTCGGTCCCCATCATCGTCATCGCCTGGGTTTTCATGCTCTTGGCCTTGGTCATCTTGGTCCAGGACTATATTCAGGTTTACCAATCCTACATCCCCCGGGGGATGGAACCCACCTTCGGGAAAATGGACGGATTCAAACAGCGAACCTTGGGGCTCCTGGTCGTCAGCACGGTCTTGGTATGGTTCTTCTACATTCTCCAGCATATCAAAGGGGCCTTTTCAGGATTAAACCAACGTAACAAGGTGATCAACAGTTTTGTCTTGGTATTTGCCGTGATCTTGGTGACATCAAGTGTCTATAGTTTCCAATTATCTCGTTATGTGAATGACCATCTGGGGACCGTCGTGATATCACCCCCTACCGCGTAAGCACCGCGTTGAATAAGACATAAAACGATCTGGTTCATGTTGTATAATATTCCGTATACACCATGAAGTTTTACGAGACCCATTTTGAAGACTACTACAAGTCCTTTGAAAAATGTCACCCGCATGGAAGCAAGTATGGGTTTGATCCATCTAAGAATACCATCGTCTATGGGTCAGTGGGAGTGGGAAAATATACAGAAGTTTTGAATATGCTGAAAGCATATAGTCCGTCTCAGTTGAAATATGATAAAAAAATCAAAGCATCCACTGATAAACAATCATATACCTACCGCATCAGTGATATCCATTACGAAGTGGATATGTCGCTTCTTGGTTGTAATTCCAAGATCATATGGCACGAAATCTACTGTCAGATTATTGATATTATTACTATCAAACCCGAGAAAATAGGATTCATCGTTTGCAAGAATTTTCATGCGATCCATAATGAACTCCTTGACATCTTCTATAGTTATATGCAAAAACATTGTTACGGGTACGACGGAAAGAGCCGGGAAATACAGGTCAATTTTATACTCATCACCGAACATGTAAGTTTTTTACCCAATAACATTCTGAATAAGTGTCAAATCATCGGGATAGAGCGTCCCACTAAAGATAAAATGATCCAATACGCCCATACCAATAAACAAAAGGAAGTGGCACCTATACTCGACCAAATCGAAACACGGGATATTGTCAACCTCAAAGAACTTTATTCATTCGCCCTCATTGATAATGTGGAAAAACTCCCTCATGACCATTTTAATACCGTTTGCGATATCATCATCCAAGAAATGATCAAGCTTTATCGAGGAACCAGCGACCAACCCGGTATCACATTTTTCCGGGATTGTTTGTACGATATCCTCATCTATAATTTGGACGGTATCGAGTGTATTTGGAACATCTACCAATATTTTATCGAACACGGGTTTATTGTGTCCAAGACCAAGAACGACCGGTTCATATTGAAACTAGTGACCATTCTCAAACAGTATGGTAACAATTACCGGTCTATTTTTCATATAGAGAATGCCATGTTTACCATGATAGAAACCTTTGGGGAGTGAACATCCGAACCTATCTTGTGTAGAAGTAATATATATCATCATGTGGGGACCCACTTGGGATCAAGTAGTCGCGGTTCTGGCCATCCTCACCAGTAGTCTGTTTCTGATACCACAAATCTACAA
>Ga0114959_10004835_pt1 | contig 10203 bp, 9 predicted proteins | sample C_130625_EF_Meta_FD_87317 | JGI IMG/M metagenome (GOLD analysis project Ga0114959, IMG submission 87317) | Freshwater microbial communities from Lake Croche, Canada to study carbon cycling - C_130625_EF_MetaG | ecosystem: Environmental > Aquatic > Freshwater > Lake | place: Lake Croche, Canada...
AGAAGATTTTGTAATTCGTGATTTGAAATATACCGCTGAAGCCAAAGAAGTCATCAACACCATTATCAATATTGTTTACCGAAGATTTAATAATTTTCTAAATGAAGAAAAGAAATTAAATCCCAATAAAAAAACAACCAAAAAGCCAATTCGTAAATCAGCTTCCTTGATTTGCTTTTTTAGCCACCGGCAATTAAAATTGCTTCATAAATCATTAATAGAAGACAATTTCATAAATGATATGAAAATCGAAAACTTTATAAACTGCTTATCAGGAAAAAAAGTTGAGCCTTCACTAAGAATTCAATGGAAAAAATCAAAACGGCAAGCCTGTTATTTATTCTCCCATATTTCTACAAACTTTCAAATAACTAAACTCAATGCCAGTGTTAAAAAATCCAATAAAATTTTCGATAGCAATGACTATAAAAAAAAATCCAGCTATGCTGATTTGTTAGCGATTTTGAATAAAATCGATCCCCAAAATAAAAACTTAGCGACCCTAATAAGAAAATAACAAAACCCTTACCTACATTATATTTTAGAGATTTTGCGACCTTTTATTTTATAAAAAGGTCGCTTTTTTTGTAAACATGTTGTCGCTCGAATTACGCATTTTCGCACTGCTGTTACCAGTCGTAAAATATTTAAAACAACAAAAATTAATTATCATGTTTTCAGAAAAAAATGTCTTAACATTTGAAGAAGGTTGTAAGTATTTGGGGTTCAAAAAAAGCTACGTTTACAAGCTTACAAGCGCTAAAATCATCCCCCACTCAAAACCCAATGGTAAAACCATATTTTTTGAAAGGAAAAGTCTGGAAAATTGGATGTTATCTAATCCAAGCTCAAGCCTTTCCGACAAGAAAATTATAGCCAGTACTTATATCACTTCTCAATCCAATAAAAAATGAAAAAAAATACTATTACACGCCAAGATCAAGTATGCCCTGCGACCGGTGAGTCATTTACACCTATACGTGATAATCAAGTATATAAAAACAGGGACGTACAAATTAAAAACAATAATGATCGTGCGAAATCAAAACGAAAAGATTTGAAAGATTTGAACGATAAAATCATTTCGAATCAAAAAAAATTAGAGGAACTTTTCTTGTATTTGAAAAAAAACAATTGGGAACGAATTCATGCTGAGTTTGTAAAATTTGTTGGTGTTGATTTAAATGCATTTTCCAAAGTTTCCAAAAATGCAACTACTAGTGGTAGAATTTGCTGGAGCATAGATTATGGTATTGAGCCTACAGATGAAACCATGACATATTATTACATCCATAAAAAACAAAATAAATGAAAACACAATTTGTTGAGCTGACTCCAAAAGAGATATTTTTTATGAACGCGCCAAAATTTCAAACTGCAGCAACAGGCGCTCTTATAAACACAACTGCGACGCCTACAGCAATATTTCAACCTACGCAAATTCCTTCGTATGATTCTAATCTAATTGCCCAACAGCAAATTGGTTTTGTGCTAACAGATTTCCTGTGGAAACACAGATGGGAAATTGGCTTAGGATCAATTTTAGTTGCTGGCGGTATCTGGTATGGATATTCACTAAATCAAAGTGAAGAGAAGAAACGTAAAACTCAAAATAGATTTTCAAATCGGAGTTAAGTTATTTCAATTTGCCCTGCTCCCATTATTTTTAAATTTGCTCAATAGATTGTGTAAAATTGCTCAATACATTGAGTAAATTATTTATCATACTTGAATGTCCTCATTTTAAACAAGTTACAATTGACTACAATTTAATAGTATAAAATAAAACCAGCCCACTATTTTTAGTGAACTGGTCATTTGGAATTTTATAACCCGATTAAATTAATTCTTCAACAGTCTTACCGAGTAAGCACGTTTTTTATTATGATCGAATTTTCCTAAGTCAGTTCCAGGAGCAAAAAGTATCCTACATGTTGCGTCAGTAGCCGAAACAGAGCTGATTGTCCAAAAATAGCCTGCATATGTTAGACTGAATTTAACACCATTTTCATCAATTCCACCTGCGGGTAAGCCTGTAAATCCAGAACTATTATCACCAGCTACACCAGTTGAAACCCAATGAGAAAATCCTGATTCTTTCATTTTTGTACCTGCATTGAGATAACCTCCTAAACAATCAGCATACTCAACCCATTCTGCATTAGTTGGAATATGCCAACCTGATGGCGCCAAACTATCTGCAGCATTTACTGCAGCCCAATTGTAAAGCTTACCATAATTACGATTTGCTGGATTAAACTCGGACCAACACCAAGCGGGTCCGTTTACGCTTGCCCATGAAGCAGCGTCCATAATTTGTGGTATTGCAACCCCATTTCTAAAAGTATCTACGTCTAAATTTTTAACCATCCAAATTTGATTACATAACGTCATTGCTGTACCACAAGCTATTAATGTATCAATACTATTGACACCTATATTGATTGCTTGTATAGGTCTTGAGATACTCTGAGCATGGCCATTTAAATCCTGAGCAAAAATTTCAGCACTATTATTATTTACATTGCATAATAATGTTTGAACATTAAATCGTCCAATTTGAGAACTGACATTATAGCATTCTAGATGACCATCCTTTCTTAAAATAATCCTACCATTTGTAACAGGGTTATTATTACAGTCAATTATTGTTCCAGTTAAAGTTGCTACGCTAGAAATAGGACAAGAAATATCAGTTATTGAAGGATTAAATTGTTGTTCATGAATTGGAGTTGTACAATTACTTCCAGAAAAAACACTTAAATGTAAATTCGTTCCCTCAGGTGCATAACCATCTATGTTTCCATCATCATCAGTGAAACCGTGTCCGCAACCCGCACCTGCATGATTGTCATCAGTAATCACAACTTCAACATGCGGCAATGGGTGACCATCATTATCATGAACATGACAATTTATATGCGTACCATGATGAGGAAAATCGCAGTTCCAAGCAGAAAAATGATTCACCTCGCCTTCATAAGTATTTCCAACCTTATTGGCAATACCTTCTTCTTTCCACAATCCAGTAGTTTCATCTAGATACCATAAGGGGACTGTAGCATCAGTTAATGAAGCATTAGCCGTAGGAATTGGCATGGTTAACTTTGCTGCCTGAGAAAGTTGTAATAATTGATTTCCTGAGCCTCTTAATTCAATTTGCATCATTCCCACGGAGGATAAAATTTGAGCAGTCCCATCAGTTGCAGTTCCTCTTAAATCACCGGGTAGTTTTGCAACAATATCTCTCGCACTAGGATCAATATATGCTGCATATACATTCACATCTCCAGAATAAGAAGCACCAGAACTTGCTATTTTTACTCCATTAGCCCTGATAAATATTTTTGCAGGATTTAAACCATTTAAGGGTAGTTCACCTCCCATCGAACTTGAGACTGTACCTATTAATACTTTCTTTATCAATTGTACTCTAAAAAAAGCATTTTTCCCTTCTGTAGCTTCAAATGATTTTACACCGCTGAAATAACTTAATGAATCAGGATGTAAAATTCTTACAACTGCATTTTTACTTACTCTTGCGTTTACCTCAAAGAAACCAAATTCATCTGTTTTTGTTTCTTTGTCGCCAAAATAAACAAAAGCATGTTTTAATGGCAAATCGTTTTCATCTGTAACGAAACCAGATACAGAAGCGGATACGGTTACCAGATTATTAAAAACTGAATCGCTTTTTTTACAAGAGAACGTTAGAATTAATAAAAAAGCTGAAATGAAAAAAAGTGTTGTTTTTTTTGAATTGTACATGATGAGTTTTTTATAGATTAATTTAAGTTCAGTTTAGTTTTTAATGCAACGAACGGAGTAACCAAAATTTTTACTGTATATATTTGCTCCGACACCACTAACTCTAGAATCTAGAATAAAAACAAGAACATTGTTTTGTATTTGGGTTGTACTCCACCAATATCCAGCAATTGGCTTACCACCAAAACCAGATGGATATCTCAAACCATTACCCAATGCAGTGAAGCCGCTGGAATTTGTGGCTGTTGCATTCGGACTATACCAATGTGAAATTCCAACTTCCCTTAGCTTATCTCCAGCAATATTAGTTCCCCCTAAGCAAGAAAAATATGCGTTCCATTCATTACTTGATGGCACATGCCACCCATTGGGAGCCAAACCACCATGAATTGAATCAGATACTGCGTAAAAATTATATAATTTTCCATACACGCCAGCATTACTTGCAGAATCATTATCATACCAACACCATGCGCCAGTAGTTAAATTACTCCAAGTAGTTGAATCTTTCACCTCAGGTATTGGAGTACCATCTCTATATGTTGATACATCCAAATCTTTAATCATCCAAATTTGGCTACAATTATTAGTGATATTTCCACAAACAGAAATGTTTGGAATGTAATTATTTCCATAAACAATACTTTTTACAATTGGAGTACTTTGCAAATTCGTATTTATATTTTGAATATAAATTTCAATATCAGTTGGACCATTACACAAAAATGTCATTAAATCATAACTACCATCAGAATTGGTATAACAGCAGTCATAAACGCCATCTTTCTTAACTAAAACTCTACCGTTGCTTACAGCTGTATTATTACAATCTAAAGCAATTCCATTTATATGTGATATAGTATTTGAGTTTGTATTTATTACAACATCACCAAGATCTATCGAATTATTATTTACTTGAAATGTTGTTGAATATATTATTCCCCCACAACCAAAATAACCTCCAAGAACTTCCATTCTTATATTGGAATTTGCAGGGGCTCCCCCATCTACAATACCATCGTTACCAGAATATCCGTGATTGCAATTACCATTATAATCAATTTCAAATAATCTGACTTCAACATTTGGTACTGGTAATCCATTTGAATTAACCAACCTGCAATGATAAGGAACATGAGGATGCGGATTATCACAATTCCAAGTTGAGAAATGCGCTACCTCTCCCACATACTGATTGCCCACTTTGTTTGCAGAACCTTCTTCTTTCCATAAACCTGTTGTTTCATCAAAATACCATAACGGAATTGTAGCAGGTGCAGTAGCTGTTAATGATGAAGGAATTGCCATAGTTAATGTTGCTTTTTTACCATCAGCGATTTGTAACAATTCGCCAGATGCTCCGGTCAGTTCTACTTCCAACATACCGTAAGAATCCAATACATTCAAATCACCATTACTTCTTAATCCTCTTAAATCGCCTGGCATGATGCCTGCAACATCTGCAGCTGTGGGATCTATATAATGAGCACTTACATTAATCGTACCTGTATAACTAACACCCGTAGACGCATTTTTAACGCCATCCGCAGGCAAGCTAATTGTTGATCCATTAGTCAAACTCACATCTCCACCACTTGCAGCGTCGATTGTCCCTAATGATTGTTTACGCGTCAGTTTTATTCTGAAGAAAGCAGACTTCCCTTCTTTAGCCATAAAGGTTTTGGTGAGTTTAAAATATTCGTTCTTACTTACACTGAATGTTGCTGCTGTTTCATTTACTTCTACATTCTTTATTTCAAAATATCCAAACTGATCGGTGTTCAAAAATGCTGATCCCACACGAACAATCGCACCTGGCATGGCAGCATCATTTTCGTCAGTAACAAAGCCCGAAATGGTAGTTGTTACTTTTGTAACTAAATCAGGATTGGAGTTGTCGGGGATAATAATTTGGATGTCGTTTTTTCTGCAGGAGAAAATGAATACAGAAATGGTTAGAGCTAGCAATAAGAGATTTCTTGTGATGAGTTTATTCATTATTAAAATTTTAGTGTTGCGAATATATTATATTAATACTGATTTTAAGTTGATTTTTATTGACATATCAAAATAAAAAACCTATCAGTTAAAGTATCTTACCAAAACTGATAGGTTTGTAATAATAGCAATCTAAATAGCTAGTGTTACCCAACTTGAATGCATAATATCTATAGTGAATATCATCGCAAAAGATTGACACTTAGAATGAAAAAGTAAAAATTTGTTGGAAGAGTAAATTTCAAGGAGTATCCTTTAATTTTAAGTCAGGAATCAGTTTCCTTACCTTTACTAAAAAATCATCTCCTGGGTCTGTTTTATTCGTGAAGTAATTAGGATCTTTTTCTTTCCAAATTCTAGATTTTCTAAATCTCGAGTATTCAGAATGTCCAATTAAATAATTAATTGAAAATTTGCTGCATAATAATCTTATCAAATTTGAGTTCGAAACAACCTGTTCTTGAGTAAGTGGCTTATCATTACTTCCTATATTTTCAATACCTATTGAACAATAATTCAAGCCAATTGTATGTCGAGCAAATAAAGTATCCTGAACAAGGTGATATATTCTCCCATCTCTATCAATCAAATAATGGGCTGAGACATTAAGATAGCTTTGTTGAGAATTATAAATCCTTTTTTTTTCAATCTTTGCATTATTAAAGTAGTTAAAAATACTATTTACTGTACCTCCTGCTGTGTAATGCAACACAATTATTAGAGGTTTAATTGTTGGTTTTTGCTGATTAATGCCGTGCCTTATTTTCAAATACGCTAAACTTAACTTCGTTCTTTCATCAGAGTAATCAATCGGCTTTTCAATTATTTTAATTGAAAGTGAAGACTCGAAAGATTTTGATTTAAAATAACAATGTTTACTTCTTATTTTAAAAAAATTAATATAGCTGGAGCAAAGAATAAAGGAGAATATCAGTAAAACATATTTCTTGTATAATTTTATATATTTCAAAAAGACATTTCCCATCATTCATACTTTTTAATTAAAGCAGCATTGTTTTTTTCTATATTAGTTAAAGCGTTGTCAACGTCATCATACATTGGCTTATACCATGTTTGTGAACTAAAGTATTGTTGCATGTCAGTAGTTTTAAAAATATATCCATGCCTTGCAAAAATTTCATTACGCATAATTTTCAACTGCGATTTACTCAAATTAGAAATATCAGAAGCGGTAAGAAGTTTGTCTGTTCCTTGTGGATAAGTTCCATGGGTTTTTGATACAGTGGAGCTTTGTGATGTCGTTTGATTTGGCACATCATCAAATTCGTCACTATTGATGTGATCAGAATTTTCTCCTTGCACCTTAATTTTAACCAGATTAGCAGCAGACATATCAAAAGATTGACAATTCCACCCGTTTTCAGTTTTCATGAATGCAACGGTGCCTTTGATAATTTTATATTGTTCGCCAACTTTGAAGTTGTTGTAATTTGCAATAAATTTAATATCTGCATTAAAATATCCTTCATAGTATTTTACACCATCTTTCTCCCTCGTCAACCCATCCTCTTGAATGTAACTTTCAATAATGACTTTATTTGCAAGTTCATTACCGAGGCACTCTCTCATTTTATCATCAGAAGGCTTGTCGATTGATGAATTATTGCATGATACTAGACAAAACAAGGAAGCAAGAGTATAAACGAAAAATATTCTCTTCATAATTATAATATTTAATTTAAAAATTTAAAAAAATTAATCAGCATTGTATATTTTACAAATCAAAAATAATTAATAGTAAGTAGCATTTAAATCTTTAAAAGCAGGCGAAACTGATTCCAATCTCTTCATGTATCTTTTCAGAACAAATCACAAACAAGCCTCCCAGTATTTTAATAAAAGATTATTTTCATTTTTTCTTCTTCAAAAACACATGCCTATCCCAATATGCTTTACAAGCATCAAACTGCTCATTCGTCATTTTAAAATCAGGAATGGGCATTGCGGATTCACCTGAAAAAGCTGAAATAAAAGCATAGCCTTCCGTTACAGGCTTTAGAATTAAAGTACATCGATTGGTAACCGGCAACTCATCAACCAGCAAATGAGCTAGTGGAAATCCCCTATTCTTTTCGTAAAATATTTGAGATTGTTGTTCTTTTGAAATTTCATCCAGGGAAACAACTGCTTTTGTGCCAATTCCATTGGGATATTCTGTTGCTGGCATTTCAGATTCAATGATGTGATTGCCATTGATGCCGGTTGATTTCTGATATGGATGTTGCAGTACTTTTTCGAGCAGTTCTTTTATGTCATTTGCAAAATGGGAAAAGAAATTAGAACCTGGTAGTAATAATTCTTCTTGTATTTGATTTTGAGAATAGACATTATCAAGTAGTTGTTTCATTGTGATGTCATCAACAGATTCAAAATGCCTGAGCATATGAAACTCTGATTGAAGATTGAATTGAACTGAGTTAATATCGATCATGAAAAATTAATTTTTATGCAATGAACAAAACTGCATGTCAACCTATTTACAAATCAGACTTTTTACTAAAAATATTTTTCTTGATTTTCTTAACCTGTGCTGGCATGAGAAAAGCCAACACAACAAGTGCGATGCTCAATAAAATCAATACCAGTAAAGTATAAAAAACACCATTGCTCCAACCCAAATATTTCTGAGCCAATGACAATCCATCAAATACCGGCATTACTGAACCCAAACCACCCAGCACAGAAACAAATTGAAGTAATGCATTCGTTCGAGATTGCTTCTCCTCTTGTATGGCAGATGAGATTCTATTGATGCGATTTTGGAATGTATTTAGTTCTTCATCCAAATGAAGCGCCTCTCCTATTTTATTGAACATTTCATTGGGAAGAAAATTGAATGAAATATGACTTAGGTTGTAGTTGTTGAGGAATTTTTCAAAATGGTTTCGGAGTTTAACGGTATTATCATGTAAATCGGAATTGTAACGATACAAATTGTATTTGAAGAATAGCTGAAATAAATAGATCCTGAAATAGGTGTAACTCCAAGTATTTATATCATCTGGAGAACCAAGAAATTCAGAACCAATGGCTGTAAAGCTATCAAATAAGCATAATGCCTCCCAGTTATTAAAATATGAAACTTTATTTTTCATTAAAAAAGAAAAATAATCTCTGTGAGGTACGTAATCTCCTTGTCCATCAGCAGATTTGAGGGGCGAAGATGTTCCCAAATCATAAAGATATTTATCAAAATTACCTGTCTGCAAATCACAATCTATAGCAGTAAATACTTTGAATTTAGATCCACTATATTCATCAGCCTTAACTTTTTCTCCTCTCAATTTTTCATTTTGAAGATAATTCTCTGAAATCCATTCATGCCATGCTTTATTTTTATCACTAGACATTTTTTCATTAGTATTGGAATCGAAATTTCTGCTTACATAATTCAAATCACTCAAGAAATCGAAATTCCAATTAGATTTATCCACTTCAATTTGCAATGAAAACAAACTTATCTGATCAGTGAAAAGATAAATTTCACATTGAGTAATAATAATAGGCAATTGATTTATAATTCCTTCTTTCTTTTTGATTAAAGAGATACTTTGCTTTTGTTTACATATAAATCTTCTACAAAGCAATTCCTTATTTTCATTGCTTTTAAAATACATAATATCTCTAAATTCAGGATAGTACTGATCTTTTAATAAAGCTGCAGGGTCTTTTGAAAATGTTTCAGACACCTTGACAATTTCTGGCCTATTATCTTCTGAATATTTGTTATTCTTACGTAGTTTTTTTTGAAAATCCACACGTGATGTATTATCATAAACGCCTAGTAAGCCAACGATTTTGATTATACAGTTATTTATTTTAGGATGACTCATGATTTATTGTGTAATTATTTTTGCAGAATCCCTTGTTGAAACATAATATACAATGATATCTGCTTCTTCTTTTTTATCAACTTTAAATAGGTTCACAGCTTGTTTAAAAAGTTGCGGATTTTTTACAACATACCATTCTCCGGGCTTTCTGACATCTGTTGGGCCTGTTACTTTATAAATCCATTGATTGGCTTCTTTAGGTTTGTCTGTAATAAATACACGGTACTTTGCCTGATATTGGTTTTTGATGAATTTTACCATTTGGGCGGAGGCAGTGAAACTAAACACAACTAGGAAAATAAATGACAAATAAATTGCTTTCAGTCTCATTTTATTTTTTTAATGATTACCAAACATGTTTACCGCACTTGATACATTTATCACCTTTGCTTCCAAATGAACAACTATCACATAATCTTGCCATTGCTCCTCTTCCCCAGTGATTGTTGCCGCAATTGATGCATTTATCTTTCTGTGACCCGAATGAACAACTGTCACATACTTGCACTAGTTTGCCTCTTCCCCAATGATTTTTACCACAATTAAAGCAAAGTTCTTTCTTAGAACCAAATGAACAATTATC
>Ga0114959_10004840_pt1 | contig 10199 bp, 6 predicted proteins | sample C_130625_EF_Meta_FD_87317 | JGI IMG/M metagenome (GOLD analysis project Ga0114959, IMG submission 87317) | Freshwater microbial communities from Lake Croche, Canada to study carbon cycling - C_130625_EF_MetaG | ecosystem: Environmental > Aquatic > Freshwater > Lake | place: Lake Croche, Canada...
ACATTCTCAAATTGCGGGGATATCCTTTTTAAATAAAATTAATGAATATTTAAAGAATTATTAATAATATTGTGCAATGGAAATACAAATTAAAAAATGTAACAAATGTTCAATATTATTGAATGATGAAAATAAAGTTAAAAATGCAAATCAGTGTAAAAGTTGTAGAAATAAATATGAAAGAGATGCTAGAGCTAAAAAACGTTTAGAAAAAGAAGCTAATCCAGTAGTAATTATAAATAAATGTAGTAAGTGTTCGGTTGTTATGATAAGAGAAAATAAAAAATCATATACTGTTTGTAAAACTTGTCAATCAAACCAACAAAAAGATTATCGAAGCCGTAATAAAGAAAAAGTTATTGAAAGTAGAAAAAAATATTATGAAAAAAATAAAGAAAAAATTTCAGAATATTATCAAGAGCACTATAAAATAAACAAAGATACTTATATGGAAAATAATCGTAAATGGAGACAAGAAAACAGAGATGAAATAAATAAAAAAGCCAATAAAAGATTTCAAACTAATATATCTGCTCGTCTAAAAAAAAATTGTAGATCAAGAATATGGGCTGCTATAAAAGGTCATAGTTTATGTTCGATGAAATTAATTGATTGTACAATACCATTTTTTAAAGAATGGTTAAAATCAAATTTTAAAGATGGTATGACTTTTCAAAATTATGGTTCTTATTGGCATGTTGATCATGTTATACCTTGTTCTAAATTTGATATGAAAGATGAAACAGATATAACAAATTGTTTCAGATGGACAAACTTGCAACCATTGGAAGCAAAATTAAATATGTCAAAACATGATAATATAATTAAAGAAGAAGTAACTGAACACTACTTAAAAGTAAAAAAATTTGCAACTTTACATAATACAATTGTTGATAACTTTGATTATTCAAAATTTATATAAAAGATTTTTACATTACTACTCATTTTAGGAAACTTTAATGAGGACCACGGTTAATTGCCGTTCCCAATAGTAAAAAAATGTAAATATTATAGGACAATCCGCAGCCAAGCTTCTAACCTCGCAAGCTTTAAATTTAAGTTATACTTGAATTTGATGTAAGAGTATGAAGAAGGTTCAACGACTAAATGTGAATGGGTATGAGAGGTTCTAATCAAACTTCGATGATTGCTTAAGATATAGTCTAATCCCACTAGTAATAGTGTTTATGTTCGGGGTTTAGGTATTTACATTATTCTTTAATTAGAATAGTACTTATTCAACAACACATAAAAATTAAGAAAAATTTTCTTTTTTGGTGTATTTTATTATTAGCGTATGATGGATCGTGATGATAACTTGTATAAAAATAATAAAGTACGTAAATGTTCGATGGGGATGAGATGAATGCTCATATGGCGCAATCTGTACAAGCGCGTAATGAATTAAAGCGTATAGCAAATGTAAAATATCAAATAATAGGATCAAAAGATTCTAATCCAATAATCGGTTGTGTACAAGATGCATTATCTGGTTGTTATTTATTGACAAAATTAAATACTAAAATAATTGGTTCTGAAGTATCTAACTTTTTATGTTGTACTACATCAGAAACAAAATTTGATATTATTAAAGATAAATATTATAATGGTCAAGAAATATTTTCACATATTATACCAAATGGTATAAATAATACAGTAATAAAAAATGGTAAAAAAGAAATAGAAATAATAGATGGTCAGCTGCTAAATGGTGTATTAAATAAAAAAACATTATCTACAGTTAAAAATTCAATTATTCATTTTATATGGGATAAATTTGGACCTGATAAAACAAGAAGATTTATTGATGATGTCCAGCGTTTGGCTTTATCATATTTAAATTATCGTGGATTTACAATTGGTTATAAAGATTGTTTGATTGATAAAAAATTAGATGATCAAATTCAATTATTAATCGATCAAAAAATATTAGAATATGAAGTAGCATTAACACAATATGAAAATGATATCGAGCAATTTAATCCTGAATTAATTGAGTATAAATTATACCAATCATTAAATTCATTCGGTCCTGATATAGGCAATATATTATTAAAAAGTTTAGATCCACAGAATAATTTTTTTGTTTGTATAGATTCTGGTTCAAAAGGTAATGTTATGAATATTACTCAAATTATGGGTTGTATTGGTCAAAAATCGGTTGAAGGAAATAGAATTAAAAAGAAAGTAGAAAATCGTAGTTTATCAATATTTCATAAAGATGATGATTCACCAAAAGCATTAGGATTTATTCGAAATTCTTATACAACAGGATTAACTGATTATGAGTATTTTTGGGATGCAATTACTAGTCGTGAAGGTTTAATATCAACTGCTATTAAATCTGTAACATGGGAAACACCAATTATAATTATTGAAAATGGTAAATATAAATATATTGAAATTGGTAGATGGATTGATACCTTGTTAGAATTAAACGAAAAAGATATTGAACATCATGAAGAAAGACATTTAGAACTATTAAATGTCAATAATATTTATATACCAACTACTGATTATTATGGCAAAGTATCATGGGGTAATGTAGTAGCGGTAACACGCCACGATCCGGGTGATCAATTGTATGAAATCGTTACTAGTGGTGGTAGAAGAGTAACTGTTACTGAATCAAAATCATTATTAATTTGGAATAAGGAAACAAAACAATTCAAAGAAATGTTAACACCTGAAATAAAATTAGGTGATTATGTTCCAGTTACAATGAATTTATGTGATCCACCTATATCGGTAAATTATATTGAATATAAAAATCATAAAATAGAAATGAATTATATAAATGGTCAAATAATAGGTACATATTTAATTACTAAAGAATTACCAGATATCTATGAACAATGGTTTATAGATTATTTAAAAAGTTTGGATAATAATTTACCAGCAGAAACATTTATAGGTCCAGATATATTTATAAAGAGTATATTAAATAGTTTATATAAATATACAAATATAGAAAATAATTTTTATCACGAATTCCGATTTAAAACAGTTTTTCAAATAAATTCAGAAAGATTACTTAATGAAGTATCGATGTTATTAACTAGAATTAATGTTTATAGTAAAATAAAGAATAATAATTTAATAATTTTAAATGAACATGAATTTTTTAACAAAATATCTATTAAAATTTGTGGATTCGTAGATGAAACTAATTATAAATACAATGATGTTGCATTAGATGAAATAGTTGAAATAAATTTAATTGATGCAAATAAACATAAAAAAATGTATGATTTAACGATACCAGATACATTTAATTTTGGTATAGCTAATGGATTACAAGTTCGTGATACATCTAGTACAGGATATATCCAACGTCAATTAATTAAATCATTAGAGGACTTATCAATTAAATATGATTTAACAAATAGAAATGCAAAAAATATGATAGTTCAATATGTATATGGCGACAGTGGTATTGATCAAGCATCACAAACCGAGTTACAAATAAGATTAATATCAATGAATAATAAAGAACTTGAAGAAAACTTTGCATTTAGTCAAGATCAATTATCTAAATTCAAAAACTTTGATAAAAAGAAACAAGATTTATATATGAATCAAATTAAATATTATAGAGATAAATTAAGAGTAATTCAATCAGTAGTAAATAATGATTATCGAACATTAAAAGAAAAATATATGGTACCAGTTAATCTTTTTAGACTAACACAAGATTATTCAAAAAATAAAGTAAATAATGAATTAGATCCACAAGAAATATTAGACGGAATAAATGATTTAATAAATAGTTCTGATTTGCAATTAATGTGTGGTCTTAAAGAAAATAAACATACGAATTTAATTAAAGATGATCGTTGTTATAAATTTATATTTGAAATTGCATTACATGATTATCTAAGTCCTAAAAAATGTATATTTGAATATGGTTTATCAAAAGAAAGTTTTAAAAGTTTATTGAAAGATATTAAATTAAATTTTATTAAAGCAGTTATTCAACCGGGTGAAATGGTTGGAATTATTGCTGCACAATCGATTGGTGAACCTACTAGTCAGTTGAGTGTGATGGGTAATTATCAAAATAAAATAATAATTAAAAATAAAGTTACAAATGAAATTAATATGGTTTCTACTAAAATAGGTAAATTTTGTGATGATTTAATTAGTGAGTATCCAGAATTAACAAGTGAAACTAATCATGTTAATAGTGTTGAAACAAATTTAAAATCTTTAGAGAATGAATATTATATTATTGGTGTAGATCATGAAGAGAAAACACATTGGAATAAAATATCACATATTAGTCGTCATCCAGTAAATGGTCAAATAATTAAAGTATTAACTAAAAGTGGCAGAAGTGTTGAAACAACATTAAGTCATTCTCATTTAATTAGAAATAATCAAACAGTAGAACCGATACGTGGATCTGATTTGCAAATTGGTATGCGTATACCAGTTGCGAAATACATAGATAATACATTTATTAATGAATATGTTAAATTGGATAATAATGAATATAAGTTAGATTATTCATTTGGCGAGTACTATATTAAAAATATTAATAAATTACATGATTTTGTATTTACTGCACCAAATGAATTTAAAAGAGGATTAATAAACGAATATGTAAATTCAAATGTTAATGAAGATAAATCAATTAATAGTTTATATATAGAAATTTTATCAGAACAACAGGGTAAAGATATAGCATTACTATTAAATTATTTTGATATATTTAGTATAATTGAGAATAATTATTTGATAATATTACCAGATGATTGTGTAACTTATCAAAAGAATATTCAAAAGTTGGATATCTTAAATGAAATAATAAATTATTCAAATAATAATAATGAAATAGATAAAATTGATGGTTTGACAGCTGTATTAAAAAATTGTTATCAGACTTTATATTTTGATTCAACTAATTTAGTAATATGTCATATATTAACAGATATTATCGAAAATAAATCAATTAAGCGTAAAACTTTAAAGAAATATATTAAAATATTTGAATCACATCCAGATAGTAATAAAATACAAAATGAATTAAAAATATTAAATCAAGCAGTTAATTCAAATGTAATCTGGGATGAAATTGTAGATATTGAAATTTACGATATTGATCAAAATGAATATGTATATGATTTTACAGTACCAGCAAATCAAACTTTTATGATGGATAATGGTATAATAGTTCATAATACCTTAAATGTAAAACATACAGGAGGTGTAGCATCTAAATCAAAAACAGTTATGGGTGTTCCTAGAATTCAAGAACTATTACATTATAGTAAAAATATAAAAACGCCCGAAATGATAGTATATTTAAATGATGATATTTGTACTGATAAATTTAAAGTAAATAAAATTTCATCATATTTAACTCATTTGAATATAAAAGATTTAATTATAAGTGCTGAAATAATATACGATATAAAATCAGACGTCTTAATAAATGATTCGGTATCAATACCATTTTTTGTTAATAATCAAAAAGCTGAAATAAATTCATTACCGTTTGTATTTAGATTAAAAATGGATATGGTTAAAATGCATGATAAGGAAATAACATTATTAGATATTAAAAGTAAATTTATAAATTATTGGACAAAAAATTTTACAAATTTAAAAAATATGAAAAAAATAGAAAAAGATATATTTACAAAAATTAGTCGATGTGTAATATTATCAAACAATACAGTAGATAATCAAATTATTCATATTCGATTTAATATGTCTTCATTCAATTTAAATCTATTAACTGAATTCTTAAAAATAGTTTTAAATCAAATAATGTTAAAAGGTATTGAACATATTGAATTTAGTGAAATGATTCAATTAAAAAGATTGAATTTTAATAAAGATAGTGGAGATCAAGAAATAGTAAATCAATATATTATTAATACAGAAGGAATTAACTTTGAAAAATTAAAATATATTAAAGGTATTAATCATAAAATATCAACTTGTAATGATATCAGTACAATTTATCGTTTATATGGAATTGAAGCTGCTAAACAAACTATTATGGATGAATTAAATAAAACATTTAATGCAGATGGATCATCATTAATTAATACAGCACATATATCAGTATTAATTGATATGATGACCTTTACGGGTGGTATTATATCAATTGATCGACATGGTTTAAGTAAAATTGATTCAGATCCAATAGCAAAAGCATCATTTGAAAAAACAATGGAACATTTTTTGAATGCTGCAATATTTAATGAAGTTGATCATGTTGAATCAGTTAGTTCGCGTATCATGTTAGGACGAGTAATTCAAGGTGGTACAGGAGCATTTGATTTGATATTAGATGTAAGTAAATTAGAAAATTCAGAATATACTAAAAATGAAAATGGTGGAAGAATAACATTTTCAGGATTAGAGGAAGAATCATTATTCAAAGATATATTAAAATATGGGTTTACAAAAATGGATTTTTTCCTACCAATTTAAATAATTTAAATTTTTTTATAGTTTAATTATATGGATAAAAACAATATAATAAATTATGGTATGATTATAATTATAATTATGTTTCTTATAATCTTTTATTATTTTTATAAAGAATCTTTTGTTGGTACAACATATAATAATATTCTTATTCAAAAGAATTTTCAATCTATAGTAGGACCTTTTAAATCAACACATTTTAATAATAATTCAAAAAATAATATTTATTATTTTTGTAATTGTTCTAATTTAGATCTTATAATTGAATCTGATTTAATATTAACTATTATTTCTGTAGGTCCCGGATTTGATCGACAAAAATATTCAAAACTAACTAGTCTAATTAGTAGTACAGCATTAGGAAATTATACTGTATTACCACAAATTTATATTAAATGTAGACATCATGTAAAGAAAAATTCTAAATATAATATTAAAATTAGTAATACTATAACTTCAATTGATAAAATTAAAAATCTAAGCCAACCAACTTTAATTGATAAAATTAAAGATCTAAGTCAACCAATAACAATTGAAAAAGACATTATTAAAAATTTTATAAATAATGATATTAAAAATACTAATTTTTATACAACTGAATTATCTAAATTCTCTAAAGAATCTAAAGATGAGTCAGAGTTATCTTTACCCGCTAAATATTTCAAACAATCTAATCCAAAATCACCATATATATCACCATTAGAAAAATTAAATATAAATGGTATACAAATCGATGGTAAATATACTCTAGATGATACAGGAAAATATAATGATGGTAGAGAAAATCATAGTGGTTGTATTATAATAATTGTTCATGATAAATAATTATTTTATGCAAACATTAGTAATTCATAATAATTATTAACATATGTATTATTTAATTTATATTCACGATAACCAATATTATTTGTATATTTTATAATTATTTCTTTATCATTATAAAATTGTTCATATAATTCATTATTAATTTCAACTCTTTTGATATACATACCAACATATTTCAATGGATATATGTTAGATGAATAATATTTTTTTGTTTTTTCACAAAATTGTGCATATTCAGTTAATTCATAATATTTTCCAATAGTTGGTTCGATCTTGAATACTTCATATTTTCTAACAATTTTACTACTAAAGTCATTTATTAAATTATTGATTATATATTTCATATTATCATAAATAATAAATATTTTTTTATATATGTTTCAATTAAAAAAATATCTAATAATATTTATATGGAAAAAGCTGATATGATTAAATTAATAATAGTTGCAATTGTATTCTTGATTATTGGTTATTATTTTTATAGAGAATCTTTTGATTCAACTAATAATACAATGGTTAATTTATTTAATACTGATAATACAATAAACAATTCAATAGATAATACAATAAACAATTCAATGGATAATTCAATGGATAATACAATAAACAATTCAATGGATAATTCAATGGTTAATACAATAAACAATTCAATGATTAATACAATGGATAATTCAATGGATAATATAATGGATAATTCAATGGATAATTCAATAGTTAATACAATGGATAATACAATGGATAATACAATGGTTAATACAATGGTTAATACAATGGTTAATTCAATGGATAATTTATTTAATTATTCAAGTAGCAAACCATCTGGATCAATTATTATTAATAATAATAGTGATTCTATAATTATTGATAAAAACTCGATTAATAATCATTATTATTTATTTGATTGTAATAATCTACAAGTAATATTTAATGATAATTTAATAATAAGTGTTATTTGTATTGGTCCGAATAATTCAAATAATCAAAATAATAATATTATAACACATCAGATGCCAACTGTATTTACAAGTTATTATAATAAAGTTCAACAAAATTCAATTTATACAATTACAGTTACTAATGATAATAACCCAATAACACATTTTGAGGGTAATATTTTATCTAGTGATAATACTAATTATAATTTTAATTTAACTCGTCCTGATATACAATTTCAAACTACTAATCGTACAATAAAAGAGGATACATATCATTTAAAATTAAATCAAATACAAACAATTCAAGCACAAACTATTGAAATTGGTTTAGCATCACCATTACAAAATATAATTGGTTTAGATGAAAATAATAATCCAACACTTTCTTTAAATTATTCCAAAACAAAAGATCAGTCTAAAAAATATTTTTGGGACGGTAGTGTAAATAATCCGGGGTGTGTAGTAATAATTATTCACGATACATTTTAATTATAAATATTTTTCTATATTATCGGGCATTTCATCTATTTTTATTTTATAATGATATTTCATTTTATTAAATAATTTACTATCGGATGCATCATCTATTTTTACCATAGTAATAGCAACACCTTTTTTATTAAATCTTCCACATCGACCAATACGATGAATATATGTTTCTTTAGTTTCGGGTAAATCATAATTAATTACTAAATTAACTTCTGGTATATCTATTCCTCTTGCTAATAAATCAGTTGTAAGTAAAATTCGAGTTTTACCATCTCTGAATTCTTTTATAATTTCTTCTCTTTCTTTTGGAGACATTTTTCCGTGAATATATGTTATTTCAAAATTTTGATCTTCTAATTTATCTTTTAACCAATCAACTTTTTTAATTGTATTTGCAAAAATAATTGCTTGTGATGTTGAAATAATACTATATAAATCTAATAATGTATCAAATTTTAATTCCTCGGTTTCAACATTAACATAAAACTGACTAATTAAATCAACAGCTATTTCTGAATTTTTTAATAATACTTTAATCGGTTCATACATTAATTTTTTTGAAATATTTAATACATTAAAAGACATTGTTGCTGATATCATAATACACTGAATATTTTCAGGTACTTTATCATAAATATATTTTAATTTTTCATTTAAACCATCTTCTAACATTACATCTGCTTCATCTAAAACAACAAATTTAATAGTATGTGTATTTATTTTTTTTTCTGTTATCATATGATTTACACGTCCAACTGTTCCGATAATTAAATGTGCTGTTTTTATTAATTCTTTTGTTTCACTTATATTAGTACCACCAATACATTTTACTATATTAATAGTTGTAAATTTAGCTAATTGAATAGCAACATTATATACTTGTTCTGATAATTCATGAGTTGGTGTTAAAATAATACCTTGACATTTATTTTCATTTTGATCTATTCTATTTAAAATACCTAATAAATAAGTAGCTGTTTTACCTGTACCGGATTGTGATTGTAAAATACAATCTTTACCTGTATTTATACTTTTAATACCGGTTATTTGAATTTTAGATGGTTTAACAAAACCATACAAATAAATACCTTGTAACAAGTTTTCATATAAATTCAGGTTTTCAAAATTCATTTCTATTTCATTATTTTTTATAAAAGATTTTTCCATTAAATTTAATAGTATAATAATCTTTAAACATTTTTATTTAAAAATTAAATTAAGTTTTAATTTAATATGCTTATCAAATTACCTACTATTATTAATAATAGAATTATATATCCCTTATTTAAAATAACTATAAATAATTCATATTTATTATGTGAATTACATGAATTAAATGATTTTTCAGAAATTAATAAAAATGTAATAAGAGTATTAACTTGTAATGAAAATGGTATTACATATCATACTATTTATTTACCATTTAAAATTTTTATAATAAATAATTTTTATTTTACTATTTATTTTTTTATAATAAATTTAGCATCTAATTTAAAAAATAAATTA
>Ga0114959_10004841_pt1 | contig 10197 bp, 8 predicted proteins | sample C_130625_EF_Meta_FD_87317 | JGI IMG/M metagenome (GOLD analysis project Ga0114959, IMG submission 87317) | Freshwater microbial communities from Lake Croche, Canada to study carbon cycling - C_130625_EF_MetaG | ecosystem: Environmental > Aquatic > Freshwater > Lake | place: Lake Croche, Canada...
AAAAAATCCTAAAATCCAGTAATCCTAAAAATCATAGTTCAGACAGAAGGAAACTAAAAAAATCCTAAAATCCAGTCATCCTAAAAATCATAGTTCAGACAGAAGGAAACTAAAAAAAATCTTAAAATCCAGTAATCCTAAAAATCATAGTTCAGACAGAAAGAAACGTAAGAAATGAAATATAAAATTGGCGATTTTTTAAAAAGAGTTAGAATTCCAATATCTATTGAAGATGATGTTGATTATCAATTAGTTACAATCAAAGTTAATCATCGTGGAATTGTACAGAGAAGTATAAAAAAAGGAATTGAAATTGGCTCAAAAACATTGTATAAAGTTTCAGAAGGTCAGTTTATATTATCTGGAATTGATGCCAGACATGGAGCTTTTGGCATAGTTCCAAAGGAATTAGAGGGAGGTGTTGTTACGAATGATTTTTGGTATTTTGACTATGATGAAAAGATTATCAATAAAGAGTATTTTTTGTGTTTAACCTCAACTCCACTTTTTGCAGATGTTTGTAGAATTGCGAGTGAAGGAACGACAAATCGAGTTAGATTACAAGCAAAAAAGTTCTTTGATTATGAAGTTTGGCTTCCACAAGTATCTGAACAACACGCAATAGTTGAAGGTGTTTCGAGAAAAGAAATTGAGCATAAAAAACTCCAAACCGAACTAAAAACCCAATCCAATCTCCTCAGCAAACTCCGCCAAGCCTATTTGCAGGAGGCAGTGATGGGGAAATTGTCTGAACCAAGATTGTCAGGGTTAGAGGATGATAAGATTTTGGACGAAAATAATCTGGATAATTTTAGGGAAGAAATAATCCTGCCATCATATAATCCTAAAAATCATAGTTCAGACAAATTAACAGATGACAGGATTATTTCAGACGAAAAAATCCTACAATCATATAATCTTAAAAATCATAGTTCAGACAACACAGGCAAAGCCCTGTTAGCCCAAATAAAAAGCCAAAAAGCCGAACTCATAAAACAAGGAAAACTCCGAAAAGAAAAACCACTACCACCCATCAAACCCGAAGAAATTCCCTTTGAAATCCCTGATAATTGGGTGTGGTGTAGATTGGGGGAGATTTGTGATACAATAACAAAGGGTTCATCTCCTAAATGGCAAGGAGTTCAATATGTTGATAGTCCAGAAAAGGGAATTTTGTTTATCACGAGCAAAAACGTTGATAGTTTCAAAATTGATTTATCAAATGTAACTTATGTAGAAGCTGAATTTAATGAAATAGAGCCTCGTTCAGTTCTAAAAAAAGGTGATTTACTTACAAATATTGTAGGTGCTTCCATTGGTAGAACCGCTTTGTATGATTTGGATTTTGTTGCAAATATTAATCAAGCAGTTTGTATTTTGAGAATAGAGCATGAATTTATTAACAAATCATATTTACTTAATTTATTGAATTCAAGTTTTGTAATAAATCAGATGTTTGAAAGTCAATTTGCACCAGGGAGAGCCAATTTAAGTATGGGAGATATTGCAACATTTCCAATTCCTCTTCCCCCACTTTCCGAACAAAAAGCCATTGTAGTAGAATTGGAAGGGTTATTAGGGAATATTGGTTTATTAGAATCTGAGAATAAAGCCCAACAAATGGATGTTCAACGGTTGATGGGAGCAGTTTTGCAGGAGGCTTTTGGGGGGAAATAGATGTAAACACTTAAAACAGAAATATAATGCAAGCACTTACTGGAATTTATGATGATGATAAACAAGAGTGGATATAACCGCCGATGTTTCGTGAAGAAGGAGACAAAAATGGAGAAGTTTACCTACTTTTTCCAGCTTTATCCAGTTACCATGATCATAACTTAGATGAAGAAGAAAAAAGTGAAAATCAAAATGCACTTGAAGAAAGATGGGGAGAGTTGGATAAGGCAATTTTCTTGGTAAATAAAGAAAAGGGTCTGTTATTTCACTTGATGATAGCATTGCTAATTTATCAAGTGATACATATTTTTGGACGATAAACTATAAAAACAAAGTTATTTTCCATTGGAACAATGAAGATAGGACGTGTTTGATGAATTTTGAAGGCAAATCAATTATTGATGATGCTTTTTTAGAGTATCATGCTTATCCTTCATTTATTGTTGGTTGTTTAAGAGATGACGATTATGAGGAGACCTTTAATATTTACAGCTACGATGGTGAAATTATTTATGAGAATGTTGAAGGTTATGCTTGGCAGGGAAATGAAGTGTATAATGTATTTGAAGTAAAAACTGGTGGTGTTGGTGAAACCTCAAATATTCTTTTTTGTGAAAATGAATATATTGGAATGGATGATGGAATATATCGTTTTGAGAAAGATTTTGTTTTTGTCGAAGATGAAGGTAAACATCATGTTATTGATGTGAAAACAAAGAAAAGTATTTATGTATCTGATTACGGTATTGACTCTTTTTCGATTGATAAAAGTGATTTTCCAATTGAAAAAATGACAGTTAAACATAGTAGAATAAGAGTCTTCGAATACTCTAAATTATTATATTGACTATCACGGGGTCACACCTTGTCATCATTTACTAAGGCGAGATAGTTGGACAGATTGTTCGGAAGTAGCAATTTAGCTCACTTTGTATGACAGATACTTCAATTTTTACCACGATAACAGCTTATAGACCCCTAAATACTAACTAGTTAGGGGTTTTGTGTTTTTACGGGGGACACTTTTATAAAAACGTTTTATTTTTTGAATTTGAGGGACACTTTTATAAAATTTCACACTCACTAGGCTCCAGCCGAGTGAGTTTTATTTTTTAGTTTTCTGGGCTCATTCAGCGATAAATTCGATTAAATTTATAGTTACCATCGTTCTTTTAAGGGTCTGAAATATTTTTAATTTGCCATCCTTCGTATATTTATTCATAATTGTTAAAATTACTGTCAAAGAAAAAAATGGTTTTACCAGAAAAATTAAATTTTCCTGATAATACCCATATCTAAAGATTTTATTAGTCAATCAAAATTCTATTCCGATAATTTTGCTCTGTCAGTTAATGCTTTTTTGAAGTATTTTCCATGACGAGTTGGCGTATAATTCCAATCAGAAAATAAACGGGGAGCCCATTGAGGGTCAAAAACCCAAACTACCCACGAGATTTGTTTTTCGTCACAATATTTTGTGATGGCATCACCGTAAGTTTCATCACTAATTACGGGAATATGCGCTCCAGCTTCTTCGGGTCCACTGAAACCAATTTCTGTCAAAATTAATGGATATTTTTCTTTGACAAATCCCCAATCTTTTGTCCATTGCACCTCCCAAGGTTTATTTCTTTTCATGGGATATGGGTGTGAAACATAGCCAATTCCTTGCGCCATAATTGGGTTATTGGCTACTTCTGTTAAATCATAAGCCCAATTAAAGCCTGCTACTAATGGAATGGCAGCACTCCCGTTTGCTCTGATAATGCCAATCATTTCTTCATTCAGTTGCTTCCAATCTGCCCACGAACAAGTGCCTAATTGTCCATTATAAGTGGTTGGTTCATTGAATAATTCAAAAAATGCCACCGTATTATTGCCTTTATAATGCTTTGCCATGGTACGCCAAAACTCAAATGATTCTTTTTGAGAAGTTTCATACATATCAGATTGGTACATTTCTGTGCGCAAATTGCCGATACTATGCCAGTCAATAATTACGTAAATCCCCAAGTCTGTTGCCCAGTTCACGCCCTCGTCCAACATTTTGAGGTACTTGTCTCGACCTTGTCTTCGCCAGGCAGTGGGATGAATTGGGAAACGAACAATGTTTGCGCCCCAGTTTTTCATTTCCTGAAAATAAGCCTTATTCCAATGCTCATTTCTCAAGAGATTATCAGGGTCGCTAGTATTTAAACCTCTGAAAATAAATACTTTATCATCAGAAGTAATAAAATTATTACCCTTTACTTTTATCTGCTTTAATACGCTAGTTTGAGCATCAGATTGGTGGAAAAATAAAATTAGTAAAGTAAATAAAAGATAAGGCTTCATCATGATTGAGTTTAGATTTCGTATAATTATTTAAAATTTTATCACTTCAAAAAAGGCTTTTTTAGGTTGATTATTCTGGTCAAAAAGTAAAGGGAAATCTTTTCTTCCACGAATCGGAAAATTGTCTAACCAAGAATAATTATCCGATAAATTCCAAAAGGTAATGCCAGAAATATTGTTTTTGTATTTTCTAAAAACTTCAAATAACATTTTATAATGCCGTGCCTGTTTTTCGTCCATTTCTGGGGTAAAAACACTCGCCCCCTTAAATGCTTCATTGGAACGATCATGTTGTTTGGGATGGACAGAAACATCCAATTCCGTAATCTGAACGGATAATCCTAAACTGGCAAATTTGGCAATTGATTCTTCCAATTCCTGCGAAGTAGGTTCAAATAATGACCAATGAGCTTGCAAACCAACGCCATGAATTGGCACTCCTTTATCCACTAACCCCTTGACAATCAAGTATATTTTATCACGTTTTGCCTTATTTTCTGTATTATAATCGTTGTAAAATAATTTGGCGTTTGGGTCGGCTTCGTGGGCGTACTCAAAAGCACGTTGTATGTATTCTTCCCCAATAATTTCCAAAAATTTTGATTTTCTATAGACATCAGAACCGCCATCGGGTACGGCTTCGTTCACGACATCCCAAGCGTATATTTTACCTTTATAACGGCTCACAACATCGTTAATATGACGTTTCAAGCGAACCAAAAGCACTTCTTTAGTGACGGTTTTTCCCGATGAATCGGTAAAAAACCAGTTGGGTGTTTGGTTATGCCAGCACAAAGTATGACCACGTAATTTAAGTCCATTTTTCACCGCAAAATTGGCAATTTTATCGGCTGGCTCCCAATTATATCGATTTTCTTCCGGATGAATCGGTCCCATTTTCATCGCATTTTCGGGTGTCATGCTGTTGAATTGTGCCAAAATTAGGTTCGATTCTTTTTCAACATCCATCATTCGAGGGTTGACCGCTACGCCAATCGGAAAATAATCTTTGTAGTAGTCTTTCAAACCTGCATTCGTTTGAGAAAAAACATCGGATACCGATAATATGGTAATGATTAAAAAATATGGTAGTTTTTTCATTTTGACGAGAATTGCATTCATGTTTAAGTTTTAAATTCGTCGCTCATTTATAAGTGACGTATTATTATGATGGAAAAAATTGAATTTCAAAAGCTTGCATTACTAAATCTCAATGCCTAAACCGACCACTCCTCAAATTATTTATACGCTTCAATCGTCTGAATTGTTCCATCTGGATTATATTTCAACTCCGTTACTTTTACATTTCTGAGGTGAGTTTTTCCTGACAATTGTACATCGTGATAAAACAAATACGATTTCCCTTTTATTTCAACAATTGAGTGGTGATTTGTCCAACCTTGCACCGGTTTCAACACAATTCCTTGGTAGGTAAATGGTCCCGATGGATTATTTCCCACTGCATAACAAATATTGTGGGTATCCCCCGTGGAATATGAAAAGTAGTATTTTCCTTTGTATTTGTGCATCCACGAGGCTTCAAAAAAGCGTTTATCGTTATTATCTTCCTTGAAAAGATTTCCTTTTTCATCTAAGATTTTAATTTCTTTCACGTCTCCCACAAAGTTTTTCATGTCGGCCGATAATTTTGCCATTCTTGGTAAACGAGCCACTTCTCCTTTTTGAGGGTTTTCGGTTTTGCCAAGATAGGTATTGTCTTTCCAGCGTTGTAATTGTCCGCCCCAAATTCCGCCAAAATACATATAATAACTTCCGTCCGTATCTTTAAAAACCGCTGGGTCAATACTGTAAGTCCCTTTAATAGGTTGGGCTTCGGATTTGAATGGGCCAGTTGGTTTTTTGCTCGTGGCTACCCCAATTCTGAAAATATCTTGCTTGTCTTTTACGGGAAAATATAAATAATAAGTCCCATTTTTATACGCCGCATCGGGAGCCCAAAGTTGGCGACCCGCCCACGGAATATCTTTTATATCCAGCGCTACACCGTTATCAGTAACTTTTCCACCAATTTTATCCATCGATAAAATATGAAAATCTTTCATGTCGAAATGCCCCCCTTCGTCGTCTTCTTTGGTACCAGATTCAATGTCGTGTGAAGGATAAATAAAAATTTTTCCGTTAAAAACATGCGCCGAGGGGTCAGCCGTGTAAATGTGTTTTACTAAAGGCTGAGCGGTCGGTTTTTTACCTTCATTTTGGCAAATTGCAGTCAATGAAAAACTTAATAAAAGTAGAATTGACAGGGCTGTTTTTGTTAATTTCATATTTGTCTGGTTAAATGTTTTTACTAATCTATGGGTTTTTTCAAGCTTACTTCCTTTCATCTTATAATAATCCTCAATGTTTTATTTGTATATTCCTAATAAATCATTCTCAAAAACGGTGTAAGGGTCGTTATAAAATTTAAGGAAATCTGGAACGCTTATTTGTCCCGGAAAGGGAGCATAAAAATGCGTTTGACTTCGACTATCGTTTCGCCAAACCAATACATAAGCCAATTGCATTTTCTCAGCTTTCAAAGCTTTTAGCAGCGTTTCAGTCCACCAAGTTGGATTAGGAATTGATTCCAAACCAGTTTCCGTAAAAGCCGCTAGCTTATGGGTTTTTAGGGATTAATCAGAAACTATTTTCAGTTTTTTAACTCCGCTTTCGAGATTATATTTGCCATCTCTACCAAAATCTCCGTAATTATCCATGCCCACCATATCCACAAAATTATCGCCCGGATAACGTTCCAAAAACTCGGCTTCGGTATTAAATTTATTATCAGGTGAGAAGGTAAAAATGAAGTTATGAACCGCTAAACTATCCCGTAAATATGTTACCGTAAATTGCCAAACCGACACAAAATCTTCCTTTAAACAGTGAGATTTTCCCCACCAAAACCAATCTCCATCAAATTCATGGAAAGGTCTAAAAATCATGGGCGCCAGTGAGCCATCTTTTGCTTCTACCGAATGAGCAAATTCAGCAATTGTTTTTAGAATTTCTTTGTATTGTTGATGATGCGAACCGCCTTCTTTTATCATTGAAATGGCGGAAGCAGAAACGGAATCTTTCCAATAAAAACCACCTTTCGAGGCAGGATTTGAAAAATGCCAAGCCACCGTTGTTACGCCTCCTCTCTCGTAGGTATCCACCACGATTTTCCGTAAATCTGCCTTCGTTTTTTGAATTGCCTCATTCGGTCTTCCCGAAAATCCACTAAAATCAATCCCTATCACGGCCGGATGCGAACCCGTTACTGATTTTACATCCGAACGGTTTGTATCGTCGTACCAACCATGTCCGTATTCGGTAGCGTGTTGATGCCCAAAAAGGATTTGTGACTGAGCAATTTTCCCCAGATTTTTGTAAAGTGCTTTTGTTTGTTTGGTTGCCTTTTTATCAATTTGCGCAAAACTGAGGGAGGTATTGAGAACAATAAAACCACTGATTATTAAATACTTATACAGATTATTTTTGATCATTTTACGGATACGGAATTGCTAGTTTTCAGCCGAATGAGCTTTATTTTGTAGCCCTATGGGCATCTTAAAATTTGAGTTTTAATTAACTCCTAAATTTAAACATTTCATGCTCAAATCTAATAATTTTGTGTTCATCATACGCCCAAAGGGCTTTTTGATAAAGGTAACTCGGCAAAAGTTTTGCCACTGCTGAGTCTTGTGGTTTTGATAAAATCTCTAAGAGTAGTTTGCGTGTTGATTTGGGATTATAAAATGGTGATTTATCGAGCATTGACTTTTTGGTAGCCTAAATTCTTACTCGCCCAAGGTATAAAAGATTTGAAATTTGGTGCATCAGTATGTCCGCCATCGTGTTGTCGCCATGCCAAATTTCCATCGAGCATATCAGTAAACATTGGTGGCATTTTTTCAGTCGTATAATCATTAGAAACACCTAAATCTTTGGTTCCTAATAATTTAAAAACTGAACCTGCGGCTATTATTGCCATATAACTTCCCTTTTGGTCTAGCCATTTTGAATCACCTTTTTCAGGAATACCGTAACTCACAAAAGTTAATCTTGGCGCACAAAGCGCTATTAATTCGTGAGAATCAACGAGCATATCGCAACCTGTTTTTTTGCCAAAAGTTGATTCTTCCGTACCATATTTCAAGTAATTCCCTGCCATCCAATGGTATTCTCCGCTGCCAGTTAAACTCTCAACTGCCTCACCGAAAGTGCGTCGGTGAAGGGTAGTTCCTCCTTTTCCAGATGAGCCAATCAAACCCAAAGCGAAACGTGGTTCAAATGCTAAGGTTACCAGTGCGGCTTTTCCGTAACGAGAAACGCCTTCGATACCCACTTTTTTAGCATCAACCAAGGCATCCGTTTCTAAGTACTCTAAACCACGAGCGGCTCCCCAAGCCCATGCCCGCAACGAACCCCAATCTTCGGGTTTGCGGGGTTGCCCTTTGTTTACTAAACCAATAATTCCACGGGTCAATCCTGCCCCATTATCCGCTTGAATACTGGATGGGTCGATGGTTGCATAACCCCAACCTGCGGCAAGTAATCGTTCTTGAGGCGTAAGTTCTTCATCAGGTTTTGGTGGTGCAAAAAAATTGGATGCCGGCAATTTTGAAAGGGGCTGATAGGCAGGATATTTATCAAAAATTTCCTTTATTTCAGGATTAGATTTTATCATCATTTCTTTAATGGCCAGATTTAAACTTTCCAAATCTTCGTTTGATGGCTGAGCGGGTGCGGGCAAAGTAGGGCGACCAAACATCATCAGCACTGGCACGGGACTTTTTACATTGGTGGGAACAACCAATACCATTTTTATATCCACATTTATTAATGGAAAATCGGAATTATCAACGTGACCTACCAATTCTTTGGCAATAACTGGAGTGCGATTTACAAATTCTCTATCGGTAATTTTTACGGTCCAATTTACTTTTGGTACATTTTTAGGAATTCGTCCATAAACATTTTTCTCAAATTCTTCCATCAATTCCGGTTTGCGTTGGCTATTCCAAATTTCAGGACTTGTTACTTTTTTACCATTATTCAAGGTAAGAACAGCGGGTAATTGCGGACATGGGTTGGCTATATTTTCATCATAATTGGCATGATTTGGGGCAGATTCATTACCACTTGGACCAGAACGCAAGGTTTTAATACCCAAAGTTGCTTTCATATAATCATGGTCCTGTTGGGTAGTAAATGCTGCCATTTTCGGGTATTTACTACTATCAATTTTTGCCGTTTGAGCGTAGGAAGAATGAACGAAGGCGAACGTAAATAAAATCAGTATGCGGTTTTTCATTGGTTAAATACTTTTATGATGAATATTTTTACTATTTTCTTACCGCTTTAATATACTCCGCTACTTCTACCATTGGAGCAACCCAAATGTCTTTTTCGTTTTGTTTTAAATACTTTAAAAGTTGACGGTGGGCTAGCAATGAAACGTTTAAAGAATGTTCGCCACCCACACCATGGAATAAAAATACCATCAAATTCCCAGAGGCTTGTGCTTGCTTGACCAGTGCAATCAATTGTTCGCCCGTTTCGCCATTTATTCCATAACAATCAACATCCATTAATTTTACTTCATTAATTGCGTGCATTTCATGTCTTACGGCTCTTGCCGCTAAAAATTCATTTTCGAGTGTTTGCATAAATTCTCCTTCAATTACTTTTTTATGTCCACAAGTAAAGGCAAAAGTTCGTTTATCTTTTCCGTCAATGGCTTTCAAGTAAGCGTTACACATGTTGATTTCGTCTTGAATTCTTTTTATGCTGTATTTACTTAAATCATACTCGGGTTTTACCCAACTCATCCCTTCTCTTGTGGCATCGCAGGGGTGAAAGAGCGTGTGATTTCCTAATTCGTGTCCATTTTGAGCAATTTTTCGCCAATCTGCAATACGTCCTGAACCTGCTTGTGAGGAAGCCGTTAAATAAAACGTGCCTTTCAAATTCAAGGAATCTAATACTGGAATGGCATTATCAAGATGTACATTTAAGGCATCGTCGTAGGTTAGCACTACCGCACATTTTTTACCTTTCCAAGTGGTTTTGTTTTGGGCGTTAGCATTAAAAAAGGATAAGCCAATTAGCAAGATTAATAGTTTTTTCATTTTTGAGTATTGCTTATTTTTTGCGATTCGACTACGAATTTTACAAAAATCTAATATTTGGACTAAC
>Ga0114959_10004842_pt1 | contig 10197 bp, 8 predicted proteins | sample C_130625_EF_Meta_FD_87317 | JGI IMG/M metagenome (GOLD analysis project Ga0114959, IMG submission 87317) | Freshwater microbial communities from Lake Croche, Canada to study carbon cycling - C_130625_EF_MetaG | ecosystem: Environmental > Aquatic > Freshwater > Lake | place: Lake Croche, Canada...
AACTACGCATACGCGTTCATCTAGACTAAGCCAAGAAAAAATTATGCCATCAACAGTTGTGATGCGATCAGAGCAAGATAGTTTTGGGATGATAGGCGTACCTCAACATTGTCTTTGGGGTGCGCAAACCCAGCGCTCGCTCGAGCATTTTTCAATTTCTACTGAAACGCTGCCGAAAGAATTTCTTCATGTTTTAGCTAGAGTTAAACGAGCAGCAGCGATAGTCAATCGAAATGATGGACGGCTTTCCAATGAATTCGCCAATGCAATCATTCAAGCCGCTGATGAGGTAGTGGCAGGACAGCATGATAGTGAATTTCCCTTATCCGTTTGGCAAACCGGTTCGGGTACACAAACCAACATGAATATGAATGAGGTGCTGGCGAATTGCGCCTCCGAATTGCTTGGTGGCGAGCGTGGTATGCAACGTAAGTTACACCCGAATGATCATTGCAATCTTGGGCAGTCTTCCAATGATGTTTTTCCAACAGCGCTGCATGTAGTCATTGCGCTGCAAACAAAAGCTTCGCTAATACCCTCGCTAAATCAGCTGATGTTGATCATAGATCAAAAGGCGAACCAATATGCGTCTCTACTAAAAATAGGTCGCACACATCTGCAAGATGCGATGCCACTGACCTTAGGTCAAGAATTTTCAGGTTACGTTGCGCAACTACAGTTAGCTGCGAAAGCGATTCAATCGGCGCAAGTCAATCTTTATTCCTTAGCCATTGGCGGAACTGCGGTGGGCACTGGATTCGGCACCCCTACAGATTTCGGTACCAAGGTGGCACAGATACTGGCGTCAGAGCTGGCATTACCCTTTGTGAGTGCTGAAAACAAATTTGCGGCTCTAGCTGGGCACGAGGCCATAACGATTGCACATGCTGCATTAAAAACACTGGCATGTACCTTAATTAAAATAGCCAATGATGTACGCTGGCTAGCGTCAGTTCCACGTTGCGGACTGGGTGAGCTGACCCTACCTGAAAACGAACCAGGCAGTTCCATGATGCCAGGCAAAGTCAATCCGACTCAATGCGAAGCCATCGTTATGCTATCGCTTCAGGTCTTGGCAAATGATGTAGCCATCAGTAGTGCGGCGGCTGCCGGTAATTTTGAGTTGAATGTAACCAAACCACTAACTGCACACGCTTACCTACAGAGCCTGCGTTTGCTAAGCGATGGCATCACTAGTTTTACTCGATACTGCATCACTGGCATGGAGGCTAATGAACTGCGTATAACTGAATTGCTTGAGTCATCACTCATGTTAGTCACAGCGCTGGTGCCGCATATCGGTTACGACAAAGCGGCTGCCATTGCGAAAGCGGCTCACGTTGAAAATCGGAGTTTGCGTGAAGCCGCTCTCGCTTCGGGTTATGTCAGTGCCTTGCAATTCGACAGATGGGTACAACCAGCTAGTATGACTTACCCAAGCTAGATGAACCTGCGGTAATTACCCATCCGCAGTAAGCCACCTTAACTCGCTGCGCATTATTGCCCAAACTAACGTGGGGCACCTTTGCGCAGCAAATTCACTACTGCAAGTAAAATGATCGCACCTAGAAGAGAAACCACTAAAGAAGCTAGACTGAAATCATTTTGATTAATGGTCCCTGTACCAAATAGCGGTGATAACAACCAACCGCCGACCAAGGCGCCTACGATACCAACGACTACATTCAAAACGACGCCTTGTTGCGCATCAGTTTTCATCACAATACTGGCTGCCCAGCCTATTAATCCACCTATCACAATCCAGATAATGAAATTCATGTTGTCTCTCCAGTTAAACCTCAGGGAAACCGCACGATTGGCGGTTCTTATTAAGGCATGACTGAAAGCGGCTGGTTCACATTCAACGCACGTCTTATGATCGCGATGAATAACTACTGTGTAGGTCTGTGATCTTGGCTGCTAAGAGTGCGGCTATCCTTGGCCTGTCTGGCAGTATTTCCAGCTTGCATGCACAATAGAGACATCCAGAGAGCAGTAATTTCTCTTTTTGCATGAAAAATTCGGATCAATCTCTACATTCACCCAAAGGAAGTCCATGCAGAATCAAAAACCGGTAGTAGTAAATTTGATCGTGTTTGCTTTTTGGGCGGCATTGACAATGAATGCGCATGCAGCCCCATTAAAGGTTGAGACGAGCAAAAGTTCCGTATCGGCGCTTTTCAAGCAGATTGGCGTTCCCATAGAAACTAAATTCACTAGATTTTCGGCTCAGGTTGATTACGACGCCGCTAAACCACAGAATTCAAAAGCAATTGTTGATATCGACATTACTAGTTTCGATTTGGGTGATCCGGATTACAACCAAGAAGTACAAAAAAAAGAATGGTTTAATGGAGCCCAATTTCCAAAAGCGAATTTCACCGCAGGAAAAATCACTCCGTCAGGTGCCGGCAAATTAGAAGTTATCGGTAAGCTCACTATCAAAGGAAAAACTGCCGACGTGAGTTTTTTTCTGAATGTAAAAAAAGAAGGTGCGGCTCAAATTTTTGAGGGGAGTCTCCCCATTAAGCGTTTAGTATTTTCTATTGGTGACGGCACGTGGAAAGATACGAGTGTTGTAGCCGATGAAGTTATCATTAAGTTCCGCATCGTCGGTACACAATAAAAGGACAGTTTCATGAAGATAGTTAGTTTACTGATAGCCGCTCTTTTAGCGATGGGTGTAGCCAGCGCATTTGCACAGACTTATACCATTGATCCTGGCCATACCTATCCTAGCTTCGAGGCAGATCATTTGGGTTTGTCATTTTGGCGTGGAAAATTTACTAAAACTAGCGGTAAAGTCGTGCTTGATAAAGCAGCGCTAAGTGGAGGTAGTTTAGAAATTACTATCGATGCTAATTCGATAGACTTTGGTCACGCAAAAATGAATGAAAACGCGAGTGGCAAAGATATGTTTAACGCAGAAAAATTTCCAACAATTACTTACAAAAGTAATGCACTTAAATTTGATGGCGATAAATTGGTGGCAGTCGAGGGCGACATGACTTTGCTAGGCGTGACCAAAGCCATGCCACTAAAAATAAATCACTTTAAATGCATCATGCATCCGATATTAAAGCGTGAGGTGTGCGGCGCAGATGCTTCGGCGCGTTTTGATCGCAGTGATTTTGGTTTGAGCTACGGTGTACCACGCTTTGCTCCTGAAGTGAAATTACAAATTCAAGTGGAAGCAGTTCGTGCGGATTAATTATTTTACTCATTGGTTTATCGCGAGCGCGCTAATATTATTTAGCGCACTGTCATCGGCCCAAATTATTGATGTGCGCAGCGGAAATGCGATTGATGAGTCTGCGCTGGCTGAAATTTTAAAATCTGCCGATTTTGTTTTGTTAGGCGAATTGCACGATAATAAACTTCATCACGATGCACGTGGGCGATTGATTGCGCGCTTTGCTGATTATCGTCGTACCGTCGTCAGTGAGCATTTGGCAGCGCCAAATCAAGTCACTTTTCAGTCGACTATAAAAGCAGATTTAGAAGCCGCTGGTTTTGATACTGAAGGTTGGGATTGGCCCATACACCAGTCGCTGTATGAACAAATCAAAAATAAAGGGCTTACCCTTGTTGGTGGCAACCTACCAAAAGAGGAGGCGCGAAGAATGTTTTTGCAAGGTGTTAGCAGCTTGCCGGAGCGAATGGCGCAAACGTATAACCAATCCCGTCTAAGTGAGGCGGCTGAGCGAAAACTAGATCATGATTTAGTGGAGGGGCATTGCGGTAAATTGCCCGAGAAGTATTTGCTGAGAATGAGATTTGCTCAGCGCATGACTGATTTGTCGTTAGCGCACAATTTGTTAGATCGTCGGCCGTCACTACTGATCGCAGGTAATGGCCATGTGCGGCGCGACTATGGTGTGCCACAAATTTTGGCGAGTGTCGCCTCTGAGCGTAAAACGGTCAGCGTTGGTTTCTTAGAGCAGGGCAGTGACCTTCAGGAACTGCTACAGTCCGTCTCAGGACAGTATGATTTTATTTGGATTACTGAACGCGCAGAACGTAAAGATCCCTGTGAAAATTTCAAGCTTAAGTAAAAACGAAATTAAGACAATAGTAAGACAATTTTTTATAACAATAAATTACTAGAGGCCGAGCATGTTTAGATCTTTTTTTCTGTCCCGACATTGGGCTTTATGGGCCTGGCCTGGTGCAGTGCTGATTTTTGGTGGGACGTGGTATCAAGTTCAAATTGACGTAAAGATCAACGACTGGTTTGGCGGGTTTTATGATGTCGTTCAAAAAGCCTTGGGTCAGCCTGGTGCGGTATCCATTGAGGAATTTTTTGGATTTCTCCTTAGTTTTGGTGAATTAGCGGGCGTGTATGTACTCGTCGCTGTTTTGCTGGGTTTTTATACTAAGCATTGGGTATTTCGCTGGCGCGAGTCTATGAATGATTTCTATATGGCGCATTGGGATAGCTTGCGTCATATAGAAGGTGCCAGTCAGCGTGTTCAGGAAGATACCAAACGCTTCTCATCTATCATGGAAAGCCTAGGGTCTAATATGATCGACTCGGTCATGACCTTGATCGCCTTCTTGCCTATATTGTGGACACTGTCGAAAAAAATCAGTGAGGTACCAGTATTTGGGCAGGTAGAGCATGCTCTTGTTTACGTAGCGATTTTATTCGCCTTGCTGGGAACCGTGGCGCTCGCATTAATTGGTATAAAACTGCCGGGTCTTGAATATAACAATCAACGTGTTGAAGCAGCTTATCGCAAGGAATTAGTACACGCAGAGGATGATCCTAATCGTGGTAGCGAACCAGTGGTTAGGGATTTGTTTAATCAGGTCCGTGATAACTACTTCCGGCTATTTTTTCACTACATGTATTTTGATATCGCGAAGTTTTCGTATCTGCAATTTGGCGTGCTAGTTCCTTATATTGCACTGGGCCCAACGGTGGTTGCAGGTGCTATTACGCTGGGTGCTATGCAGCAGATCGTGCGCGCATTTGGTCGTGTTGAAATGTCGTTCCAGTTTTTAGTTCGTAGTTGGGGAACGATCGTTGAGCTAATCTCAGTATACAAACGTTTGCGCGCTTTTGAAGCGCAGGTCGCCATTCTTGAGGCAGCCTCACGTGCTAATCCTAAGCATAGTGCTGATACAAACTAGATTATCTTTAGATCGCCCGGGTCTCTGTCTTAGGTTCGGGCGAAGCTTCTTTTTACACGTATCGATTGGCTCCACATCTTCTTAATCTAGGCGTTCGTCTTGTCCCTTAAGTAAAAAAATGAAAGTTAATGTGCTTTAGAAAAGTTAGCACGTTCGTTCTATTTTATTGATGTATTTTCGTTATCGTTATCAAAATGAATTATTTTTTTGCAGCTGCACCAAGCATTTGCATGAGAATTCATTGGGACTATCAGTGCGTAATTCTTATATCTTAGGCCTGCTATTTCGCGTCGCAGCATAGGTTATCGCGCCGCAGCACGATTCACTATCTATTCATAAAACGTGTGATTTAACGTTTTAATTCTTTCTTTCTCCAAGAAAATTAGACCATAATCAGTAATAAATAAAAGTGAAATTTTTTCCAATACGGTAAGTAAAAAAAGGCGATATAAAAATTAGATCTATAAAGTAAAAGTCTGCGCAAGACAGACTGCCATAACAAAAGTGTTCATGGGAGACGGAATGCACGCGGAGCAGAGGCACCACATTGAGACAGTGATGCAAGTGGCTGAGCAGGCTAAGCAAACGCCATCCTTTTTGCTGCATGACGAAATCATTCGCGATTCGTGGATGCGTTGCGTGCATGAGCACAAACTCGATCCTACGCGCATGCAAGAAGCGGTGATCCTGCCCCAGCAGCAAATTCGGGAGCGCCAGGATCAGATCGAAGAATTTCTACATATTGCTCGACATGGCCTTGAAACCCTTTATCACCAAGTCGCTGGTTTGGGTTATGTGGTTTTGCTCACCGACGCGCGCGGCATAACGGTAGACTTTATTGGCGACTTACAGCTTGATCCTAGCCTGAGAAAAGCGGGCTTATATCTGGGATCTGATTGGAGTGAAATGAATGCAGGTACCTGTGGCGTTGGTACCTGTATCAGCACCGGTCAAGCATTGACGGTCCATCAGGGTGATCATTTCGATGCTACCCATATTCCTCTCACCTGCACAGCCGCACCGATTTACGATGCGATGGGTCATATGAAGGCCGTGCTGGATATCTCAGCACTGACATCACCAGGACAAAAAGAAAGTCAGCATCTGGCATTACAAATGGTGCGCATGTATTCGCATCAGATTGAGAATGCTTACTTCCTTCATCGCTTCCGTCATGAGTGGATACTCAGACTGTCTACTGCGCCTGAATTTTTAGAGGTGAGTCCTGAATACCTAATCGCCATTGATGGATCAGGCACGATCATTGGCCATAATCGTCGCGCGCAGTTGATCTTTGGTGAGGCGCCGCAGGAATTGATTGGTCGCCGGATCGATTCACTTCTGAATATGTCGACTGACGATCTTCATCGTTTCGTTGCTGTGCAGCCGGTGGATCGTCGAGCCTTGATGATCAGCGGGACGCAAAAATTAGTATTTTTATCGGCCCTCGCTCCTGCACGCTCCCTTTTAGAAGCCGCTCGAGCACGCATTGAGCCTCCGACGCCAGAGCCATTAGCAGCACTCTCTGGCGGTGATCCTTTATTAGATCGCCAGATTTCGCGTGCAGCCCGCTTGATCAATTCGCCGATTAGTATTTTGGTGACGGGCGAGACAGGTAGCGGTAAAGAATATTTTGCTAAAGCGCTGCATCAAAGTAGTGAACGGCGTCATGGTCCATTTGTACCGGTTAACTGTGCAGCCATTCCAGACGCTCTGATAGAAAGTGAATTATTTGGCTATGCGCCTGGCAGTTTTACTGGCGCTTCACCCAAGGGTAAGCGTGGCTTAATTCAAGAGGCCGACGGTGGCACGCTTTTCTTGGATGAGATAGGTGACATGCCTAAGCCACTGCAAGCACGGTTACTGCGCGTGCTATCAGAAAAAGAAGTGCTGCCGGTGGGTGCTACGCGTGCGGTTGAAGTCAATATACGAGTCGTCGCAGCGACGCACTGCGCGCTTGAGTCGCTAGTACGAGAGGGCGCATTTCGAGATGATTTGTATTACCGGCTAAGTGGTGCGCACTTTACCTTACCACCCGTACGTGAGCGCAAGGACTTATCATGGATTATTGATCGTGTGCTCGCACTGCATGGGACTAAATCTTCCGATCAACCTACGCCCATCTTAGATGCGGATTCCAGAGCGGTATTACTAGGCCACACTTGGCCGGGCAACTTACGTGAGTTACGCAATGTGATTGAGTTTTCCTCAGCCGTCTGTCGCGATAATCAGATTACGCTGATCGATTTGCCTGAGTATCTTAATTCATCTCCAAAAGATTCTCACATAATGGGTGATTTTTTTCAGGATCTGTCATTGAATAGCATTGAGGCGAGTGAGTTAATTGCGCAGCTTCGCGCTGCACGATGGAATGTAACTGCTGCCGCCAATGCGATGAGAATTTCCCGCATGACGCTGTACCGACGTATGAAGCGGTATGGCATAGAACACCCTCAGTAAACTTTCTAATTCCTTTGCAAGAGTTTTACTTGGGGTGTGACATCTGTAACAGAACTAGCTGTGACAGATGTCCATACTGAGCATCATACAAACAGAATTTTTTCTGTGCGATGCAGCATTGAAATTGGGAAAAGTATTCTGATTCAACTGCTTGCAGTATGAATCAGAATGTTGTTGTAGGAGTGGTGTCGTTGGCACGTCAATTGCAATACAGATTGCGGTTCGACCTTTAAGGGCGGACTGCCGTCAGGCAGCAGCAGTACAACCTCGGCAAAAAAAGTCGTCCAGTTCTTACGAGCTGGGTCGTTCAAAAATATAGGAGACAAAAATGACAGATAAGCAAAGGCCATTTGGTGTTTCGATGACGGATAGGGAGCTTGCAGAATGTATGCCTGCAGACGAGTCCGCATTCCGCTCGCCGATCCCGACCCAAATGGTGTCGAACGGAGAATACAATCCGCTGCCCCAGACAGAAAATCAACGTAAGGTTGAATTCCTGATCAAGGAAATGGCGGACAAAGAAGCTAAGCGCCACAACATGACACGTCGTCAGTTCCTGGCAACCTCAGCGGGTATGGCCACAGCGTTTGTCGCCATGAACCAAGTCTACGGTAATGTCTTTGAAGTTGATGAGGCAGAAGCCAAAAACTTGGACGCAGCCGGCGATCGTAAAGCCAAGTACAAAGGCCAGTTTATTTTTGATGATCAGACTCACTTTATTCGCGATGATTTCAAAGAGGAAGGTCTGACCGGACTGACTAAGTGGGCCGAAGGTGCGGGCGTTAACCCGAACATCAACAACATCCCTACTAATTTGTCCCGCTATAAAATGGACAACTACCTCAAGGAGATCTTCCTTGATTCAGACACATCGGTAGCGTTGCTCTCAGGCGCGCCATTTGATGATCCTAACTGGTGGTTGCTGTCCAACGATGCGATTCAAAACGCCTGCCGCGCTGTAAACAAGATGGCGGGTAGTGTTCGTATGTTGGGTCATTCCATCATCACACCCAAATATCCAAACTGGATGGATGAAGTAGATCGTGCGATCGAAGAGCTCAAGCCAGTTTCCTGGAAGGCTTACACCATCGGTGATCCATTCGGTCCATCAAAGTACGCGTGGCGTCTTGATGATGAGAAGCTGATGTATCCGTTCTACGAGAAGGCAATCAAAGCGGGTATCAACACGATTTGTATTCACAAAGGTTTGATGCCACGTGACTACGAGAAGGCCTTTGCTGGTACGTGGGAGAACGCGACCGTTAATGACCTTGGTCAAGCAGCCAAAGATTGGCCGAAGATGAACTTCGTGATTTATCACTCTGCGTTGCGTCCTTGGTTGGCTGATCCACCGGATATGGAAATGGCTCAATTCCAGAAGAATGGCTACATCCAGTGGTCAACCGATCTGGCGCGTATTCCAGAGAAATTCGGCGTAAACAACGTTTACGGTGAAATAGGTTCTTCGTTTGCATCAACGGCTGTTACCAATCCTAAGTTCTGCTCGGCCTTCATTGGTCAGATGGTTAACTTGATGGGTCCAGATCGTGTTGTTTGGGGAACTGACTCCGTCTGGTACGGCTCGCCACAGTGGCAGATCGAAGCGATGCGTCGCTTAGAGATCCCTGAGAGCATCATGAAGAGCCAGGGCTGGAAGATCCCTATGGGTGATGGTCGCGGTACGGTCAAGAACAAGATCTTCGGTCTCAATTCGGCCAAGCTCTACAAGCTTGATGCGCAGAAGATGGCAGCGGATGCAATGACCAAGCCATTCGATAACGACATGATCGCGAAGATGAAGGCTGAGTACCTGGCTATGGGTGGCGAGCGTAGTAATGCAGCTTATGGCTATATTGCAAAAGAAGGTCGCACGTTCGGCTAAACCTGATTGAAGGTCAGCCGTAAGAAGGCGGATGCCGCGTTAGCGGTGTCCGCCGCCATAAGAAAAATTATTTGCACGTCATAAAGGAGGGTTCACGATGAAATCTCTGAAGCTTGCCCCGCTAATGGCAGCCTTGTTGTTGATGACAGGAACAGTAGCTTTTGCCGATCACCACGGTGAGAAAAAAACACGCGTTGGAACCTGTGCCGATGCTAAGAAACAGCAAGATTATTTTTGCGATATGAAGAATGCTGCGACTGATTCTATGGTGGCGCTAGGTACCGCATGCAGAAATGCGAAGATCAACGTCAAGGAAGCGTGTGAGGGAGTTGTTGAAGCTGATGAAACGTACAAATCGTGCAAGATGGAGCAAAAGTGCTGAGTTGTTGAAACGGTTTGGTAATTCTAAAAATGTAATCCAGTTACTATGTTTTTTGAAGTAAACGAGGTAGTCATTTGTCTCTAGTGAGTTTGCCGGCAGCTTAGCGCTGCCGGCTTTTTTATTTCTGGTCGTATACTATGGAATAAAGCTATTCTTATGTAAAAAAGATCTGTTGGGTGAATAGTTAAAAAACTAAAAAATCATAATGAATAATTTAAAAATGAGTCCTAAATTTTTAACGACGCTTTCCTTAGCTTTACTGTTCTCAGCTTTACCTTTTATCCCGACTGTCCATGCGGAAGATCGTACCGTTGGTAGCGTGTTCGTCGATTGTCCT
>Ga0114959_10004844_pt1 | contig 10196 bp, 7 predicted proteins | sample C_130625_EF_Meta_FD_87317 | JGI IMG/M metagenome (GOLD analysis project Ga0114959, IMG submission 87317) | Freshwater microbial communities from Lake Croche, Canada to study carbon cycling - C_130625_EF_MetaG | ecosystem: Environmental > Aquatic > Freshwater > Lake | place: Lake Croche, Canada...
GCCACCGCCAAACCCGCCAGCAAGGCCCCGATTGCCAATGCGAGCACGGGGCGTACCCCGGCCTTACGGTGTGGATGGGCTGGCAATGACCAGCGTTTGGTACTTGTAAACATAGATAACTCCAAAAATTGAATGAAACACCCTGGGCGCCAAGCCGTTTGCGGGCGCGATGGACTAGAAAAACACCCGTGTGAATAGGTCTGTGATGGCTTGCTTAAGTTTGCTTGGTAGGTGATCACCTCCTCCAAAATTGCTGGCCTTAGTGATACACAATTTACGAAAATTATTATCAATTTGCAAATTATTTTTTCATTTCTTTTTACTGCCTTGTAGGCCACAATGCCCCCACCGCCCCGGCCTCGATTTGGTCCATCAGCGTACGGGTGTGCGTCAGCGCCGCAACGGGGCTGCGATATTGGTCGATATCTTGCAAACTCAGGGGGCGGCCTTTGCGGTCTTTGAGCCATTTTTCACAGACCTTGTAGCCGCCGACTTTCAAGACCCAGGTGCGAGCGAGCACGCCGTCGAAGTACTGGGTGGCGTTGATGTGCACGCGGCCCAGCGATATTTCCATGCGCTTGTCTGGGCCGACCAGCCAGACAAAGTCCAGGTAGTTGGTGACCAGGAGGTTGGGCAAGGCCTCTTGGTAGCGGCGGATTTGCGCCGAGCGCAGCACGGCCGGCAGCGCTGCGCGCAGGTCTTTGGCCTCGGCGTAGCCAATGGGACTGTTGCTTTTACGCAGCAAAAAGTCGGGCTTGTTTTCGGGCTGGCTGGCTTTGGGCTCGTTGGTGGCCTCCAGGCCGCTGACGCTGTTCTCAAAGAGTTTTTGGAGTGCCGCACGGTGCGTGTGCTCGGTGGCGTCGCCACGCGACCAGGCTTTGGACAGGGCGGCAAGGTAGCTGTGGACGGGGCTGATAGCGGTCTCCCAAGGGCCGGCTGAAGAAAAAAAATTTAAAAGAATTTTAATTACAGTTATATTAATCATTCTTTTTTTACAAACTTTAAGGGGGAGCTATGAAGAAGTCCAAAACGCTACAAAAATTAGTCCGGCTCAGCGCCATTGCAATGGCCATCGGGGCGATGACGCCAGTTTTTGCGCAGTCCAACGCGACGGGCATCTTGTTTGGCAAGGTGGACGCGGGTGCGACGCTGGTCATTACCAACCTGGATTCGGGTGCCAGTCGCAGCATTGCGGCGGACGCCTCGGGGCACTACAGCCTGTCGTCCTTAGCCACGGGCAACTACAAAGTAGAAGCACTCAAGGGGGGCGCTTCGGTGGGCTCACGCATCGTGGAGGTGCGGGTCGGCCAAGGTGTAGAGGCCTCCATCGTTTCCACCAATTTAGGCACGGTGCAAATTTCCGGCTCGGCAGATTTCAAGCGCGCTATCGACACCTCCACAGCGGGCACCACCACAACGTTTTCCGCCAGCGAGCTGGCAAAACTGCCGGTTGCCTCCACGGTGGCCGCCGTTATTCAGTTGGCGCCCAACACCACCAAAGGCGATCGCCGCTACGGCGGGGCGGACGCGCCCTCTTTTGGTGGCGCAGGTGCTTCGGAGAATGCTTACTACCTCAACGGCATGCCGATCACGAACTTGTATCTTCAGGTCGGTTTTCCTCAAATGCCGTCGAATGCCATGGCCCAGGCCCAGGTTTTGACGGGCGGCTATGGCGCAGAATTCGGCCGCTCCACCGGGGGTGTCGTCAACCTGATTTCCAAGCGTGGCACCAACGACTATGTGTTTGGCGTAGGCGCGTCCACCAGCCCCGCCGCCTGGCGTGCCACCCAGGCCAATACCTACTGGCCTGTGACAGGAGACTCGCACAATACGGCAACCGATGGCACGCTTTACTATTACAACAACGCTAACCAGGTAAGTAGCGATACCCAAAGCTTTTATTTCGGTGGCCCCCTGGTCCAAGACAAGCTGTTTGCATTTTTGGCTTACGAAGGCTACAACCGCAACGTATCCCAAACCCGAAAAATTCGCACCGACTCTGCGGCCAAAACCTCAGGCTGGCAAGACGTAAACACCAAGGACCCACGCTACTTGCTCAAGCTGGACTGGAATATCACCGACAACCACGCACTGGAATACACCAAAGTATTGTCTGAAGTCACCCGAACCTACAAATACTCCGGTTTTGACTACAGCACGCTGACGCGCAATAACATCGTCGTCGGCGGCACCACGGACGTGAACTGGGACAGCCCACAAAGCACTTTGGCGCCGTATAGCCCACAGGGCGCCGACATCGACATCCTGAAGTACACCGGCTACCTGACGGATAACCTCACCGTACAACTGTTGGCCGGCAAAGCGCAAACCAAACAAAAACAAACGCCGGTGGGGTATGACCCGAGTTTTTCCCAAGTGACATCGGACCCCAGCAATGAATACCCCGGTTTAGGGCCCTACGCCCACCCGCAAGCCATTAGTGGCGCGATCTTGGTACCCGGCGCCCAAGACAAGAATATTCATTTGCGCGCAGACCTGGAGTGGAAATTCAACGAGCAGCACACATTGCGCGTGGGGGTCGACAAAAACGATATTTCCTCTTTGAGCGGAACAGCCGATGCCGGAGGAACACGGTATATATACGGATTTTCCGGCACACCGGGCATCGTCATCAATAAATACAACACCAAAACGTTGAGCTCTATCACTGGCAACCCCTTGGCTGCCGCAGGCTACTACGTCAGCACCGCCTATACATCCAGTGGTTCGTCCCCGTCCACTATTCAAAGCGCGCAGTACATTGAGGACCGTTGGGCGATTACGGACCGGGTGCAGCTCACCTTGGGCCTGCGCAATGAGGGCTTTGACAACCGCAACGGTGATGGCCAGACCTTCTTATCACTGCCCACCCAAATCGCACCGCGCGTGGGCGTCGCCTGGGATGTGAATGGCGACTCGAGTTACCGCATTTTTGGCTCGGGCGGCCGCTACCATCTGCCTATTCCAACCAGTGTTGCGGTGCGCCAGTTAGGCTCCTCCACCTATGTGCAGCAGTTTTTCGCCTACACCGGTGTTGGCGCCGATGGCCGCCCTACGGGCCTAACTCCACTGAGCCCACTGTATTCTTCTAACAACGAATATGGTCAGGCCAAAGATTTCCACGATTACATCAATTTAGATCTCAAAACCAATTCGCAGGACGAATTTGCGGTGGGCTTTGAAAAAGCCATTAGCAAGGATCTCAACATTGGGGCGCGTGTCACCTACCGGTACATGAACTCCACCATCGACGACGTATGCGACAACGTGGGGCTGATCAATTACGCCATACGTAATAAGTTGCCTACGGCCAACGCGTCGGCCGACGCGAACTGCCGCTTGTTCAACCCCGGCATGGACAATGCCTTCCAGTTTGACTTTGGCGATGGTCGTGGCCCGGTTCGCGCAGTGGTGACCAATGCGGATATGGGCAATTTCCCCACCCCCGAGCGCACCTACAAGGCGGTTGACCTGTATGCCGAGCATCCGTTTAACGGCGTTTGGTACGGAAAGGTCAATTACACATGGGCGCAAGGTATTGGCAATATGGAAGGCCAGCTCAACTCGGACTTGGCACAGGCGGACGTGGGCGCGACCGTGTCCTGGGATTTCCCCCAAATCATGGCTTACACCAGCGGCCGCATGCCCAACACTCGAACGCACCAGATCAAGGCCTTTGGCTTTTATCAGTTGGCACCCGAGTGGGGAATTGGCGCTAACGTGAATATCGAGTCGGGCCGACCGCTCAATTGCTTTGGCAATGCACCCACCACGGCAATGGATCCCTATGGCTATGGCCCCTATTTCAACTATTGTGCCGGCCAGCCGAGCCAACGTGGTTCCGTAGGGGACCTCCCCTGGACGTACGCGCTTGATCTGGGCGTGACCTATAAACCCGCGCTGTTGAAAGGTGTCACGATGAAACTGGACGTTTTAAATGTCTTAAACGCACAGTTGGTGGCCTCGCAGACCGAGCGCCGCGAAAACGCCGGCGACCTTGCAACGATTTACTCCTTGTACGGCTACCAGACTTACACCGCACCCCGGAGTGCCACTTTGTCTGTGAACTACGACTACAAGTTCTAATCAGGCCTGCACCAGCAAGCCAAGCGCCAAGCCCAAGGCAGCAGGGCTACACCAGTAGCTCTGCCCCCACGACCATCGGCCAATACGTGCCACAGCAAACGCGTCCCAGGCAAGCCGCCAATTCGTTGCAGGATGTCTGCAGGTACGGTGGTTTGGCCTTTGGCCGTGATGGTGGATTCGTTCATACTGGAAATAGTCAGCTAAACCATACAAGGCGCAAGGCCAGGCCGGCAAAAACCAGGGCGGCGGCGCGATTCAGTGTTTGCTGGGCCCCCGCAGATTCACGCAAACGCTGCCCAAAGCGCCCGGCCAGTGCGGCGATGCTGCCAAAGGTGAGCAGCGTGGCCAGGCCAAAGACAGCGCCGAGCTGGGCAATTTGCCATTGCACTGGGCCCAGCGCCGGGTCTACAAACTGCGGCAAAAAAGCCAGAAAGAAAATAGCCACTTTGGGGTTGCTGACGTTCATCAGCACGCCGCGCCCATAGGTTTGCCAGGGGCCTAGGCCTTCGCCAGCGTCACCATCGAGCGGACCACTTGGCGCGCGCCAAGACAGCCAGGCCAGCCAGAGCAGGTACAGGGCGCCCACCGTTTTCAAGACCGTAAAGGCCAGCGCCGAAGTGGCCAGCAAAGCCGCCAGCCCCAGCGCCACGGCCGCAGTGTGAAACAGCAAGCCGCTGCACAAACCCAGCACGACCAATAAACCGGCGCGCACCCCGTGTTGGGCGGCATGCACCAGCACAAAGACGTTGTCCGGACCGGGCGCCAGCGCCAGCAGCACCGAGACCGAAAAAAACGCCAGCGCCGTCTGCAAAGTCAGCATAGGGAGCGGCCGGCCAAGGCCAGCGCCATGCGGTTGTGCCGCTCGACCAAGGGGCCCAGATCGACGGTGGTGAGCTGTCCGTCGCGCACCACCACGCGGCCATGCACCACGGTGTAGGCCGCTGGCGTGCTGGCACACAAGAGCAAGCTGCCTACCGGGTCGTGCACGGCACCGCCGGCCAAGGCCAGGCTGCGCAGGTCGAACAAGGCCATGTCGGCGCATTGGCCCACGGCAATGTGGCCGATATCGCTGCGGCCCAGCACCTGGGCACCGCCTCGGGTGGCCAGGCGCAGGGCGTCGCGGGCGGTCATCTCCAGCGGGGCGGTGTCGCAGCCGTACTGCAGCTTGCCGTCGGGGCCGGGGCGCGGGCTCTCTAAAGACTTGCGCAGGCGCGCCAAAAGCATGGCCTGGCGCGCCTCGCCCAGCATGTGCGCGCCGTCGTTGCTGGCGCTGCCGTCCACGCCCAGGCCCACGGGCACGCCGGCATCGAGCATGCGGCGCACCGGGGCGATGCCGCTGGCCAGCCGCATATTGCTGCAGGGGCAGTGCGCCACGCCGGTGCGGGTGGCGGCAAACAGGCTGATGCCCTCGTCATCGAGCTTGACGCAGTGGGCGTGCCACACGTCCTGGCCCAGCCAGCCCAGGTCTTGCGCGTACTGCGCGGGGGTGCAGCCAAATTTGTGCAGGCTGTAGGCGATGTCGTGGTCGTTCTCGGCCAAATGGGTGTGCAGGCGCACACCGTGCTGGCGGGCCAGGGCTGCCGAGTCTTTCATGAGCTGCGGGCTGACGCTAAAGGGCGAGCACGGCGCTACGGCCACCTGCGTCATGGCGCCGTGGGCGCTGTCGTGGTAACGCTCGATGACGCGCTGCGTGTCTTTGAGGATGAACTCCTCGCGCTCGACCACGCTGTCAGGCGGCAAACCGCCTTGCGACTGGCCCACGCTCATGCTGCCGCGCGTGGCCACAAAACGCATGCCGATGGCGCGCGCGGCTTCGATGCTGTCGTCCAACGTTACGCTGTTGGGGTAGATGTAGAGGTGGTCGCTGCTGGTGGTGCAGCCACTCATGAGCAGCTCGGCCATGGACAGCTGCGTGCTGGTGTAAATCATGTCGGGCGTGAGGCCTGCCCAGATGGGGTAGAGGCCTTGCAGCCAGCCGAACAGCTCGGCGTTTTGCACCTGCGGTATGGCCCGGGTGAGCGACTGGTACATATGGTGGTGCGTGTTGACCATGCCCGGCACCAGCAGAAGGTGGCGCGCGTCGATCACCTCGTCGGCCATGTGTGGCATCTCGCTGGCCGGGCCGATGGCGGCGATCAGGCCATCGCGCACTAAAACAGAGGTCTCGCGCAGCTCCTCGCCCTGGTCGTTTTGGGTGGCCACGGTGTGGGCGTTGTGTATCAGCAATGTGGCCATGCGCCGATTGTGCCGCAGCGATGCACTCGGCACGGCCACTCTATGATGCAGACCATGAACCCGCTTGCCGACCCCCACGCTTTTTTGCGCAGCCTGTTTGATGCCGCCGTCACGCGCGCCCTGCCCTTGCACAACACCGCGCAGTTTTTACCGCCACCACCGCGCGGGCGCACTTTGGTGCTGGGCGCAGGCAAAGCGGCAGGCGCCATGGCACAGGCCATAGAGGCGCTGTGGCCGCCCCAAGCGCCCCTGTCGGGTCTGGTGGTGACACGCTACGGCCACATCCCGCCGCGCCCGGCCGCTCTGGCCCAGCACATCGAGGTGTTGGAAGCCGCCCACCCGGTGCCCGACGCCGCCGGCGAACAAGCCGCCCAGCGCATTCTGGCGCTGACTGAAGGCCTCACGGCCGACGACTTGGTGCTGTGCCTGATGTCAGGCGGCGCCTCGGCGCTGCTGACGCTGCCCGCCATTGGCCTGAGCCTGGCAGACAAGCAGCGCATCAACCAAGAACTGCTGCGCTGCGGCGCGCACATCGGCGAGATCAATGCCGTGCGCAAGCACCTCTCGCGCATCAAAGGCGGGCGCTTGGCGTTGGCCTGCGCGCCAGCACAGGGGCTGACGCTGGCCATCAGCGACGTGCCTGGCGACGAGCCCTCCACCATTGGCAGCGGCCCCACCGTGGGCGACGCCAGCACCTGCGCCGACGCACTGGCCATCGTGCAGCGCTACGGTATCACCGTGCCCGATGCGGTGCGCGCCGCCTGGGCCGATGGCAGCCTCGAAACGCCCACGCCCGGCGATGTGCGCTTTGCCGGGCAGCACTACCAGCTGATCGCCACGCCCCAGCAATCGCTGCAGGCAGCCGCCGATGCGGCGCGCGCCGCCGGGGTGGCGGCTTACATCTTGAGCGACGAGATCGAGGGCGAATCGCTGGAAGTGGGCAAAGTGCATGGCGCTATGGCCCGCGCCGTCGGCAAAGGCCAGGGCGCGTTGACCAAGCCCTGCGTGCTGCTCAGCGGCGGCGAGACCACCGTCACCATCGGCCCGCTGCCGCCAGGCGCAGCGCCCGGACGCGGTGGGCGTGCCGGTGAGTTTTGTTTGGGCCTGGCCCAGGCGCTGCAATCCATGCCCGGCGTATGGGCGCTGGCAGCGGACACCGACGGCATCGACGGCGTGGAAGACAACGCGGGCGCCCGCGTGGGCCCGGACACCCTGGCGCGCGCAGCGGCGGCCGGTCTGTCCTTAGCCAGCCACCAAGCGCGCCACGACGCTTATGGCTTTTTCTCGGCGCTGGACGATCTGGTGGTCACTGGCCCGACGCACACCAATGTGAACGACTTTCGAGCGATTTTGATCACTTAGGCCCCTATTTTCTTATATCATCGGCGATATGAAAATACCGCCTCGACTGGTCCTGGACACCAATGTATTGGTGGCCGCCGTGCGCAGTCGGCTCGGCCCCTCGTTTGCTCTGATGCAACTCGTACGCAGTGCGAGAGTGAATATGTATTGCAGTCCCGCCTTGTTTTTGGAATATGAAGCGGTCTTAAAACGCCCGGCGCAGTTACAGGCCAGTGGGCTGCATGCCCGCGACGTCGATGCCATCCTGAACGAACTTGCAGGCCTCATCGCACCGGTCAGCACCCATTACCAATGGCGCCCTCAACTTAAGGACCCGGCTGACGAAATGGTGCTGGAGGCCGCCGTCAATGCACGGGCGCAGGCCTTAGTCACGTTTAACGCCCGCGACTTTAGTCCGGCCGCACGCTTTGGTTTGCTGGTGCGCAACCCAGCCCAGGTCTTTGTCCAATTTCATTTACCCCGCAACAAGGAATCCACACCATGAGCCAATATGCATTGCGCCTGCCTGAGTCCTTGAAGGCTGCAGCCAAACGCATCGCCGCGCAAGATGACACGACGATGAACCAGTTTTTTGTGGTGGCTATCGCCGAAAAAATCAGCGCTATGGAAACCGCTGCATTTTTCGAAAAACGCGGCGCCCTCGCCGACGCCAAGGCAGCCCAAAAAGCATGGGACAAAGTGGCGAGCACGGCGCCAGTGGCTGGCGACGACTGGTCCGTAAAAAAATAAGGCCTAATCGGCGCTCATTGCGCCTGCCCCTGCTGCGCTTGCAGTGCCCCAAGCACATTCTCTGGGGTGGCGGGCGCCTCTAAATGCACCGCACCGCTGCGGTAGCTGCCAATGGCGTGGCGGATGGCTTCGTACACGCTGATGGCCAGCATGAAAGGCGGCTCGCCCACGGCTTTGGAGCCAAAGACGTTGTCCTCGCGGTTGGGCTCGGGCCACAGGTCCACCTTGAAGTGTTCGGGTACGTCGCCCGCCGTGGGGATTTTGTAGGTGCTGGGGGCGTGCGTGCTCAGGTGCCCTTGGGCGTTCCAGACCAGTTGCTCGCTGGTCAGCCAGCCCATGCCCTGCACAAAACCGCCCTCGATCTGACCGATGTCCAACGCCGGGTTGATGCTGCGACCCACGTCATGCAGGATGTCCACTTTGAGCACCCGCGTCTCGCCCGTGAGCGTGTCTATGGCCACCTCGGTACAGGCGGCGCCGTAGGCGAAGTAAAAAAACGGCCGGCCAGTGAGTGTGGTTTTGTCGTAATGGATTTTGGGCGTGCGGTAAAAGCCGTCACTCCACAGTTGAATGCGGTTGGCATAGGCCGCTTGCACCACGTCTTCAAAGCGGCGCGTGCTTTTGGGCGAGCGCACTTGCCCACCGCCAAACTCGACGGCGCCAGCGCCACAGCCGTCCAGGCCGGCCACAAAAGCGGCCAGGTTGTCGCGCACATGGCGGGCGGCAAATTGGGCGGCACGGCCATTGAGGTCGGTGCCCGCCGACGCAGCCGTGGCCGAGGCATTGGGAATGGTGTGCGTATCGCTGGCGCTACACAGCACCGAGGCCAGCGGCACGCCCAGCTCGTCGGCCACGATTTGGCTGATTTTGGTGTGCAGGCCCTGGCCCATCTCGGTGCCGCCGTGGTGCACGCGCACGCTGCCGTCCAGGTACACATGCACCAGCGCCCCGGCCTGGTTGAACAGCGTGGCGGTAAAGCTGATGCCGAACTTGACCGGCGTGATCGCCAGCCCCCGGCGCACCACCGGCGCGCTGGCATTCCAGCGGGCCACTTCTTGCATTCGCTGGCGGTACTGGGCGCTGCTTTCCAGGCGCGTAAGCAGCGGCGCCAGGATGTTGTCCTCCACCTTCATTTGGTAGTGCGTGGTGTCGCGGCGGGCAGCTGCGCCCGGGGCCAGGGGCTCGTCGCTGTAAAGGTTGCGCAGGCGTACGTCCAGCGCGTCTTGGCCCAGCGCGCGGGCGATATCGCCCATGATGGCCTCGATCAGGATCACGCCCTGTGGACCGCCGAAACCGCGAAAAGCGGTGTGGCTTTGGGTATTGGTTTTGCAGCGGTAGGAGGCGATCTCCACGTCTTGCAAATAGTAGGCGTTGTCGCTGTGAAAAATAGCGCGGTCGGCCACCGGGCCGGACAGGTCGGCGCTAAACCCGCAGTTGACCGCCATGTGCAGTTGCAGGCCGTGCAAGCGGCCGCTGTCGTCATAGCCCACGGTGTAATTGCAGACCACGGGGTGGCGCTTGCCGGTGATCATGAAATCGTCGTCGCGGTCCAAGCGCAGCTTGACTGGCGCACCCACCACGTGCGCTGCCACGGCGGCCCATACGGCGACATGACCAGCCTGCGTTTCTTTGCCGCCAAAGCCGCCACCCATGCGTCGGCATTGCACTTGCACCGCATGGTTGTGCAGGCCCAGGGCATGCGCTACCCAATGCTGCACTTCGGCCGGATGCTGGGTGCTGCTGTGCACCGTCCATTGGCCCTGGCTTTGGGGCAGCGCGTAGGC
>Ga0114959_10004847_pt1 | contig 10194 bp, 7 predicted proteins | sample C_130625_EF_Meta_FD_87317 | JGI IMG/M metagenome (GOLD analysis project Ga0114959, IMG submission 87317) | Freshwater microbial communities from Lake Croche, Canada to study carbon cycling - C_130625_EF_MetaG | ecosystem: Environmental > Aquatic > Freshwater > Lake | place: Lake Croche, Canada...
TCTCAAGACCAATAATGCCACCCCCAATCACCAGCATACGCTTGGGAATAAAAGGTAGTTCTAAGGCCCCAGTGGAATCCACAATGCGCGGATCCTCCGGCATGACGGGTAAACGCACAGGTGTGGAGCCCGTTGCGATGATGGCTTTTTCAAATTGAATATCTTCTGCTATGCCTTCCGCGTTAGTCACTTTCAAGTTATGGGGGCCAGTGAACACTGCTGACCCTTTCACCACTTCAACTTTGCGGGCTTTGGCCATGCCAGCTAGGCCACCGGTGAGTTTACCCACTACGCCAGATTTCCAGCCGCGCAGCTTGTCTAGATCCAATGTGGGCTCAGAATAAGCCAAGCCATGACTCGATAATGCCTTCACTTCATCCGCAACCGCAGCCACGTGGAGCAAGGCTTAAGATGGAATACAGCCCACATTCAAGCACACCCCTCCCAGCGTGGCATCTCGCTCAAGCAAAATGGTTTGCACACCCAAATCCGCTGCACGAAACGCTGCGGAGTAACCACCGGGGCCGGCTCCAATTACAACCAGTTGGCAGGTTTTCACAGCAGCGCCCTCCGCATATCCGCCAAAAGTTTGCCCATCAATGCGTTGAAACGGGCCGCCAGCGCCCCATCTATTACGCGATGATCGTAAGACAGTGAGAGGGGTAACATGAGGCGGGGCTCAAAGCTAGCGCCATTCCAAACAGGCTTCATGACCGATCGGCCCACGCCCAATATCGCCACCTCAGGCGCGTTGATAATGGGAGTGAAATGTCCACCCCCGATGCCGCCCAAACTGGAGATCGAGAAGCACCCGCCTTGCATATCGGCAGGACCCAACTTGCCCTCGCGCGCCTTACTCGCAAGCTCAGCGCTCTCTTTGGCGATATCAATGATGCCTTTTTGATCGGCGTTCTTCAGTACCGGTACCACCAAGCCATTGGGGGTATCTGCGGCAAAGCCAATATTGAAATAGCGTTTATAAATGAGTTGATCGCCATCTAGCGAAGCATTCAATTCAGGGAACTGTTTTAAGGCCACCGTTGCCGCTTTGATCATAAATGCCAATGCAGTGAACTTCACCCCCGCCTTGGCATACTCGGCGTTCAATTCATTACGTAGCGCCTCGAGATCGGTGATATCTGCTTCATCGTTATTGGTCACATGCGGGATACGCACCCAGTTACGATGCAAATTCGCACCCGAAATCTTTTTGATGCGAGAAAGCGGCTTCGCTTCGACCGGACCGAACTTAGCAAAATCTACAGTGGGCCAAGGCAATAACTCCATCCCACCCAGATTCCCACCACTGGACCCCGCGCCCACACCCGAACTCACCCTTCCCGATTGCATTGCTTGCTTAACATAAGCTTTCACATCTTCTTCGGTGATCCGCTCTTTGGGGCCTGAGCCCTTCAGCTGATTCAGATCCACCCCTAACTCGCGAGCAAAGCGCCGCACGCTTGGGCTTGCATGAGCCGCACTGATATCTATCGTCGCAGCGGCGCCTCCCAACGTCCCCAAGGCATTGGTTGATGCCTGCCCTGAGGCATGTCCCGCGTTGGCACCTGCTGCGCCGAGTACGCCAGCCTCGGTCCTTGCCTCAGGGCTAGGGCTCCTCTCTCCTTCATTTGCTGAGCGTTCTTGAGGAGAGGCCATGGCTAGATTTGAAGAACCGCCATTTAAACCAGTAGGAGTGGTTGAGGCGGAAAGCGACTGTTCCGGCGGGTTAGGCGCAGCCGGAGCAGGAACAGGCGCAGCCGCTGAAGAAGATGAAGTTTGTGTCTCGTTAGCGGCAGCCTCCAGCATCAAAATTACGCTACCCTGCGATACTTTATCGCCATTTTTCACCAATAAAGCCGCGATTTTTCCACCCTGAGGGGCGGGAATATCCATCGTCGCTTTATCGGATTCAAGGGTGATCAGCGCGTCTTCCGCAGCGATGACATCACCCACCTTAACGAGAATATCAATAACAGGAATATCTTGATAATCCCCGATATCAGGGACGCGGACTTCTATGGCCATAGGGGCAATTTCCACCTTGAGTTGGTTAGCGAAAATGCGGCGATGCCAAACTGCGCCGCTTGAACCGATGCACCACAACTTCTGATCGTGGTCAGCTTCTGATTGTGCCACAGAGAAGACCGTAATGGCTGCGGTCCAATCAGGGAAGCAAGGCCAAAAAAATCCATTCATGCCCCATAGAAAGGTTATGTGGCAGCGCAGCAACGGTTCCAGTAAACTCGGAGAAATCAAACCTAACAGGGGGACAAAATGACTGATCAGCATGTTCGCGTTGTGTTCAATCAAAAAGGTGGGGTAGGTAAATCTACGATTGCATGCAACCTTGCGGCCTTATCAGCGCTTCGCGGGCATTCAACTCTGCTGATTGACCTCGATCCTCAATCTAACTCCACACAATATTTGATGGGTAAGGCGGCCACAGCCATCAGCCCATCCGGTGCCGATTTCTTTCGACGCATGCTCGATATCACGGCTCCCGATCGCGAACTGAAAGACTGTATTGTCCCCACCCCCTTCAACAATCTTTCTGTCGTCCCAGCGGTTCCTGAACTCGAAGACTTTCAATCCAAATTAGAGTCCCGCTACAAAATCTACAAACTGCGCGACGCGCTGCGTAGCCTGAAGGGTTTTGACCGTGTCTATATTGATACCCCTCCAGCGTTGGGTTACTACACCCGTTCCGCACTGATTGCTGCCGATGGCTGCCTCATTCCTTGGGACTGCGATACTTTCTCGCGCCAAGCGCTGTATTTGCTCATGGCCAATGTGGACGAAATCCGCAATGATCACAATGCTGACCTGAAAGTAGAAGGGGTTGTGGCTAACCAATTTCAGCCCCGAGCCAACCTTCCCCGCCGCATGCTAGAAGAATTGCGCGAAGAAGGTCTGCCGGTTTTGGATGCTACTTTATCGGCATCGGTTCGCATTCGGGAATCGCACGATCTCGCTAAGCCACTCGCTTTCCTAGACCCTCGCCATAAGGTTGCGTTAGAGTTTGAGGCTTTACTGGATGAATTAGAGGGGTAACCCCATGCGTTGTAGCGAGATCCTGTCGGGGCAAGCGCCCCAAGACACACCCATCGTATTAAAAGGATGGGTGAAAACCCGCCGCGATTCTAAAGCAGGGATTTCTTTTGTGAACATCTCAGATGGCTCCTGCTTTCACCCGGTTCAAGCCGTGGTGCCTGCTTCGCTTACCAATTACACCGATGAGGTCTTGCATCTCACTGCCGGCTGCGCCGTGGAAGTAGAAGGCATGATTGTGCCCTCCCCCGCTAAGGGCCAACCCTTTGAGCTTCAAGCCACCAGCCTGCGTGTTTTAGGCTGGGTAGAAGATCCTGACTCTTACCCCATTCAACCCAAACCGCATTCATTGGAATTCTTGCGTGAAGTGGCCCACTTGCGCGCGCGCACCAACGTCATCGGCGCGGTCTCCCGCGTGCGCAGTTGTATCTCAGCAGCAATTCACCGCTTTTTCCACGAACAGGGTTTTTTGTGGATTAACACCCCCATCATCACAGCCTCTGATTGTGAAGGTGCGGGAGAAATGTTCCGTGTATCCACATTGGATCTCACCCACCTTCCGCGCACTTCAGATGGCAAGGTGGATTTCTCACAAGACTTTTTTGGGCGCGAAGCCTTCCTCACGGTATCAGGCCAACTCAACGTTGAAACCTATTGCATGGCACTTTCAAACGTTTACACCTTTGGGCCCACTTTCCGTGCTGAAAACTCCAATACCAGCCGACATTTGGCAGAGTTTTGGATGATCGAACCCGAGATCGCCTTCGCTACCTTAAAAGAAGATGCCGATTTAGCCGAATCCTTATTGCGTTATGTCTGCAAAGCCGTTTTGGAAGAGCGTGGGGACGATATGGCATTTTTTGAAGAACGTATTGAGAAAGGCGTCATCGCTAAAGTACAAGGGCTTGTAGACAGTGAATTTGCCCGAATGGACTACACCGATGCCATTACGATATTGCAAAACTGCGGCCAATCGTTTGAGTTTCCAGTGCAGTGGGGCATTGATCTGCAATCCGAGCATGAGCGCTACTTGGCTGAAAAGCATATTGGCCGTCCGGTAGTATTGATGAACTACCCTAAAGACATCAAAGCGTTTTACATGCGTCTGAACGATGACGACCGCACCGTGGCTGCAATGGATGTATTAGCTCCAGGGATTGGCGAAATCATCGGCGGCAGTCAACGCGAGGAACGCTTAGAGGTACTCGATGCACGCATGGAAGCCTCTGGTCTAGATAAAGAAGTGTATAGCTGGTATCGCGATTTAAGACGCTATGGCACCGTTCCCCATGCGGGATTTGGCCTAGGTTTCGAGCGTTTTGTCAGCTATGTCACCGGGCTTAATAACGTTCGCGATGTGATTCCCTTCCCACGCACGCCCGGGCATGCTCGTTACTAGCACTCGCTAATCAAAATTATCGATTGGTATCGACTCAATACGATCAGCGGGCTCAAATCCAAATAGCTTTCCGTAGAAATACAGCTCTGCGGAGAGCGCTGATTTCATGGTCTCAGCTTTTCTAAAACCATGTTGTTCGCCTGGAAATAAAATATACGAAACGGGCAAGCCTTTGCTTTTAGCCGCTTGGTACATACTTTCGGCTTGATTAGGGGGCACGACCTTATCTTCTGCGCCCTGCAAGATTAAAAGCGCACCCTGCAGCCGATCTATATGCGCTAAGGGAGAACGTGCTTCATATATCGCTTTACCCTCAGGCCATGGTGCCACCAAACGATCAAGGTAGCGTGACTCAAACTTGTGGGTATCGGAAGCGAGTAAGCCTAAATCACCAATGCCATACAGCGACACCCCCACTCTAAAAGTTTGGTGGAACGTCATCGCAGCTAAGGTAGTGTAGCCCCCTGCGCTGCTGCCCCGAATCGCGGCGCGCATGCCATCAATCTCCCCCTTTTTGGCCAGATAAGCGACCGTATGAACCGCATCTTCCACGTCCACGATACCCCAATTGCCATCTAATCGAGCGCGATAGGCCCGCCCAAATCCTGTGCTGCCTCCATAGTTCATGTCCAATAAGGCAAAGCCTCGGCTCGTCCAAAATTGAATCGCCAATTTAAGTGTGGCGCTGCAGGCGGAGGTAGGCCCTCCGTGATTCATCACAATCACAGGGGGACACTGACCTTCCTCGCCTTCATATTCAGGATGATGCGGACGATAAAAAAAGGCATGGGTTTCTTGCCCCCCGCTGCCAGCACAGTGCATTGCTTCAGGCTCACTCAAGTAAGTTTGATAGGGCGAACTGCTGGCGCCCCCCAATGGCAAAGCAGATTTTGAGATAAGGTCAATTTCGATCAAACACTCACTGTGGGTGGGAGACCCAGCGAAGCACCACGCTTTTCCATGCCCCACTTGAAGGGCACGAAATTCACGCCAAGGCAGAGTAATGGGGGAAAAGGCTCCTCCTGCTGCGGGAATGGTTCCAATTTGAGCGTATCCATCTGAACGTGCGACGGCAACAATCTCCCCATTTGCTTGAAAGCCATAAGTACGCATCCCGAATTCCCATTGCGGCGTGGCACATTCAGCTTGCATAGGGCATAGATTGATGGGGGCTTCTTCATCATCCGAGACTGCATAAATATTCCACCATCCGCTGCGATCAGAGACAAAATGGAGCCTCCCATCGGGTGACCAGGACGGCTGAAAAATGGATTCATCCGCCCCCCCGGCTATCTTGCGAAGATGACTGAGGCCGCCGTCAGCCCACTCTGCACACCATAAACTTGAGCGATCCCAAGGCATATTAGGGTGATCCCAAGCGATCCAAGCAATGTGCTGACCATCAGGAGAAGGGCAAGGATTACTGAAAAAGTCATGACCTTGCGCGATGATGCGGTGTTGACCGCGATGATCCCCCGATAAAGCAATCGCCACCAAATAGTTTTGTGCTTCTTTTGCATCAGGATCACTGTGGTCCTCGCACACGGCCAGTAACATATTGGCTTGTGGGAAAGGCGTGAGATCAGCATAACGACAACCGGCTAATCCATGCAGTTTTACAGGGGCTTGCTGAGTACTTGGCGAGGCATCGCGATCGTTGAACACTTGCCACTCATAAATTGCCCCATCGCCGTCATGACAAAACCATACCGTATTGTGATCAGCGCAAAATGCCCCACCGCCATATTCATGCACGCGATTACGCAGGTTCCATGGACTTGCTAAAAAGGTTGAAGCAATGAGATCGGGAGGCGCATCCCAATCACGCCCACACAGCGCCTGTCGCCCTTGATCCGCAGGCCGACTCTCAGTCCAGAGGAGTTGCTTACCTGCTAGACTCAATCCACCCATACGGTTAGAACCTGAAATGACATCCTCCACGCGAATCGGAGAGGGCCAACTTCCAAAAGGCTTGCGTTGTTTAGGGGAGAGCGTATTGAAAGTGTATATCATGGAACATCTTTTCTTTTTTGTGATCTACACAACAGTGTAAACAAGGAGCACATCATGTTTCTATCAAAATTTGGATCTGCAGCAATTGTGCTTGGGATCACGCTTGCTGTTGCCGGCACATTCTATGTGCGCAGCGCTTCAGCAGCACTGGTAGTCGGTGCCCCTGCACCGGATTTCAAACTGAAATCGGCTGTTGCCGGAGAGGTGAGTGAATTTTCTCTGGCACAATCACTCAAGAACGGCCCAGTTGTTTTGTATTTTTTCCCTGCTGCCTTTACTGCCGGGTGTAATCGTGAGGCACATGCCTTTGCTGAACACATCCAAGATTTCAAAGCACTGAACGCCACCGTTATTGGTGTTTCAAACGACAATATTGAAACCATCTCCAAGTTTTCGGTTCAAGAGTGTGCGGGCAAATTTACCGTGGCTGCTGATCCTGAAAGCAAAGTCATCACCGCTTACGATGCTAAATTCCCACTGGTGGGCAAAGCGCAGCGCGTGTCTTACGTGATTGGCAAAGAGGGTAAGGTCGCTTTTGTATTTAGCTCACTCAGCGACCCTGAAGGCCATATTGAAAATACACTTAAGGCGTTAAAGGGATTGAAGTAAATAAATTTTTTCTCTTTAACCCGCCGCGTTGAGCGCTCTGACTCTTCCAAGAGCAGGGCGCGCAAGCAAACGATCAGCATAATCCGCTAGGTTTTCATGACCCAGCGGTATCTTGTAACCACGCGCCCAAGCCAAGGTATGCGCTAGCAAAACATCTGCCACACAAAAGGTATCGCCCAATATGTACAGTTGGTCACCCAAACCTTTTGACAGCACATTGGCCGCTTTTGAAAACTCCCAAATGGCCACTTCTTCAATTGCTGGAACCCTGCGCTCAGCGGGATAAATGGACCGGTGCTTAGAGAGCGTCCAAAGCGGTTGTTCTAATTCTGCGATTGCAAAATCGCACCACTGATCGCAATGACCGCGCTCCACTGTCCCGGGCTCAGGAATGATGCCTGAATCCGAAAATCGATCCGCTAAGGTGCGGCATATGGCAGCGGATTCGGTGATTATTTCTCCATCGAGTTCCAAGGCAGGGATTTTACCTGCGGGGTTAATCGCCAAAAAAGCGGGGGTACGCGCCTCGCCTGCAGCGAGATTGATATTGACGTAGTCATAGGCAGCCCCAATTTCCTCTAGCACCCAGCGCACCCGATCTGAACGCGTTTTACCGCAACCATAGAGTTTCATAGCAGGTATTCCTTATTCTTTGAATGCGATCAGCATAACTCGAAAACTGAGACTGAAAGAAGTATGAGAGCCTTCACAAAGCTGGGTTATGATTCGAGTTAGTAAATTAAGATGCTTGCATGCACGAACCCAACCCTCAATCTGAATCCTCCACACGCCATTGGCAGGCATTAGAGGCCCATTATCAGCGGCTGAAAAACACGCCCCTTTCCCATCTGTTCTCGATCAATCCCTTGCGCGCTCAGCAGTTCTCTGCCGAGTTTTTAGGCTTGTTCCTGGATTATTCTAAGCAATCTTTCGATGAACCTGCCTTTCATTCATTAATTGAACTGGCGCATTCCTGCGGGCTAGAGCAGCGCAGGGATGCGATGTTTCAGGGCAGACCCATTAATAGTACAGAGCAAAGAGCCGTTCTTCATACGGCTTTGCGTAACCCCGATGGGGATGAACTGGTCGTAGATGGTATCGATATCCGCGCCCTGGTTAAAAATGAACAAGAACGCCTCGCTGTTTTTGCTAATGGAATTCGCCAAGGCACCATCAGAGCCAATGACGGAGCGCCGTTTACAGAGATCTTAAACATTGGTATTGGGGGATCTGACCTAGGTCCTAAGATGGCAGTGGAAGCTTTGCGACCCTTTGTAAAAGAAGACCTTCGTTTTCATTTTCTCTCCAACCCCGATACGCCCGCCCTGCATGCCGTACTAAGAGAGATTGACCCTGAACGCACGCTGGTTCTGGTTTCCTCTAAGACTTTTACTACCCAAGATACGCTCGCTAATTTTTCTAGTGTCCGGCAATTCTTAGCTGAGCGTCTGGGGGGAGACGAGGCTGCAATGCGCCACTGTGTCGCACTCACGGCCTCGCCCCAAACCGCTATCCAGCAAGGTTTTGCACCAGAATGTGTATTTGAGTTTTGGGATTGGGTAGGCGGTCGCTACTCCATGTGGTCGGCGATTGGCTTGCCCATTTTGATTGCTATCGGAACGCAACACTTCAATACCTTTTTGGCTGGTGCTAGAGCCATGGATCAGCATTTCCTAAGCGCTCCCCTGCATGCCAATATGCCCGTTCTATTGGCATTAACCGGAATCTGGAATCATTCGGTGGCACTGGATCGAAGTATCATGATGGCCGCTTACGATAGTCGATTGCAGTTCTTCACGCCGTATGTGCAGCAATTGGATATGGAGAGCAATGGGAAACACGTGGATCGTTCTGGTTTCTCGCTGACACGACCTTCTGGCCCGATTGTTTGGGGTGGCTTGGGAATCAATGGGCAGCATGCCTACTTTCAGTTGGTACACCAAGGAACGCAACGGGTACCAGTAGAATTTATTGGCGTATTGAAGGCGCCGGACCAAGATCGTGAGCACCAAAGAATCGTATTTTCGAACATGCTCGCACAAGCTGAAGCTTTAATGGTGGGGCGTTCCCGCGCGCACATTAAAACCGAAATGATCGAACTAGGGTATGCAGCAGACCACGCCGAATCCTTGGCCAATCACCGAAGTTTTGCAGGAAATATTCCATCCACAATGCTTTTGCTGGAGGCACTCACCCCCTTTAACTTAGGCGCACTGGCTGCATTGTATGAACACAAAATCTTTGCCCAAGGGGTGATATGGGGAGTGAATTCTTTTGATCAATGGGGCGTAGAGTTAGGCAAAGTATTGGGCAAAACCATCTATGATGAATTGCGAAGCGAACCCAAACAGGATGAACATGATTCTTCTACGCAAGCTCTTATCGCAAGAGTGTTTAATGCGCTGCGCTAAATGAAAAAACCTGTCACCAGACGCACGAGCGCTCAGCCTTCTTCCTCATCCGCTACTTCATCTCATTCCAAGCCACGCATTCCTGTTAAAGCAGGATATAGCTTTGGTGATGACAGCGGCCTCCCCCCCGGTGTAGTGGTGAAGCAGCGTGATGGTATACAAGCTGCCAAAACCACCTCTCAAGGAGCGCATCGGCCGCACAAAGGAACCACAGGCGCTCCTCCTTTTGACGCACTGCAAGCGGGGAAAAAAAAATCTGGCGTGCGCGCAGCGAACAAAATAGCGCCCCCTCCAGAACCCGTTTTAGCGAAGAAAGCCCCCGCCCCCAAAGTTAAAATCTCCGCACCCACAGCAGCCCTTAAGCCTTCAAACAAAGTGACAGGAAAGAAAGGGCAAACCCGCGATCAAGAAACGCTCTCACACCTTCCTACACGCCTAGATGGTTTTTATCCGAAAGCGCGGGCCATGAAGCGCAAGCTCACCTTGGTGGTGGGCCCCACCAATAGCGGTAAAACACATCGCGCCTTAGAACGACTCAAAGCAGCGCAATCCGGCGTATATCTTGGACCACTGAGATTATTAGCACTTGAAGTGCGTGATCGATTGTTAGATATGGAGATCCCGACTTCTCTGGTTACCGGAGAATTGATCGAAGAGATCGAAGGTGCCAAATTCATTTCAGCCACGGTAGAAATGGTGAACTTTGATGATGAA
>Ga0114959_10004850_pt1 | contig 10193 bp, 11 predicted proteins | sample C_130625_EF_Meta_FD_87317 | JGI IMG/M metagenome (GOLD analysis project Ga0114959, IMG submission 87317) | Freshwater microbial communities from Lake Croche, Canada to study carbon cycling - C_130625_EF_MetaG | ecosystem: Environmental > Aquatic > Freshwater > Lake | place: Lake Croche, Canada...
AGCAAAGCTTTATCAACAGGTATTGAAATGGTATGGATTAATGGTCAGCTTACTTATCAAAATCAAAAGGCTACTGGTAATTATCCGGGGGTGCTTATCAAAAGAAAATAAATTTCAAAAAAATAATTTTAAAAATAAATTAAGGTTAGCAAGATGAACAATGCAATTGTATTAACAAATGGATTATTGAAAGCATTAGATGCTAAAACAGCACATGGGCTTATTAGAGGTACAGATCGCTTTTCCATTAAAGGCGTGGTAGACTGCGCAGATACTGCTGGACAAGATGCTGGAATATTATTAGACGGTAAAAACAGAAATATACCCGTTTTTGAAAACTTACAGGATTCGCTAAATGCGCTTACCGATATTCAATTTTTAGTAATTGGAGTGGCTACAGTAGGTGGAAGATTACCTGGTAATATGTTAGCTACTATTATTGAAGCTATTCATGCAGGGTTATCTATTGTAAATGGTTTGCATGAATATTTAAATGAGAAGCCAGAGATAGTGGCGCTTGCTAAAGAAAAAGGTGTTCAATTAATTGATGTAAGAAAACCTAAAACAAGAGAGCAACTTAGTTTTTGGACAGGAGATATTTACAAAGTAACTGCACCCATTATAGCAGTAATAGGTATGGATTGTGCCATGGGCAAAAGAACTACTGCTAGAATGTTAAGACAGGCTTGTGAATCAGAAGGACTCAAGGCTGAAATGATTTACACTGGTCAAACCGGCTGGTTACAAGGTGGTAAATATGGTTTTATTTTTGATTCTACTTTAAATGATTTTGTTTCTGGAGAATTAGAAAATGCCATTGTTACTTGTTGGAAAGAGACTGCACCTGATTTTATTTTCCTAGAAGGGCAGTCTTCTTTAAGAAACCCAAGTGGTCCTTGTGGTATTGAATTATTAATATCAGGCAATGCTAAACATGTAATATTGTTATTTGCCCCTAAGCGTAAATATTTTGACCACGATGAAAAATGGGGGGCTATTCCTAGCGTTGAATCGGAAATGGAGATTATAGAAAAATTAGGTTCAAAGGTAATAGCTGTTGGTATTCATACCGAAGACTGTACCACCGAAGAAGCCTTTGCCTTCCAAAAACAGTACGAGCAAAAATTAAACATACCTGTATTATTACCTATTCAAGAAGGAGTAGATAAAATTTTACCTACTTTAAAAAACTTAAAAAAATAGTCTGTTTAGTATTAGCAAAATATTTATACAATAGTGTAAATAAAGAATCAAAAATAAATAATTAGTATCCAATGAAAATAGTTGCCGTAAGATCTTATCTAAAAAAAATGGCTTTAACCAAGCCCTACACAATTGCCTATAGTACATTCACCGATGTAAGCTTGGCTTTTTTTGAAGTAGAGTTAGCAAATGGCATGGTAGGCTATGGTTCTGGAAGCCCCGCAGGAGAAGTGGTGGGTGAAACAACAGCACAAACAGCAATAAACTTAGAAACTGAATTTGTTAAAAATTTTGTAGGCAGAGATATTCGTCATTTTCAAACATTGATTTACGAGAGTAGACGACAATTTGACCACCTACCTGGAACACAGGCTGCTATTGATATTGCCATGCACGATGCTTTTGGTAAATTCATAGGTATTTCAGTGGCTGAATTTTATGGTCAAAAAATAAAATCCTTACCTACCTCTATTACGATTGGTATTAAAAGTGTAGAAGAAACTTTAGAAGATGCTGCCGAATTCTTAAGCCTAGGCTTTAAAGTATTAAAAGTAAAATTAGGATTAAACCTAGAGGAGGATATTGAAAGAATAATTAAGTTACACGAAAAATATCCCACTGAATATATTATAAGAGTAGACCCAAATCAGGGCTATAGCTTAACCGATTTAAATAAATTTATAGAGGCTACTAAAAAACTGAGTATTGAGTTAATAGAACAACCTTTACCCGTTGGTAAGGAATTAGAATTATTAAAAGTAGATGCTAGTTACCGTTCTATATTAATGGGAGATGAATCACTGAAAGACCCGCAAGCTGCTTTGGAATATGCCATAAGCAAACCTTTTGGTGTATACAATATTAAATTAATGAAATGCGGTGGAATTATGGGTGCTATGGAAATAGCTACCATTGCTAAAAATGCGAACATTAACTTATTCTGGGGCTGTAACGATGAAAGTATTATTAGCATTACTGCAGCCTTGCATGCGGCCTATTGTTGTGCAAATACTAAATACATAGATTTAGATGGCAGCTTTGATTTAGTAGAAGACTTAGTTACAGGTGGTTTTGAATTAAAAGATGGATACATGCATATCAATAGCCAGCCTGGATTTGGGGTTATAAAACTATAGTGAACTAACTATTTGAAATAATGTAGTTTCTATAGAATTCCTTAAATTGTAGAATGGAAGTATTAAAACCCAAAATAGGACTAAGCGCTGCTACTTTTTTAGTAGTGAGTTTAATTATTGGTTCTGGTGTGTTTAAGAAGTTGGCGCCCATGTCTCAGGAACTAGGTTCTCCCTTATTAGTGATACTTTGTTGGGTAGTTGCCGGGCTTATTAGTTTAGCAGGCGCATTATCTACTGCTGAGATGGTAAGTATGTTTCCTAATTCAGGAGGGGAGTACTTTTATTTTCAAAAAGTATATGGCCGCTTTTTTTCTTTTATGTATGGATGGGCCAGCTTCACTGTTATTAAAACGGCTTCTATTGCAGCCTTGGCTTATATTTTTGCGCAGTCCATAACAAGTTTATTTCCAATTCCCATAGTTGGAGACAGCATTCGCATTTTAGGGATAGCCATTACACAGTCTTTATTTATTAAATTAGTAGCTTCCTTTTTAATTATAGGACTTACCATATTAAATTATAGAGGCGCAAAGTTTGCTAGTAAATTAAGTACAGTACTTACTTATTTAATGTTAACTAGTATTGTTGCTTTTTTAGCTATTGGTTTTGGTTCTTCAGAAGGAAGTGTGGCTAATGTAACCACTACAAGTCATTTACCGAATGCCCCCAATTTACATGGGTTTAGTTTACTGAAAGCCTTATTTGTAGCCAGTTTAGGTGCTTTTTGGGGATATGAAGGATGGAATGGGATTGCTTATATTGGAGAAGAGATCAAAAATCCAAAAAGAAATTTACCACTAGCATTAGGTATTGGTACTTTAATAGTCATGACCTCTTATGTTTTATTAAACATTGTTTTCTTATATATCTTACCCATTGATTATTTTATACAACTCACCCCCAATAAAATTGCGGCAGTAGAAGTGGCTGGAAAATTAAGTGGACATATTGGAATGGTACTTGTAGCTAGCTTAATTGTTGTGACTACTTTGAACTCTACCAATAGTACTATTTTAACTTCAGCTAGAATGATGTATGCAATGGCAAGAGATAAATTATTTTTTTACAAAGCTGCGAATGTGCATCCCAAATACAATACACCGGATATGGCTTTATTCATTCAAGCCTTTTGGGCCATTGCCTTGGTATTCTCTGGAAGCTTTGATCAATTAACCGATATGCTAATTTTTGCTTCTTTTATATTTTATGGAAGCACGGCTTTAGGTGTAATTATATTAAGAATAAAGCATCCGGAATACGAAAGAAAATATAAAGTAATAGGCTACCCTTTTGTGCCAGGCCTGTTTTTATTATTCTGCGCAGCCTTATTTGTTATTACTATTTTCAATAAACCCTATGAAGCCATTTGGGGCTTAAGTCTTATTGCTACTGGCTTTCCTGTGTATTGGTATTTGAATCGTAAATAACTACCTTCTCCCATAAATGGGCATAGTTATTTCTAAATTCATCATGAATAGGATGTCCTTGATACACTATTTCTTCTTCAGCAGTATTGAAAATACATAACCAAGAATAAGTATAGCCTTTTTCTATTACCGACCTATTGGTAGCGGCAGGTGTTCCAATATCCGAAAAACGAATACATTCAATAGTAGCTAATTTTTGAAGCCCCTCTAATAATTTATTTTTATCAGCAACCGACGTAGGGTTTTTTAAATAAAAAAGTACATGATGTATAAAAATATTACTAGAAATATGCTGATTCATAATTTTTAATAGTTATTAAATAAAAAAATGATTAAATATATTATCCTTCTAAAATGGCTTTAGCATACTCGAAACATTTTTTAGTTTCTTTTACTGCATCTGATCCTGCAGGAATATCATATTCTAATTCAATAGAAGCAGGTATTTTATATTTTTTTGTTTTTAATAATGTAAGCACTTCTTTAAGTGGTGTATCGCCTTCGCCCCAAGGCATATTTTTTGTACCATTTACTTTATTCTTACGATCCTTAATATGCATACTAGAAATGCGATCATGTTTTGCTTCTATTAAAGCTAATAAAGAGGCTGTAGTATTTGCCCCACCTGCTGCTATATAATGGCCACAGTCAAGGTTCATAGCATTATAAGGAGACTGGCTCAAAGCCAGATCCCATGCAGTATCTGTTGCCTGCATATGTGCATGATACCCTACATATACTTTATGTTTTAATCCAAACTCTCCTAATCTTTGTGAATGTGCTGCATTGGTTGGAAGCTCCACATTCACTGAACTAGCACCTAATGCTTTTGCAGCTCGCATAGCGTAATCAATCTCAGCATCTGTACTTTTCTCTCCTAAGGCTGCATCTGGTTTAAAGGCATAAATAGTAATACCTGCATCATTAAACATTTTTCTTAGCTCCACAAATTTATCCATGGAAGCTGTTTCTCTCCAAGCTCTTGCTTTTATATTTCTTTCCTCCATTACTTTCATAAAATTTTCACGAGTCAATTGTGGCATTGGACCTACTGGACTTCCTGCATAGTCCTCTGCAGGGTCTCCCATTAATTCAATGGCAGAAATCCCTGCCTCTTTTAAATACTCAATTAATTGTTCAGCACTGCCGGGCATAGATCTAAAAGAATAAGTGATAGCACCAATTTGTACCCCTTTAATTTTAGAGTTTGGATTAGCTATAAATAAAGAATTAGCAGCTAATGAGTTTTTACCCATAAATACTAAGCCTAATGAAGCTAAAGAACTTTGGTATAAAAAATTACGACGTGAATTGCTTTGAATATTTTTTTTACTGTTTGACATAGTATTTTATTTATTTTTTAATAATGTAACTTCTAATTCAAGCAGGTTAAAAATAGATTGTTTCCAATTATTAATACAACCTAATTAATTAGAATATTAAATTAAACAAATTCTTCTAAAGAATAAAGGAAATATGATAAATGGTTGTTTGATTAGTACAAGTCAATAAGCTTACCTTGTTCAGCATACTTAATGGTTAGCCCCTCAGTATTGGAAAGAGTTATATCCTTTTTAATAGCGCTTTCGCAACTTGCACAAGGTTTGATATGCGTAACGTAAATGGGTATCTTTGGAAGCATACCATTAGCAAGCTTATTCAATACTTTCATTTCTTGTAATAATAAGCGTGGTGTTAGGTGACCGTATAATGCTTTATCTGGCATAGCATTGTCAAAAGAAACTTCAATAAAAATGGCTTTAAGTGAATGCGATATTACTTTATCCGCAATGGCCTTCCATAAAAATTCTAATTGATTCGATTTTTCTACTTCATCTGCACCTGTATCTCCTAAATAAAGTAGATAATCATTTTGATTACGCACTAAAAAAGCACTGCTCTGATAAGGATTTACATGGCTTAGTATAAAGGGTGTTACTTTTAATTCGGTATTAGGAATTTCTATTTCTTTTCCAGGGATTAGGTAGTTATAAGTATACTTATTTAAAATGGGTTTATCGCCTTCGCTTCCAAAATTAGCCCAGCTCTTGGCGGTAAAATAATTATTTTTCATTATTTCAATTACCGAGCTAAAGCCATAAATATTTTTTGGACTATCATTAGGCGAATTTAAAATAAGTCCTGCAACATGATCTAAATGTGCATGCGAAATAAAATAAGCCTTAATTTTATTTTTTTGAACTTCTTCAGCACTTGATTCAGTAAATAATTTATTAGCTACTGCTTTTTGCAACCCAGCATTAATAGTGCCAGCGTCTAAACATATAAAATTATTAGAACCTTTTGCTGCCACCATATAAGAAGAGAGGTTGGCTTCGTCTAGTCCACCTTTTACTCCTAATGGAATAATAGTAAATCCATTGGAGGCATTTTGTGCAGCGAGATGAATGCTTATATGAATTGTTATAAAACAAAAGTATAAAATACGTGATTTCATGAATATATCTTAATTAAGTAAAATTAATTGAATAGAAATAAAAAACCTTATTTTTATCTATATAATATTCAATCATTATTCAATATATTTTTTAAATGCATTTATTAAGAAATTTAACTTCTTTTTTTACTTTACTGCTATTTTTAATTTTTATAAGTGCTTGTAAAAAAACACAATCTTTATCAGAAATACCTATTACTACAATTGCTGTAGATACCACTACCAATATTATTGCTAACACTAATCTACAACATATATCTGTTACTACGCAACACAATGATAATGGCAGAACTGGACATAATAGTAACGAAACAGTATTAAATACAACTACTGTGAATGCTACCCAGTTTAGAAAGCTTTTTTCTTTATTAGTAGATGACGAAGTGTATGCGCAGCCTTTGGTGATAGGAAATTTTGAGATAAGCGGAGCCAAGCATAATGTAGTATTTATTGCTACAGTAAGCAATACTTTATATGCATATGATGGAGATAATGGCAATTTATATTGGAAAAAAAATTATACCGTAAATGGTATGAGAACGCCAATGGCTAGTGACGTAAAATCGTCTTGGTGTACCCCTTATTTGAATATTACTGCTAATATTGGTATTATTGGATCCCCTGTTATTGATTCGGTATCTAAAACAATTTATTTTGTTGCAAGAAGTACTGACGGTGTCATATTTAAACAACATTTACATGCAGTTGATTTAACCACAGGTAATGAAAAATTAAATAGCCCTGTTGAAATAACAGCGCAAACTGCAGGCAAGGGTGATGCTAATAATAATGATAAAGTATCTTTTGATCCACTTAGAAATAATCAAAGACAGGGCTTGGCTTTAGTTAACGGTGTAGTGTATATTTCTTATGCATCACATTGCGATTTAAATCCTTTTCACGGATGGGTTTTAGGTTATGATTCAAAAAATTTACAACAACAATATGTTTACAATACCACACCTGACGGTGAAGAAGGAGGTATTTGGCAAAGTGGGATGGGCATTGCAGCAGATGAAGGCGGTAACTTATATATTGTAACAGGTAATGGAACGGTGGGAACACCTAGCCCCTATAGTATAATACCAGGTAATGGTACTGCAGAAAGTATTGCCAGTATTTTCCCTGAAAATTTATCGGGAAGGTCGGAGAGTGCTATTAAGTTAACACCTTCAGCAAATGCATCTTTAAAAATTACAAGTTATTTCACGCCCAATAATTATGTGCAAATGAACATAAACGACAATGATTATGGGGTAATGGGTTCTTTATTGGTTCCGAATTCAAATATTTATTTTACTGGCGCCAAGGATGGCAACCTTTATATTTTAGACAAAGACAATATGGGTGGTTATGCTGCTAATTTTAATAATATAAAACAAACTATTAGAATTAATGGAAACTTACATTGTCAGCCAGCTTATTATAAAGGAGCAAATAAAGAGTACGCATATATTTGGTCAGAGAATGATAGATTAAGAGCTATTGAATTTAATAGGGCTGCTAATAGCTTTAACACCACTCAAACATTTGCAACTGTGCCAGGCCCTTCAGGGCAAACAGGTGCAATGTTATCTCTTTCCTCTGACAATGGAAAAATAGGAACTGGTATTCTATGGGCTTCTTATGCAAGTTCTGGTGATGCAGAAAATGGAACCATGAAAGGAATACTAAGGGCCTTTGATGCGAATGATATTACTAAGGAGTTATGGAATAGTGGAAATAATCCAGGAGACTATGTTCCTTCTTTTGCTAAATTTTGCTCACCCACTATTGCTAACGGACGTGTTTATTTAGCTACCTTTTCGGGTCAGGTATTGGTTTACGGATTAATTAAATAAGTGTAATAAATTTATTTAAATAAGTGTAATAATTTTATTGCTGCAGCTTATCTACCTTATCTAAAAAGGCTTTCAATGTAGTAAGGTATTGTTCTTTATTATCTTGCATGGTTGCATGACCTGCATTTTTTATCATTTTGAATTCTGAACCTGGAATCATCGTTTGAAAATGTTGAATGGTGCTAGGTCTTGCTTCATCAAATTCACCTGCTACTAATAAGGTTGGCACTTTAATGGTAGGAAGAAAAGCTAAACGATCATACTTTAATAAATTCCCAGTGGCTGTGAACTCACTAGGTCCCCACATAAATTCATATACATTAGAGCCTGAAAATAATTTAGCAGTATCGGCTTGTTCTTTTGTTCTCTCCGTTCTTCTTAAAAAGTTTTTATAATAAAGAGTTACTGCGTCTTGATACGCTGGGTTATTATAAGTTTTATTTTTTTCATTAACTCTAATTTTGTTTTGAATAGAGTCTGGAAGAGAGGCAATTAAAGTATCCGCGTCCTTGGTCCACATTGCAGTACTAAATAAAGGGCTACTAAAAATAATTGACTTTATATGCTTTGGGTATTTAATATAATAATCCATTCCAAGCATAGTGCCCCATGAGTGACCGTATAAGTAAAAATTTTCAAGGTGTAGAGCAGATCTAATTTGCTCAAGTTGTTCTACATAATTTTCAATAGTCATTAAAGAGGTATCGGTAATTCTTGTAGACCTGCCACAGCCCAGCTGGTCTATAAATATAACAGGTCGGTCATTACTTAATGCCTTCAAATTTTCTAAACCATAACTTGAGGAGCCAGGCCCGCCGTGTAATAAAACTAAGGCAGGTTTATTGCCTGACCCATTAATGCGGTACCAAATCTTTCCGCCTTTTACTTCTATAAAACCCTCTTTAACATCATTTAAGCTAGAAGAGCAGCTTATAAAAAGTGTGTAACAAATTGTTAAGATTAAAAAGGGTAAAAAAAATTTTGTTTTCATGGCGAATAATTTTTTATAATTTTGAGTTAGAATAAATGATACTAATAATTTATTTTAAATTCAAATAAAACCTATGAGTAAAATTAAATTATTCCTAACATTTCTTTTCATCTCTATCTTATTTACTTCATGTATTAAGATGGAAGATACGAGTATTCAAGGTAAGAAAGTAACCCCACCAGCTCCTGTAAGAACAACTTAAGACCCTGCAAATGTCCCCACAATAAACTACCCCCCCCCATGTTAAAAACTAAATTTCGTTCTATTTGTGCCATCGCCACTGGCTTGGATGTCTTAGGCGATAAATGGTCTCTTATAATAATTAGAAACATGCTTTTTTTAAAAAAGTGTACCTATAAAGAATTAATGGATAATCGTGAAAAAATAGCCACTAGGGTTTTAGCCGATCGTTTAAAAAAATTAGTTTTAGACGGAATCATTGAAAAAAATAATCACCCAACAAATAAAAAAGTGTTTATATATACGCTAACTGATAAGGGAATAAGCACCATTCCTTTAATTGTGGAACTAATGAAATTTTCTATTCAACACTATCCCAATCAAATCAAGGGCAAAACGCAAGATAAAAATAGGATTTCATATAAATTTACACATGCAAGCTCTGAGCAGGCATTTATTAAAGATGCAAAGAAGGAATATTTAAATTATAAAAAAACCTTACCTGCCTAATTATAAGAATGTTAAATTTTACTAGTATTAGCCTAGTCTTCGTATATTTGACCCGGTTATGAAAAAATTTATTCTCTTCTTTTGCTTTATACTTGCTATTATGCTACCCAGCGCATCTTTCGCTAAGGGCAGCATTCATTTACATGAATTAAATATTAGTCAAAAACAAACTATTCCCAATCAGAATTTAATACAAGAAGATATATTTTTAGACAACGATTATTTAATATCTGAAGCAGAAGATGATATGAATGACGCTGTTAGAAAAACTTTTTCATTCACTAAGACAAGTACAAAAACCATTTCCTTTAAAGTAGAATATTACAGTGCTAAATTTTTAAATAAAGCCTGGTCCAATAAGTATTTTTATAACTTGAACAGCTCGCTATTTATTTTTTTTAGCGTATTTAGACTTTAATTACTTTTTTGTTAATTGCTGCCTTTCAC
>Ga0114959_10004853_pt1 | contig 10188 bp, 6 predicted proteins | sample C_130625_EF_Meta_FD_87317 | JGI IMG/M metagenome (GOLD analysis project Ga0114959, IMG submission 87317) | Freshwater microbial communities from Lake Croche, Canada to study carbon cycling - C_130625_EF_MetaG | ecosystem: Environmental > Aquatic > Freshwater > Lake | place: Lake Croche, Canada...
CGAGCGCTTTCTGGGGCTGGCGCGCGGTCGGCTGGGCGACAGCCTGTCGGCGTTTGAAGTCATGTGGCCCAGCTTTTATGCGCCTGCTTCGGCCAAACAGTCCGCCCCCCCGCCGCTTGCACCGGGGTCCGGCTGCTATGTCATCACCGAAGTGTCCTCATCGGGCGAGCAGGCCGAAGCCGAGCTGTCTGCCTTCCTCGAGGCTGCCTTTGAACAGGGCCTCGCCGAAGACGCCGTGCTGGCCCAATCGGTGCAGCAGACGCGCGCCATCTGGTCCATCCGCGACATGGGCGGGGAGCTGATCCAAGCCTTCAACCCCGTTGGCAATTTCGACATCAGCGTGCCCACCAGCCGCATCGGCGCCTTTGTGGAGAACTGCACAGCAGCCCTAGAGGCGCGCTGGCCGGGCACCACGCAAATCTATTTCGGCCATGTCTGCGATGGCAATGTTCATCTGATCGCCGGTGGCTTTGGGCCGGAGGACCTGGTTGCGGTGGAGGAAGCCGTCTATGAAGTCACGCAGGCGCTCGACGGATCGATTTCCGCCGAACATGGCATCGGCCTTCACAAACGCGCGTTCCTCCACCTCTCCCGCAGCGCAGATGAGATCGCCACCATGCGCCGGTTGAAGGCTGCGTTTGATCCGCTGGGCCTTCTCAATCCGGGCAAGGTGCTAGTTTAGATCACACCCTTGTCCGCCATCGCGTCGAGGTCTGCGGCACCAAGGCCCAGCAGCTCGCCATAAATCTCCGCATTATGCTGCCCGACCTTGGACGGCGCCGCGCGCCGGACGCTGCCGGGGGTGGCCGAAAATTTGGGGAAGCTCGACTGCATCTTGAGCGGACCGAAGCGTTCCGTTTCCACCTCGATGATCGCTTCACGCGCCTGAAAATGCGGGTCTTCCAACATATCCGGCGCACGATAAACACGGCCGGCAGGGATGGAATGTTCGATCATCAACGCATCGACGTCATCCACGGTCAGCGTCTTGGTCCAATCGTTGATCAGCGCGTCGAGCTCATCCTGATTCTCGCCGCGCGCCAGATGCGTCGCATAACGCGGGTCATCACCCAGCTCAGGACGGCCCATGGCATCGGCCAGCCGCCTCCACAGCGAATCCTTGTTGGCGCCAATCATGAACTCGCCGTCTTTGCAGCTGTAAACGTTGGACGGGGCAATGCCCTTCAACACGGAACCTGAACGTTCACGAATCAGGCCCATGCGGTCATATTCAGGCACCAGCCCTTCCATGACCTGAAGCACGCTTTCATAAAGCGCGGCATCAATAACCTGCCCCTTGCCGGAGCGATCCCGTTCATGAAGGGCGGCCAGGACGCCCATGCAGCCATAGGTCGCGGTCAGCGTGTCCCCGATGGACACGCCCATGCGGCTAGGCGGGAGGTTGGGTTCCCCCACGATATAGCGCCAGCCGCCCATCGCCTCCCCAATGCCGCCAAAACCCGCGCGGTTGGAATAAGGCCCTGTCTGTCCATAGCCGGACATGCGCGCGATGATGAGGCCAGGGAATTCGGCCAGCAAGACGTCCGGCCCAAGGCCCCATTTCTCCATCGTGCCGGGCTTGAAGTTCTCGATGAGAACATCGGCCTGCGCAATGAGCCGCTTCACCAGCGCCTGACCTTCGGGCACGCGCAGATTGGCGCTCACCGACCGCTTGTTGCGGGCGATGACTTCCCACTGCACCTTTTGCGCGCCTTGACCCCATTCGCGCATCGGATCGCCGGTGACCGGCGGTTCGACCTTGATGACGTCGGCCCCCATGTCACCAAGGAGTTGCCCACAAAACGGCCCGGCCAGCAACTGGCCGAGTTCAACAACGCGAATGTCCTTCAAAGCACCTGTGTTCAGAACAGTCACTCTGCGGCCTCCAGATGCTGCCACACAGGCTGGACAGGCGCGGGCAGGCCTGTTTCTGCCAGACAATTGGCACGCAGCACCTCAATGCCGGGACCAGAGTTGAACAGCAGCAATTCGCCCCGCTCTTCGCGCATTTCGGCCCGCAGCGTCTCCGTCGCGGCGGCATCAACGACGCCTGCCGCATCCGCAACCACGCCATAGTCGCGCGCGCCCTCAGGCGTCACAAGACCCTGCGTGATCTCCTTGGCGACCAAGGCAGGATCACGCTCAAGCGCGTCACCCCAGCCACCGCCACCCCAGGTGATGAAGTGCAACTGATCATCGACCTGAACATCAATATCTTCGACCTTGTTGCCGATGATGATCTGTTCGCCCGAGACCTTTTCAAGGATCTTGCGTGCGCGCTTGCCGGGTTCCCCGCCATTCACGCCCCAAGGGGGCACGAACCAGCGGTCATCATGGATCGAGATCGTGCCGGCTGAGAGGAAACGGTAGGTCATGTGAATGCCATTGCCGCCGCGATGGAGGCCCGCACCACCTGAGTCCGGCTCGGTCTCATAGCGTTCAATGATCATCGGGAAGTAGCGTTCCAGAAACTCATTGGGCACGTTGGTAAAGCCGGGCCAGAGCGAGTGGCCGTCCGGCCCGTCGCCCAAAGGACGCCCGGGAATGCCGCCAAAGCCGATCTGGAAGAGCTGGAACCAGGCATTGCCTTTTCCGGGGCGCTGATCATTGCCTGAATAGAACAGATGCGGCGACGAGGAGAAGCCGGCTGCGTTCAGGAACTCCGGCGTCTTCTGACCGAGCAGACCGCCCAGAATGTCAAAGATGCGGCCCAAAGCATGGGTGCGGCCTGACAGCGCTGCCGGGAAGATCGGCTTGAGCAGCGACCCTTCAGGAATGCGGACATCGATGAGATCGTAGAAGCCGTCATTGAACAGGATCTGCGGATCGAAGACCATGATCATGTAGATGCCGAAGAACATCTTGAACATGTTTTCGTTCAGATAGAAGTTGATCGAGGCGATTGATTGCGGGTCGGTGCCGTCGAAATCGAGGATAACGACCTCGCCTTCGCGGCGCATCGTGCACTTGATGCGATAGGGGCCAAAGCCCATGCCGTCATCACAGATATAATCCTCAAAGCTCACCGGCTCTTCGCTGACGGCCTGGCTCAACAGCGTCTTCATCGCACGGTGGTTGCGGGCGAGAAGTTCCTGCGTGGCCGAGACATAGACATCATCGCCAAAGCGCTCTGCCATTTCGATCACCCGGCGGGCGGCCACACGGCAGGACGCGATCAGCGCGTTCAAATCTGCCGCACACCAGTCCGGCTTGCGCGTCTGGTGCATGACGAGCTTCATCAGATCGTCATTATATTCGCCCTTCTTCCAGATTTTAACGGGAGGAATGCGGACGCCTTCTTCAAAGATGGAGCGGGCGTTAATCGGCATGGAGCCGACAACCTTGCCACCAATGTCGGACTGGTGGCCGAACATCGAGGTATAGGCGATCAGGCGCCCGTCCTTGAACACAGGCAAAAGGACGAGCCAGTCATTGGAATGGCTGACCGCCCCGCCGACCGAATAAGGGTCTGACAGGAAGATCATATCGCCGTCTTCCAGCGTGCCTTCATAATTGTCGAGGAAGCCGCCGATGAAGCTGCCGAACTGGCCGACGATCATCTTGCCGGTGTGGTCCGCAATCAGCGGGAAGGCATCGCCCTGTTCGCGGATACCCGGCGACATGGCGGTGCGGACAAGTGTGGCATCCATTTCGACACGTGCATTGCGCAGCGCGTTCTCCATGATGTCGAGCGTAACCGGATCGATGGCGACCTTCGCGAACGGTGTCGTGTTGGTCTGAACGATTGTTGCAGGCATGGTTTTGTCCCTTTCGTCAGGCCAGATTGATGAGGATGTTGCCGACAGGATCGACAGTGGCGACGCAGCCGGATTCGATCAGCGTCGTGGAGTCCATTTCGCACACGATGGCAGGCCCGGGGATGATGTCCCCCGCCTTCAACTTCGCACGGTCATAAATGACCGCCGCCTGTTCGCGTCCGTCCATCCAGAGCGTGTGATCTCTGAGCTTTGCAGCTGTCGGATCGCCATTGCCCTGTTCAATCGGCGGCGACGGCAGATCCAGCGCGCGGCCCAAGGCCACGGCGCGCAGGTTCACAATCTCATGCGGGGTATCCATGTTGAAGGTGAAGAGCCGCTTATGCTCCTCGTCAAAGCGGCCAAGAATGCCGGCAATGCCTTCTGCGGCGAGCAACTCTGCCGAGATCGTCAACGGCACTTCAAACGCCTGTCCGGCATAGCGGACATCGACTTCGAAAGCGGTGGTGATCTCATCTGCGGGAACACCGTCGGACAGGAGTTCTGCCGTCACCTGTTCCGCCATTTCGGCGAGCACCGCGACCAGATCTTCAGGCTTGGTATCCTGCGCCAGACGCGACCAGGACCGCGCCGTTTCCGTCCGCATCCGTGTCGTCGCATCGCCCAGCGCGCACAGCACGCCGGGGCTGACCGGAGAAATGGCAGGCCAGCTGCCCATCAGCTTGGCGACAGCATTCACATGGAGCGGCCCTGCCCCACCAAAGCCCATCAACGCGAAGTCGCGGGGGTCATAGCCTTGCTGGACGGAGATCATCCGCAGCGCGCCAAACATGTTTTCATTCACGATGTCGATGATGCCGCGGGCCGCCGCCATCAGGTCAATGCCCAAAGCATCGGCAATGGTCTGGACAGCGGCCTTGGCCCCTTCGCGGTCGAGCTTGAAGGTGCCGCCGAGCAGATTTTCCGGCAGATAGCCGAGCACGACATTGGCATCGGTCACGGTCGGCGCGACGCCGCCTTTGCCGTATGCGACCGGCCCCGGCACGGCACCGGCGCTCTGCGGGCCGACGCGAAGCGCGCGGGTCAATTCGGGCACATAAGCAATGGAGCCACCGCCTGCACCGACCGTCTTCACATCGAGCGCCGAGGCGCGGACGGAAAGATGGCCAACTTCGGTGGTGCGCTGGCGGCGGGGTTCCAGATTTTCAATCAGCGCCACGTCGGTGCTGGTGCCGCCGACGTCGAGCGTGAGGATGTTCTTGATGCCCGCATTGCGGCCGACCCAGATGGCGCCTGTGACGCCCCCTGCGGGTCCCGACATCAGGATGCTGACCGGATGCTCTTCGGCCTTGGCCGCGCTCATCAGGCCGCCATCGGACCGCAGCAGCGACAGCTTGCCGGTCATCCCTTCCTTGGCCAGACGGTTGCGCAGGTTCGACACATATTTGCCGACCACCGGACGCACCGACGCGTTGGCAACCGTCGTCAGCGTCCGCTCATATTCCTGCATTTCGGGCAGAACTTCATGGCTGAGCGAGACGGGGATGCCCGGCAGAACGTCTGCTGCGATCTTGCCGATGCGCGCTTCATGTGCGCCGCTGGCATATGCGTTGATCAGGCTGACCGTGATCGCCTCAACACCCTGGCCTTTCAGATAGGTGAGCTGCGTGCGGACATCGGCCTCATCGAGCGGACGGACTTCCTTGCCTTCCGCATTCATGCGGCCTTTGACGGTGACGGTGTTCTCAAGGGCGGCCAATGGCTGCGGCTTGGGCCAGATGATCCATGCGGCCAGACCACCCGGCACAAAGCTGCGCGCGATCTGCATGATGTCGCGATAACCTTCGGTGGTGACGAGGCCGACCTTGGCACCCTTGCCTTCCAGCACGGCATTGGTCGCAACCGTTGTGCCGTGGAGGAAATAATCGATCTGATTGGCGGCCACACCGGCATCGGCGCAGATGGCTGTCACGCCATTCAAAATGCCCTCAGAAGAATCATGCGGCGTCGACGGCGTCTTGTGCCGCCAGAATGCGCCTGTCGCTGTGTCGAACAGCAGGAGATCGGTAAATGTACCGCCGACATCCACACCCAAACGATAACCCATGGATCGAAAGTCCCTTCTTTATGCCTGTTTGGGGAAAGGCGGCGCTTTGGCCACCATACCCGGAAGTGAACGCTGCATGATCTCGCCCAGCCAGTGATTGGCTGAAACGAGCGCGGAAAGATCAAGGCCGGTGCGCACGCCTGCGCGCTCCAGCATGTAGATGACGTCCTCGGTGGAGACATTGCCCGCAGCGCCCGGAGCAAAGGGGCATCCGCCAAGGCCGCCAATCGAGGCGTCCACAGTCACAGCCCCCGCCCCAATCGCGGCCCACACATTGGCGAGGCCCGTGCCACGCGTATTGTGGAAATGGACCCGCACCGGAATGTGCGGCACTGCCGCCCGAACCTTGGCCACGAGCGCGGCCACCTGCGCCGGATTGCCGACGCCGATCGTATCGGCCAATCCAATCTCCACGGGCGCAGCTTCCGCCAGCGCAACCGCCATCGCAACGACGCGGTCTTGCGCCACTTCGCCCTCAAACGGGCAACCAAAGGACGCGCCAATCGTCACTTGGCCGGTCTTGCCCGCCGCCTGTGACAGAGCGATGATCTCTCTAGCAGCGTCCACAGAGCCGTCGCTGGTTTGCCCCTGATTGGCCATGGCAAAGCTGTCCGTCGCCACAGCGACAGCCCCCAATTGGTCAATCCGCCCGGTGGCGAGCGCCCGCGTCGCGCCGCGCGCATTCATAACAAGGCCAATGAATGTCACGTCTTCGCGCTGTGGCAGACCGTCACAGACAGCTTCTGCATCGGCCATTTGCGGCACGGCCTTAGGATTTACGAAGCTCGTCACCTCAATCCGGCGCGATCCTGCCGCAATGGCCCGCTCAATGAGCGCGATCTTGTCCGCCGTCGCGATCAGGGTTTTTTCGTTCTGAAGGCCATCGCGCGGGGCGACTTCGACCATTTCAATGGTTTCTGTATACATTATTCTGCAGCCTCTTGGAGCTGCGCGTCGGCAAGGCCGCGGTGCGCATCGGCATAGGCATGGTAGGCCCGCAGGATATGGCTGGTCATGATCGCATCTGCCCAACTGCCGTCGCGCCGCGCAAAGGCGGCAATGAGTTCCTCATGTTCGCCATGCGAGCGGCGCAGCTCATCATGTCCATAATGGTGCGCGGTGCGCCAGACGACCGGCTGTTCCACCAGCGTGCCAAGCACAGAGGCGAGCCTGCGCGACCCAGCGACTTCCAAGATAACGGCGTGAAACTCCCGATTGCCCTCCAGAAATCCGGCGACATCGGGCGTTGCGCGCGAAACAGCGGCTGCAATCAATCGGTTGGCAGCACGCATCCGGTCCAAGGCAGTGTCGGTCATGCGCTCTGCCGCGCGGCGGGCAGCGCGCCCTTCCAGCATCGCCCTCAGTTCAAAAGCGTCGGCAACATCATTCAAAGACCAGTCGGCGACAAAGCTACGCTGCGTGTCGGTGCGCACAACAAGAAGGTCGGATTCCAGCCGCCGCAGCGCGTCCCGCACCGGAGTCCGCGAGACGCCACACTTCTCGGCGAGAGCCTCTTCAACCACTTGCGCACCCGCCGGCAGGTCGCCCGACAGAATCATGCTGCGAATGGCCTCAAAGGCGCGATCGGAAGCGCGCGACATCTCTACTCCCAAAAAACTTGACCGGAGGTATTTGTATACATTATCCAATGACCTCATCAAGTCGCGTTTAAGGGACAAGCCAAAAAGGCGCGCGGCAAACAAGAACAGTCAGGGTTCGCGCCTACGACTGTATACAGGGAGATACCGAATGACGTTTTCGAAATGGCTTCTCATGTCGACCGCGGGTGCGATGACGTTCGCTGCCCCGGCCATGGCGCAGATGACAGACACAAATGGGCCGCAGGCAGAGGGCGAAGACGCAATCATCGTCACCGCCCGCCGTCAGAATGAACGGCTGCAGGATGTGCCGGCGTCTGTCGCCGTCATCACCGCCGACACGCTGGCGCGCACCGGTGCTGTGAAGGCGGAAGAATTCGTCAAGCTGACGCCAGGCATCACGATTGTGACGGGCACCGCTGAAGCCGGTGACACGCAGATCAACATCCGCGGCATCAACGGCGCACGTGACGCGGAAAGCTCGGTCGCCCTGGTTGTCGACGGTATTTTGAAGACCAACACCGCGCAATTGAACCAGCCGCAGGGCACCTTGCGTCAGGTCGAAATGCTCAAGGGCCCACAGGGCGCCATTTACGGCCGCAACGCAGCCGCCGGTGCCATCGTCATCCAGACGCTGAAGCCGACCGACACGCTGACAGGTGCCGCACGGGCCTCTTACGGTCAGTATAACACTTGGGAAGCAACAGCACACATTGCCGGGCCGCTCTCGGAAAATGTCGGCTTTGTCGTCTCGGGCTATGCGAGCAAGTCGGACGGTTTCTACCGTAACGTGTTCACCGATTCAAAGACGGTGGATGACAAGCAGAACTGGGCGCTCGACGGCCGCGTCCTGATCGGCGCGAATGGCCCGACGCAACTCGACCTCAAGGCCCGCTATTCGGAATTCAGCGGTGCATCGCTGCCCTTCAATGCCGCCTTCCACCTGCCGAACTTTGGCGGTGCGTTCTACGAAGACGTGAACAAGCATCCGTTCAAATTCTACAACAACATCCGTCCGACCAATGACCAGTCGAGCGTCGATTTCTCGGCAAAGCTGGATCATGAATTGTCGGACAGCCTGAAGCTCGTTGGCTGGGCCCTGTATTCTGACGTCAATCAGGACCTGGTCGCCGACGGCACGTCTGCGGACTTTGCCCGCTTCCTAAGTGCAGCCAACCCGGCAGGCCAGACTGCGGTCAACGCCTGCTTTTCAAGCACCGCTGCGCTGACAGGCTATCCGGTCAACGCACCGGGCGGCATCGGCGCAATCCCGGTACCGTTCATCTTTGCGCCTACCAACGGATCAACCTTTGGGCCGTATAGCCCGACGACCTGCGACGGCACGCAATATCAGGTTCGCAAGCAGACCGACTTCAGCACCGAATGGCGGCTGATGGGCGATGCCGGAACTGTCAACTGGCAGCTCGGCGCCTATTACCTCCGCATCAAGCGGACGGTGGGTGTCAGCCTTGGCGCCGACACCGGCAAAGGCGTGATCAAGGAGCTTTATAACGCGCCAACGTCCACCAACCCGACGACATTGCTGCTGGCCGACAGGTTCAACACCAATGTCTATGCAGCCTTCGGTTCGGTCGAATGGAAGCCGAATGAGAAGTTCGATGCCGGCCTCGCCGTGCGCTATGACATTGAGGACCGCAAATCATCCTCGCTGGTCCCGACCGCGACTGATCCATTCACCGGCGGTCCGATCAACCCCGGTCAGGCCTTTGGTGCCCTGACCGACAAGAGCGCAAGCTTCAAGCAGTTCGAACCGAAGGTAACGCTCGCTTACAAGCCCAATGAAAACCTCAATATCTATGGAAACTGGGGCATTGGTTTCAAATCAGGCGGCTTTAACAATCAGGGTTCTGCCCAGCTGATTACCAACAGCTTCGTCAATTTCTTTGGCGCAAATGTGAAGGTGAATGACCAGTATAAGAAGGAATGGTCGAGCGCGTTTGAAGCCGGCGTGAAGGGCAATCTTCTCGATGGCGCTGTGACCTTCGACCTTGCGGGCTATTACACGCAGGTCCACGACATGCAGTTCTTCGAATTCTTTGTCGGCGGCTTTGGCCTGCTGCGCGTTGTGTCGAACATCGACCGTGTCGACCTGAAGGGCGTGGAACTGTCCACAACGGTCAAGCCGGTCCGCGGCGTCAAGCTGTTCGGTTCGTTCAACTACACCGACAGCGAAATCAAGAAGAACAGCTCACGCCCCTATACGGTTGGCAACAAGTCTCCCTACACGGCGGACTACACGCTGAACCTCGGTGCGGAAGTTGAACATCCCGTCAGCGACACGTTGAAGCTCTTCGCCCGTGCCGATTATCGCCTGACCGGCCCAACCTGGTTCCACACAGTCCAGGACCAGTCGATCCCGACGCTGTTCTCCGGCCTGTTGCCTGGCTCCGAGCTTGCGCTTCCTGCCGTTGTCGGCGACGGCAAATATGATGTTGCCCGCCGCAATGCGTTTGGCATCGTCAACGGCCGCATCGGCCTTCAGTCAGACCGCTTCGGCCTGGCCCTGTTTGCCAACAACCTGCTCAACAAGCGCTATCTCAACGAAGTCATCACGGCTGTTGAATTTGGCGGTTCGTTCATCACACCGGGCACGCGTCGCCTGATCGGTGTTGAAGGCAGCGTGAAGTTCTAATGTAAAAGCGCCTTTGGCGTCGCATTGGCCCCGTCCTGTCACCCGACAAGGCGGGGCTTTTGCATTTAGGGCGTCATGTCGTCTGATGCGTCAGGTTGTTCGGCGAGGTCTGCA
>Ga0114959_10004854_pt1 | contig 10188 bp, 11 predicted proteins | sample C_130625_EF_Meta_FD_87317 | JGI IMG/M metagenome (GOLD analysis project Ga0114959, IMG submission 87317) | Freshwater microbial communities from Lake Croche, Canada to study carbon cycling - C_130625_EF_MetaG | ecosystem: Environmental > Aquatic > Freshwater > Lake | place: Lake Croche, Canada...
ATTGAGTTGTTCCCAATAACCCCACCTGCGGGGGCTAACGTATAAAAGTTCATACAAATGTTTACAACTTTGTATGGGGAGAAGTACGGGAAATCCTGGAATTTAGGCCGGAAGTGAAATTTTTCGGCTTTTAGGGCGGTTCTTCTTTATTTTTATAGTTCGTGAACTCAATTCACGCTTACTTTGCCCAAAAATGTTTGTACAAGTTGTTGCATAACCTGTCGCAGATTTAGATGTTTTTATGGGGAATCGATGGGCAGATATGGGCAGTTTTATGGGCAGTCGCAGGGAGTGATTTAGCGCTTTTGTCAGTGGGAGCTGATAAGCTTTCCACCATGAGTTTCAAATTTGTAGATCTTTTTGCGGGCATTGGTGGCTTCCATGGTGCCTTATCGGCGCTTGGCGGAACATGCGTCTATGCATCTGAAATAGATCGAGCAGCAGCCAGAGTTTATGTTCGCAATTGGGGAATGGAACCTGATGGTGACATTACTCTGGCGGCAAATGAATTCAACATGGATGTACCAGAGCATGATGTACTTGTCGGAGGTTTTCCATGTCAGCCATTTTCAAAATCAGGTAAGCAAAGAGGAATGGATGAAGCACGCGGAACACTATTTTGGAACATCGCGAAAATCATTGAAGTACGACAACCAAAAATAGTTTTGCTCGAAAACGTTAGAAACATTGCAGGCCCAAGGCATACGCACGAATGGGAAGTGATTATCCAAACACTTCGTGAATTGGGTTACCGAGTGAGTTCTAAACCACTAGTTGTTTCTCCTCACAGGATTCACCCTAATTTCGGTGGCCGACCTCAAGTGAGAGAAAGAGTATTCATCGCTGCTACAAGAATTAACGCCAAGGTGTCTTCTCTTTCTGAAGAGCCTGAATTGCCTTCTCTTGAACAGTTTGAAAATGGATGGGATCCTCAGAAGTGGTCACTTTCTAAGCATTTACCCCTAGAGACCAAGACAGCATTAAAGGGTCAGTCCTTGGATCTTTCAGAGGATGAGAGGAAATGGATTTCTGTATGGGACGAGTTTGTAACGATTTATAAGAAAAAGAATCCAAATCAAAATTTACCTGGATTTCCAATTTGGGTCGATGAATGGAAAGATCGTTCAAAACTTCGAATTCCTGCTGGAACTCCAGAGTGGAAAGAAAATTTCCTAATTAAAAATTCAGATCTCTACACAGCAAATAAAAAAGAATTAGATACATGGTTGAAGAAGCACAATAATCTTCAAGACTTCCCACCCAGCCGACGCAAATTCGAATGGCAAGCACAGGATGCGAAATCGCTTTATGACACGATTATGCATTTCCGACCTTCTGGAATTAGAGCGAAGAAGGCAACTTATGTGCCAGCGATGGTGGCTATTACTCAGACTTCAATCGTAGGCAAGCACTTACGGCGTATCTCAATCAGGGAAGGTTCTCGCTTGCAAGGACTTCCAGAATGGTTTGATTTCATGGATCAGCCAGCAAGTGCCACCTACAAACAATTAGGTAATGGGGTAAATGTCGGTGCGGTATACAACGTCATGAAAGCTTTAGTGATTAGAGATTTAGACTTGTTGAAATCTAACTCTGATTTATCTAGATCAATACTTTCGGCGCCAGCAAATCCTGATGAAGCCTTAAGCAGTTTTAAGGGACTACATCAAAATGGAAAAACCTCAAAAATAGAATTGAAGTTGGTCAGGGAACTAGGGTAACTATTCCCATCCACCCATCCAATTAAATCTTGAACCAGATTCACCGCCAATGTAAAAATTAGCATTTAATGACTTCGAGGCACTATTGATACGAGCCGCATCTACGATTGGGTCCGTAATTTCACTTGGCTTTAATGAAACTATTCCATGATTTTTTTGATCGATAGCAATGGTTACCCATTTATCCATTCCTTCAATGGAGCCATGCACGGGATCACTCCAACCTGAAACATCATTGATCCACTCAAATGCATCTTTAATGCCAGTCATACGACTATTTCTTAAGTTCAGTTTGTCGTCAAAAATTGGTTCTCCCGCATGTTGGAATTCACGCTGAAGTTGATGAACAGTATTGACGTAGTCAAGCGGACGCATATTACGGATCATTGAATAAATTGTTTCACTTTGGCTCATTGAGCCCACAGCAGCAGCCATCGTGGACCACCAGATCTCTACGTTGTATCCGTAATCTCTATAAGAGCTAACTCCACCGTCACAGTTTGCGATTAACCAAGGCAAATAGTGTCGCTCGTAAAACTTTGGTGACTTGCCAATGACCTCTAAAAGGGCAAGAAGCCACTGAGCAGTTCCTAGTGGATATTTGTATTTGGATGAATCAACTTTTTCAGCGTCTGAATAACCAGCTTGTGTATGCCCTGAGATTCCAGGGACAGCCATTAAGCGATTTGGGTCAGCGGCCGCATTCAAAACTTTTTGATCCCAATCATTAAATGCGGCAAGGACGGCTGGAACCGACAGTCGTTTCTCGCCAAACAGCACGATGTGGTTACTTACGTTATCAAACTCTGGGGAAAAGACATCGAGACCCAGTAAATTATCAGGACGCTTACTTGCATATTCAGGATGCACGTAAACTTCTCGGTCCTTGTTATTAACTACTGCTACAACCTTGCAATTTTGCGTTACCGATCCTAGAAGTGCTGCAGAAGTTACGCCATCGATGTCTCCACTGATTACAACAGGTCTAAAAGACCCCTCAATAATTCGCTTAATTTTACTGGCAGATGATGTTGGGAGTGTCGGATCTAATTGCGTAGACATCACTTGAATTGCCAACTTCCGCCTTTCACGGGCTGTGGCATAAATGTAGTCATCGACGTTTGGGGACATAGACGTAAGTATGCGGCTTCTTTAAGTTAAGCGCAGCTATGACGCTAGTAATGTTCATTTTGGGCTGCGAACTTAGGAAAAAGTTGGAGGGTACGTCTATGGGGGGGGTGTGGAATTGCAGCCATCCTGCTAAATTTAATTATGACCAAAGATGACTTGCCTGCAAACGCAGACCTTATTCCCTTTGTTCTAGAGGCACTTAAAAACTTAGGCGGCAAAGCCACTAACGACCAAATACGCGCTGAAGTTATCAAGGCGATGAATTTATCTTCTGAAGTAGTTAACAAGATTCATAGCGGGTCAAGAACCGAACTTGAATACAAATTGGCCTGGGCAAGAACGCTTGCGAAACAAAAAGGTGTTTTAGAAAATGCTGGTCGAATGACATGGAAAATAGTCCCTCAGCCATAACTCAGACTAAATCTTGGAATATCCCTATTAAGCGAGTTGGTTTCACTGTAGGAAAATTGAGGCGCAAGGTGGGTGACTTTTGAAGGGCTAGTCCGTTGACTGGGGAACAGATAAGTTCTCACCTTGCGCTTCTGAGGAGAATTATCCTGCTAACAATGCCGCTTCGAAGTGTTTGTTATTTAACGCGTAGGGACTTCGCTTTTCTCGGATTATTGCAATAGCTTCAGTTGGTTGGTAGCCAAGCTTTAGTAACAATTTTCCTGCCACATAGGCACTCCGATTGATTCCCATTTGGCAGCGAATTCCAACTCGATTTTTCGATAAGAACTCTTGATATGCCCACTCAGCTATCTTGTCGAGTTCTTTGTCATCTTCAGGACTTAGTGGTCCATCACCAAATCCATATCTAAGTTCTTTGACATGCCAGCCAACTGGTTGGCTGTGTGCATAAAGCGAAATAACCACATCAAACATTTTTTCTTCTCCAAAATTTGGAAGCCTTTTAGGTACATTAACGACATCAAAGTCATCGGTTCCACCAACCCAAAGATTAGGGATGATTTCGCTCCAAAGACTTAGTGGATCTTCTATTTGATAATTCATTTACTCTCCTTTTAGTTAAAAGCTGGATGCTTCATATTTATTGATAGGGCGTGTAATGGATTTCCATCCATTCTCGACATTCGTGAAGTGAGGTTGCGAGTTGTTACAGATAGTCGTTCGCTCGATTGCTTTATCCCAGTCGATTTCAATGGACTATTCAGAACTTCTTGCAGGAATCGTTCAATCTGCGAATCTGATGCCAACTGCTCCAACTCTCCAGAAGAGTCGAGGAGGGCGGCCTCAATCAATGGTCTAATGTGCTGAGCCAGAGTTGCTTGTGAGTCAAAGACTTCAAGCAATAGAGGAAAACCATCTAGAGCCATCAAGACTCCTGATTGGTCTAATTGCAGCCTTGGACTTGCGTAGCTTTGATTCGATATATGCATGAGACCTTGCATGATTTCAATCAGTGAATTGGTCGGGCTTGTCGCACCCTTGGTAGACAAGGTTGAGATTCGATTCCACGTCTTGTCTTGTCTATATCGAAGACTTTCGACATCTCCTCGAGATACGTCAACGCTTCGCATCGTTGCGATTACAGAAGGCGGAACGCGACCTTCCTGACTTATTGATGTCGCAGATGGGCTCCATCTCCTTGACTCAATGCAAGCCACTGATACAAATTGATTTTCAAAGGGTTCGATGAAAATGTCATTTACTAAAACTCTTGATTGGAGTAGGTGCTCAGAGTTTAGAAACCATCCTTCAGGCATGAATAGAGGCGATGGAGAATTGTTTTCAATCGATATTCGATTGATTCGTGGATCTTCATCAAGCTCTCTAGCGACTCCATAAAGGGCGTTTCCTGGCGATTTGAGGCTAGTTAGATTGTTGGGCCCAGTACTTATGCCCCATATTTGTAGCGGTCCGATTATTTTCTGTTCTGCAAGTGTTAGTTGGTCAAAGAGAAAAACGGTAACTCCTTTCAGTCGTTCTTTAACATTAAGCTGCATTAATATCTTTAAGTCAAGTTCATTTACTTGACACAGAAAAAGCTAGTGATACTTTTACTTTTTACTCTTCTATAAATTAAAAACTGAAACAGTTTAACTGCGAGTTTCGACAAGCTTTTGAGGCTATTACCTTAAAAGAGTTTGCAATCAGCAAAATCACTTGTAAAAGAATCAAATAACCTTGGACAAGGCATTTTGGTTACTTTCTACTCTTTTTCGTAACTCTGATTTTCGCTGGTTTCTTCGGTGTGCACGAATCACAGTAGCCCCAAGGCGAGACATTCATTTCATCCGCCGCTTTAATCCAAGCCCCACAGCCGAGGCAGAATGGGGTAGTTGGATCAACTTCCTCATTCATAATTATCACGGCGAAACGCAGACTGTTTCGAACCACCACCCCATCTAATAGAGATGGGGGTGGATGGTTCAATCAACATTGTCCGAACCATTGAACCAGTCGAACCAGAAAGGCATTTGGCGCAGTGGTTCATTCTTCAATTTCTCTATGTTCTTCTAAATATGCAATTCTGGCAGCATCAAAATTTCTTCGTGAGAATCCATGCTCTTTACAAATGGATTTCATCGAACCATAGAGTTTAGTTAGACCAGTTTGGTGTTTTGGATTTGATGCAAGAAACTTCCCAATCTCAAGAATCATTTTTTCATGGCGTTCAACTCGATTCACCAATTCATACCAGTCTGGTCCACCAGTAAGCAGGTGTCTCAATGGCTCCAACGTTCGCGAAATACCGAATTCAAGGTTCTCAAGAGGAACTCGATGTTTTTCATTGATTAGACGATATTTCGAGTCTGTTTCTACCTCCTTCATATACCAAACCAGATCAACGTCGCCCATCTTCGCGGAGCCACCTCTGGGACCTGCATCTTCTTTCTTTCCAGTGTGGTCAATTCTTATATATGCAATGTTCATTGCTTTAAGTATTTTTCCCGTGTAGTTATAAAAATCAATCCACGTATCATTGTCATTTTCTTTACCTTGAATGGTTCGACTTGCGGTATCGATGACAACAAGTTGTGGCTTGAGAATTTCAAGGACTCGCTTCAGTTCTTGACCCCCACGAGGTAAATCAAAAGGAGCGAATTCTGGAAATGAGAGGACCTTAAAATTGGGCTCTAATTCTTCCCAATCGAACCCCATATCAATCAAACTTCGCTTGATATCAGTTGTAGGAATATTCTCATGGTCGATGTAAAGAACTCTTATTGGTTCTTTTGGTGAAAGGCCAAGAACTGATTTACCAGTTGCCAGGCATGCACATATCTCTCGCACGAGCAGAGACTTACCAACACCGGGGCTTGAATAAACAACGTGCCCGCGACCTTGACAGATTATTCCATCAACGTACCAAACCTCTTCGGTCAAATCAGCCCATAATTCTTTCCAATCCACTAGATGCATTTTTGCTAAAAAGTTCTCGTCATCAAGATTTGAACTTAATGAGCCTAGGTCGACTGGCGAATCGAATTTGACATCGTAAATCGGCGAACTGGCACCGGCTTCAAATCCGCCACCTTTTCGTCGCAAAACAGATGCAATTTCAATTTCAGCATCTTCTCCAGAAAATGCATATCGTGCTGCTTGAGTTAAGGCCTCAGTAGCCTCTTCTACTGATATTTGTCCTCCTCCTATGAATTGACCCAAAACGTATGCAGCTTCGTTTAGAGCAACATTTCGTTGACCTACGAAAGTCTTCGATTTAATTCGATCAACTTGCTTCGCTAGTTCTCTCTTGGCGCTAGAGGTAGCAATCACTTTCTTATACTGATCAAAATCAAAATTAACCTCTGATGTCGATAAAATTGAATTAGCAATCCCTTTAACCATAATGCTTTGCATCTGAGGAGAGAGTTCAGAAATTACTGTATCGAAGGGACTTAGCCCATCTTCCCATTCGTATTTGAGCCCGCTGATATGCGAAGAAGGAGGGAGCATGACATATCCATTTGACTTGATATCAATGCCTTTCAAGCCTAAACGTGAGAAGTCCTTTATGAAATTGATGTTTGGATCAGCCTTAAAGTAAAAATGACGACCTCGCACATTTTTACCTTTTACTAAGTATTGTCCCGTTAGTGCGGTTACCGTTGTCGGAATAGCTCCGCCCAGCAAACTTTCTAATTGCAAGAATGATTCATCTCCACCGTTTCGTGGATCTACATCTATAACCACCAGGCCACTTTGTCGGCAAACAACCCCAACATTGTTCAGTGAACCATTTCCAAACCACTTTAGAAGTTGCTCTTTTTCGGATGTAGCAAGCGAGGGCCAATCTAGGAGTGTTGGATGCTTTCCTGCATCACTAGAACCTTGATGCGACTTGCCACATAAGCAACCAGTTGCTGCCACTCCATGGCATGGAATTAGTTTCCAACCTTGTTCCGCATAGTAGGAAATTGGGAATGGCAGGTTATTGTTGTTTCCGTCATCATTGTTCACTAGGTGTAACATTTATTTTATTCTCCTTTATAAATAGTTGAAATGGAAAGCCACCCTCAGGAGGTGGCTTTCTTATTTGGTAAATGAAGTCTTTGAAAACTCAAACTTGGCAAGTTCTGGACAATTTTTATATTCTTTGAAGTCAGGAGAAAATAGGATTTGCGCAGCTTGGAAACTTGCTTTGTTGAATTCTTCACGAATATTCCAATAGATTTCAAAACAAGCTTCTGCATTGTCCTTCTGTGATTCATCTTTTACGAATATTTCAATACTTTTTGACAACTTCTGGTCAAGCAGATGCAGAATGAGTGCTGTTTCGGCATCTAACAGATGGGCAATACCGTACTCATGGCCCAGTGCCTTGTATAAGTCTCTAAGTGCATCAAGGTCGTAGAAGAGATGCATCATCGAGTGCTCAATCAGACGAACACGATTCGCACACTCTAAGATGTCAATTGGAATACTTATTTGTTCATCTCGATAAGTAATTGTTGATGCACGTTCAAAGCTATATCGCTTCATAGGATTACCTCTAAATTCTTCTTGCGTGGGGTTTGAATATTTGTAGATTGTTCCTTTTGGGTTTCAAACCATGCTGCGACTTGATCCTCCTCATAAACCCACGTCCCGCCGAGGCGATATCGGGGTATACCTAGGCGCTTGGCGTTCATGTGTACCCAGTGAGGGGAGCGGGATAGAAGGGCTGCTACGCCCTTTGTGGATAGTTGTTTCTTTGCCATTCCTTATTCCTTTCGTTATGAGTCTAAGTAAATATCAACCTAGACTTGATTAACTCTAGAGGAAGGTCTAGGATTATGCAAACTTAGACCGGTAAGGAGAAGGAATGCTTTCTGGACAGATATACGACGGGGACTACTTGCAGACCTCAAATCGAGTTCTGACTTGGCATGACGAAAGTCCATACCGATATTGGATTGGATCACATCGAACTCCATCAGGAACCCAAGTCATCCAGAGTTTTGAGATACAACGCCTGAAGGCCAAATCGCTAAAGCCTTCTCAAGAAGAGCTCAAGGGTCGGCTCAAGTTAATTACCAATTATTCTGATAGCTCTTCAGTTATAACTGCAGGTGAGTTACGTAAATTGCCTCTAGGGGAAATCCTGCTGGAGCGAGCGGAGTTACTTATGGCAACGCTGCAGAGAGAATCACGTAAAAAAGATTCTGTAATTTTGATAAGTGAAAGTCGAACTCGTAATTCATTGAGCATAAGCACGAATTCCAAAAGTCAAAATTCTGAAATATCAGGAGCAAATTCAGAAGATGCAATATTGATAGCAAAGATTTATGTGGATCAGTGCAGCATAAGTACTGGAAGGGCAGCCCAGAGAACTGCAGAATATCTAGGCGTTGAGACAAATTTGGTTCATGTAGCGCTAAAAATTGCACGGAGAAGAAAATGGCTTACTAGTTCTGGGAGTGGAAAAGCAGGTGGCTTGCTAACCGATGAAGGATTAACGGAATTCAATATGTCTGCAGGCCCAGAGCGCGAAGCAGCTTTGACTAAAAAACGTGGAGGCAACTAATGCCGAGCACTAGAAAGAAGGGCAATAAGCACTACGCACGCTGGTATCGCCCAGATGGCAGAAATGCTGAGAAGGGAGGATTTAATGATGCTAAATCCGCACTCGACTTTGCTAAAGCAATGGAAGTTGATATTAAGCGCAAGAAATACATTGATCCAATTGACTCAAACATCACGCTATTTGAGTATATAGATACTATTTGGCGCCAAACACTTGATGTAGATGATCAAACAAAAATTGGATATCAGTACAAAATTAACAAACATATATTGCCTTATTTAGGTCATTACCCCATGCACAAAATTACCCCCTCAACAATTAAGACTTGGCTCGCACAGTTGAACAATCTCGAGGATGTGGGCGAAAAGCCATTGTCTGCAAAATATATTGAGAGCATCGGCAATCAGTTCGGTTCAATTTTGCGTGCTGCCGTCGCCGACAAGTTCCTCGTCGACTCTCCGATGGCACGGGTGAAACGAAAGAAAGCCTCCCGAGTGAATCGAGTCGTACCACTTGAATATGAGACAGTGGAAGCGATTGCAAATAGCATGAGTCCAAAGTTTCGAGCAATAGTATGGACTGGTTATTACACAGCGATGCGACCTTCAGAACTCCTTGGCTTGTCTTTGCGCCAAGTTGATTTTGAAAAGGGAAGAATTCTTGTAGACCAACAAATTAGCCGCAACCTCAGCGAAATCACCAAGCCAACATTAAAGACCAAGAAGAGTTATCGCGAGATTGCCCTTTCTTCAGATCTGAGTGAGATTCTTAAGAGTCATATCAATAAGTTCGGACTCGGACCACAGGGATTAATTTTTCAACCGTGACGGCAAGGAGATGCGATACAAAAATGCTTGTAACTTGTTTAGAGAGCATGCTCGCCCACATGGGGTTCCGAAAGGCACAAATCTCCATATTCTTCGCCATACCTGCGTCTCGGTTTTAATTGGCGAAGGAGCGCAACCAAAAGAGATACAAGAACTCTGCGGCCATGAATCAATCATGGAAACGATGGACACTTATGGTCACCTCTTTGAAAGTAATTCCGCTTCGTTAGCTGAAAAGATGGATGAAGCGGCACGTAAGGCACGATCAAAGAAAAGCAAGGAGATGGTGTTAGTCTCTTAACCGAAGTTGTTTGTAGTTGTTTTTAGTTGATTTACAACTTCATATGGGAAGAAACATGGGCAGTCTGTTTAAATTGCGGCGAAATGAGCGTGATTTTCGCAGAGTCTTAGGTTGTCCGGCTTATAGGGCGACTCTTCTTTTTTAAATCAACTTAGTCATGCAGGTGTTGTCTTCGCTAAGGACATAATCACCAAAAGCTTCGCAACTTTGATACCCAAGAGACTTATAGAGTTCACG
>Ga0114959_10004856_pt1 | contig 10187 bp, 12 predicted proteins | sample C_130625_EF_Meta_FD_87317 | JGI IMG/M metagenome (GOLD analysis project Ga0114959, IMG submission 87317) | Freshwater microbial communities from Lake Croche, Canada to study carbon cycling - C_130625_EF_MetaG | ecosystem: Environmental > Aquatic > Freshwater > Lake | place: Lake Croche, Canada...
AATGATGTCCTGGCTGGGGTGCCCTCCATCATTAGCGGTGTTTTTGTCTATGGCGCCATTGTGGCGACCCGGGTCTTCTTTAATCAAAGCTATAGCGCCATGGCTGGTGGCATTGCCCTAGCCGTTTTGATGTTGCCGACGGTGATCAAGACCACCGATGAGGGTCTGAGGCTGGTTTCCAACGACCTACGCCTCGGGGCCTATGGGGTAGGAGCCTCCCGTTTTGTCACCATTACCCGCATCACCTTGCCCGCGGCCCTGACCCCGATTGCCACAGGCATGGTGCTCGCCATCGCCCGGGCTGCAGGCGAAACGGCCCCACTGATCTTCACAGCCCTGTTTTCACCGTTCTGGCCGGAGGGAGTCTTCAATCCCATCGCCACGATGTCAGTGCTGATCTTCAACTTCGCCATCATGCCCTACGAGGCCCAAAACCAGCTGGCCTGGGCCGCTTCCTTCGTGCTGGTGATCATGATTCTATTGGCCAACTTGGTGGCTCGTAGGATTGCGGCAAGATCCAAAACCTAATAATCCCCGTCTTTCATCCTGCCCGTTTCCCATTTTTCCATTCAAGACCATGACATCATCAACCTCACCGCTCGGCGGCCAACCCTCAGCCCCCTCCAATGGAAGCACCTGCATGTCTTTGCAGAATGTTTCCATCTCCTATGGAAGCTTTGAAGCGGTCAAAAATGTCTTTCTTGACATTCCCCACGGCAAGGTAACAGCGTTCATCGGACCTTCAGGTTGTGGCAAGTCCACCGTGCTGCGGGCCCTGAACCGCATGAATGATTTGATTCCGGGTTGCAGCTTGAAGGGCCGGGTGGTTTTTGATGGCCAGGATCTCTACGACCAGCGCGTCGATCCTGTGGAGGTGAGGCGCCGGATCGGCATGGTGTTCCAGAAGCCCAATCCCTTCCCCAAGAGCATTTACGAGAACATCGCCTTTGGTGCCAAGATCAATGGTTATCGCGGCGATATGGATGAGCTGGTGGAGCGCTCCCTGCGCAAGGCAGCGGTTTGGGATGAATGCAAGGATAAACTGCGTCAAAGTGGCTTCTCCCTTTCGGGCGGCCAACAACAACGCCTCTGCATCGCCCGCGCCATCGCCACGGAGCCGGAGGTGATTTTGATGGATGAACCCTGCTCCGCCCTCGATCCGATTTCCACCTTGAAAATCGAGGAGACGATGCACGAACTCAAGAAAAATTATACGATTATTATCGTTACCCACAACATGCAACAAGCGGTACGGGTGGCGGACATGACTGCTTTCTACAACGCAGAAGCCGTTGAAGGGGGCTCAGGCAAGGTGGGTTACCTGGTCGAATTTGCCCCAACTGAAAAAATCTTCAACGCCCCCGCTGAACAGGCCACAATGGATTACGTCAGCGGCCGTTTCGGCTGATTGGGCTTGCGGCCCCTTGGTCACCAAGGGGTTCCTTCCTTTCAGCGATCTGGGGCCATTAGCAACATTAAAGGTCATAAAAAAACCGGCCCTAGGGCCGGTTTTTATTGACGGAGAGGGAGGGATTCGAACCCTCGATAAAGTTGCCCCTATACAGCATTTCCAGTGCTGCGCCTTCAACCACTCGGCCACCTCTCCAGGGGCAAATGGGGCAGATGTCAATGTAGCAGCAGCCCCCTCCAGACCCTGCGATGATTTCGCCATGACCCCCAGTCACGCCATCACGGTTCACTGGCGCCAGGCCGGTCGGGTGATTCGCCTGGAGGTGCCGGAGGGGGACTACATCTTGCGCAGCTTTGAGGCCCAGGGTGAACCCCTGCCCTTTAGTTGCCGCAACGGCTGCTGCACCGCCTGCGCCGTGCGGGTCCTGGCCGGCGCCATCGACCAGCGGGAGGCCCTAGGGCTGTCCCGGGAGCTGCGGCAGCAGGGCTACGGCCTGCTCTGCGTGGCCCGGGCCCAGGGCCCCCTGGAAGTGGAGACCCAGGACGAGGACGAGGTGTATGAACTCCAGTTCGGCCGCTACTTCGGCCGGGGCCCCGTGCGCGCCGGCCTGCCCCTTGACGACGAATAACCGCCCCTATCCCTCCGATGCTCTCCCTTTCTGATATCGCCTGCCGGGATTCGGGTCTGGATCCCGAAGCCATCCAGACCCTGGCGGCCGTGGCGCGGCGGGCCGCCTTGGCGGGCGCCCAGCCCCTGCGCGAGCTGTTTGGCCGGCTCCAGTCGGTGCGGGCCAAGGGCCTCGCCGGCAATCTGGTGACCGAAGCCGACCTGGCCGCTGAAGCCGCCGTCCTGGCGGTGCTGCGGCAGGACACCCCCAAGGTGCCGGTCCTGGCCGAGGAAGGGGGCCGGTTGGCCGGCGAAGGTCCCCTGGAATGGTGTGTGGATCCCCTCGATGGCACCACCAACTACGCCCATGGCTTTCCTTTTTTCGGCACCTCCGTGGGTCTTACCTGGCAGGAACAGCCGCTTCTGGGCGCCATCGCCCTGCCGATGAGCGATGAACTCTTCTGGGCGGCCCCGGGCCTGGGGGCCTGGTGCAACGACACCCGCCTGCAGGTGAGTGGCTGCCAAAAGCTGGAGGACGCCCTGCTGGCCACCGGCTTCGCCTACGACCGCATCAACCGCCTCGACAACAACTACGCCGAATTCGCCCATTTCACCCACCACAGCCATGGGGTGCGCCGGGCCGGTGCCGCCTCCGTCGACCTGGCCTTCGTGGCCTCGGGCCGCGTCGACGGTTACTGGGAGCGGGGCCTGCAGCCCTGGGATCTGGCCGCCGGTGTGGTGCTGGTGGAACAGGCCGGTGGCGCGGTCTGTGGCTATGGGGGAGAACCCCTGGACCTGGCCAGGGGGCGGGTGGTGGCCTGTGCCCCCGGCCTGCAGCAGCCCATGCTGGCAGCCCTGGCGACCTGTCGCCCCCTGAACGGCTCCAGTTATGGCGCCCCCGAATTGGACCTCCCCCTTTAGATCTGAGCGCATGGCTTTGCAACCCGCCGCAGGCGCCCGCGATCTCCATCCCCGCGATGTGGAGAGCAACCGCCGTCTCTGCGATCTCCTGGCCCAGGTTTATCGCCTCTGGGGTTACGAGGAGGTCACACCACCCACGATCGAAACCCTCGAGACCCTGGAGGCCGGCGGCGCGATCAGCGACCGGGAACTGGTGCGGCTGGTGGCCGACCAACCCCTGGGCCTGCGGCCCGAGCTGACGGCCTCGATCGCCAGGGCCGCCAGTACGCGCCTGCGCCACCGCCCCCGCCCCCTGCGGCTCTGGGCCACCGGCACGACCTTCCGCAGCAGTACCGATGACCGCGGCGGTCAACGCATCACCGAGCGGCTGCAAAGCGGTGTGGAGCTCCTGGGGGACGCCTCGGCCGCGGCGGACACCGAGCTGATTCACCTGTTGCTGGCATCGGCGGCCACCCTGGGCCTGCAGGAGAGCCATCGCCCCACCTTGCTGGTGGGGCACCACGGCCTGCTGGGGGCCCTGCTGGAGGAGCTGGCCTGTGATCAAAGGCCGTTGGCCCGCCGGGCCCTCACCGGCTATGACCCCCTGGCCATCGAAGCGTTGGCGGTGCCGGAGGCCCAGCGCAGCCGCCTGCAGACCCTGCTGCGGCTGCGGGGTGAACCCAGCAGTGTGCTCTACCAGATCGAGCAATGGTTGGGGCCGGTACCGCTGATTGCCAGCCTCTCCGCCACCTTGGCCAGCGTCGGGCCCACCGCCGAACGCCTGGGTCTGCGGTTGCAGCTGGATCCCAGCTTTCAGCCCCATTTCGATCTCTATGACGGCCTGGTGCTGAAGCTCGTCTGCCAGGGCGGCGAGGCGCCGGTGGCCATTGCTAGCGGGGGCCGTTACGACGGGCTGGTGCGGCGGTTCTGCACCGACCCCCTCCAGGGGGCGGGTACGGGCTTTGGCTTTGACATCGAGGCGATCCGCGAGCTGCTGGAGACCACCGCGGGCCCCACCGCCCCCGCCGGCCCCTGGCTGGTGGCGGTGGCGAGGGCCCAGGACCTGCCCCTGGCCCTGGAGCGACTGGTCGAATGCCATGGCCGGGGAGAAGCGGCCGAACTCTGTCACCAGGTGTGCGCCGATGGCGCCGAGGCCGAGCGCATCGCCACCGAGCGGGGCTGCCGCGGTGCCCTTTACCTGACGGCCTCTCCTTAGGATCCGCCCAGCTTCGAGCAGCGCCGCCATGGCCCACACCATCGTCACCGACATCTGCGAGGGGGTGGCCGATTGCGTGGATGCCTGCCCGGTGGCCTGCATCCATCCCGGTCAGGGGGCCAATCGCAAGGGAACGGCGTTCTACTGGATCGACGCCGACATTTGCATCGATTGCGGCATCTGCCTGCAAGTGTGTCCGGTGGCCGAGGCGATCCTGCCTGAGGAGCGGCCGGAATTGCAGCGCACCCCCACTTAAGCCCCAAGGCCACCATCCCTACAGCCACTGGCTTTGGGGCTTTTGTGGCTCCAGTGCCGGTTTCGGCCCCGACGAAAGGGTGGAAACCCCGACTTGGCCAAGCCCCATACCCCTGTTGCAGAGTGGTTTGAAGCCGTTACCAACGCACAGTGCTCCAGAGCGAACAGGGTCAGATTCAGATCCACACCGAGAACATCTTTCCGATCATCAAGAAGGCCGTTTATTCCGGCCATGAGGTTTTTTTACGGGAGCTGGTCAGCAATGGCGTCGATGCCATCAGCAAGCGACGCATGGCGGCCATGGCGGGTGATTGCAGCGAAGGCGAGGAGGGGAAAATCCGCATCCGCATCGATCGTGAGGCCAAAACGCTGACGATCAGCGATAACGGCATTGGCATGACGGCCGACGAGGTGAAGCGCTATATCAATCAGGTGGCTTTTTCCAGCGCCGAAGAATTTCTGGAAAAGTACAAGCGTGAAACTGACGCCATCATCGGTCACTTCGGCCTCGGTTTCTATTCCAGCTTCATGGTGGCTCGCCAGGTGGATCTGATTAGCCTCAGCGCCAGGCCAGGCTCCGAGGCGGTCCGCTGGAGTTGTGATGGATCTCCCAACTTCAGCCTGGAGGGGGCCGAGCGCAGCGAGGCGGGTACCGATGTGGTGCTGCACCTGCAGGAAGAAGAACTCGAATATATCGAGCCGGCCCGGATTCGCAGCCTCATCACCACCTACTGCGACTTCCTGCCGGTGGCGGTGGAATTGGATGGTGAAACGATCAACAAGAGGGAAGCGCCCTGGCGCAAGAGTGCTCGGGAGCTGACTAAAGAGGATTATATTGAGTTCTATCGCTATCTTTATCCCTTCCAGGGAGACCCTCTGTTCTGGGTGCATCTCAATACCGATTATCCCTACACCCTGCAGGGCATTCTTTATTTCCCACGCCTGGGCGCCCGCGCCGATTGGGAAAAGGGTGAGATCCGGCTTTATTGCAATCAGGTATTCGTTAGCGACTCGATCAAGGAGGTGGTGCCCCGTTATTTGCTGCCCCTGCGGGGCGTCATCGATTCCCCCGACATTCCCCTCAACGTCAGCCGCAGCGCCCTGCAAACCGACCGGCGGGTGCGCTCGATTGGGGGATTCGTGGCCCGCAAGGTGGGTGATCGGCTCAAGGAGCTGTACCGCCAGGAGCCGACCCGCTACGCCGAGATCTGGGACGCCATTGCTCCCTTCATCAAGATCGGCGCCATGGAGGACGACAAGTTCGCCGACCAGGTGGGCGACCAGGTGTTGTTCGGCACCAGCGCCGCTGCCCGGATTCCGGCCGACAACGGCCCCGAGGGCAGCGCCGATGGGGATGGCCAGCCCACCGAGGCCCATGCCGATCCGATCGCCTGGGGCGACAAGGCCTACACCACCCTGGCGGGGTACCGGGGCCGGTTGGGGACTGATAACGCCAACCGCATCCTTTATTGCACCGATGAGGCGGGCCAGGCGGGAGCCCTGGCCTTGTGGAAAAGCCAGGGCGCCGAAGTGCTTCTGGCCGACAGCTTCATCGACACCCAATTTCTGCCCTGGCTGGAATCCCGCCACGGAGAGCTGCGTTTCCAGCGGGTCGATGCCGAGCTGGACGCCAGCCTGCAGGAAACGGAGAGCGGCCTCACCGATGCCGAGGGCAAGGACGACAACGCCAACCTGCGCGATCTGTTCAAGCAGGCCCTCGCCGACGACCGCATCACGATTCAGGTGCAGTCCCTCAAGGGGGAGGAAGCACCGGCGGCCCTGATCCTGCTGCCCGAGCAGATGCGCCGCCTCAACGACATGGGCGCCCTGATGGAGCAACGCCTGCCCGGCCTACCGGATTATCACGTGCTGTTGGTGAACCGTCGTCACCCCTTGGTGGATGGGTTGCTGAAGCTGTCCCGGGGGGCGGTGCTGACCACCGGTGCGGGCACGGGGGGATCCCCTAGCCAGCAACTGGCCAGCGACCTGGGTCGCCACGTCTATGACATGGCCCGTCTGGCGGTGGGCGGTCTGGCTCCGGAAGATCTGGCCGGTTTCCAGCAACGGGGCACCAGCTTGATGGGCCAACTGATGCAGCGCACGCTGTAGGGGGCGGGCCTTTCCCTTTGGTAAAGTCACCGATTACTGGCCGCTCCGGGCCTTAGTCGTTCTCCCCCGTCATGTCCCGCGTCTGTGAACTCACCGGTAAGCGTGCCAACAACGGCATGGCCGTCAGCCACTCCCATGTGCGCACCAAGAAGCTGCAGCAGGTGAATCTGCAATACCGGCGCCTGTGGTGGGCCGAGGGCAACCGCTTCGTCAACCTGCGGGTTTCCACCAAAGCCCTCCGGACCATCCAGAAACTCGGCCTGGGTCGCTACGCCCGCGAACTGGGCGTGGATCTGCGCCGCTTCTGAGGTCCATCCCAGCGACTTTTGCGGACCCTTTGATGCGCCGCCGTCAGTGGCTTGCTCTTGCTGGTCATTCCCTCCCCTTCGGCCTATTGCTGGCCTGGGGAGTGGCTCCGGCCAAGGCCTTGGGTGGCACCCTGCCCGACCTCGACAAGCTGGCTCCCGTCTTTGATCTCGATGGTGTGGCTCCTCCCCAGGGTCGGCGGTCCGCCAAGGGCGGCACCGACGCCAAGGCGGTGCGCTTGCGATCTGCCGATTTTCAGGGACGCTGGCTGGTTCTTTATTTCTATCCCAAGGATTTCACCAGCGGCTGCACCCTCGAGGCTCGATCCTTCCAGGCGGCCCTCGCCGACTTCCACCAACGCGGCGCCGAAGTGGTGGGCATCAGCGCCGATGACGCCGAAGCCCATCTCTCTTTTTGTGCCGCCGAAGGGCTGGCCTATCCCCTGCTCTCCGATCCGGGGGGCCATGTCAGTCGGGCCTATGGCTCCTGGCTGGCGCCCTATTCCCAGCGCCACACCTTTTTGATCGACCCCAGCGGCCAGCTGCGGGCCCGCTGGGTGGGGGTCCGGCCCATGGGCCATGGCCAGGAGGTGCTGACTGAATTGCAACGGCTGCAGCAGCTGGACGCCAGCGCACCATGACCTCACCCCCGGCCCCTTCCAATGGCTTGGTTTCTTGCAGCGATCGGGCTGGCCGTCATCCTGCCCACCCTCGCCGGGGGCAGCGCGGGGGCGTTCAACGGTTGATCCTGGCCGCCTCTGTTGTTGTCGGAATCGGTTTGGCCTCGCCGCGGCTGGTGCCGGTCCTGGCGGCTCCAGCCGCCGGCGGGACCAGCCTGCATGTTTTGGCGGTGGCCGATACGGGCAGCGGCAACAAGCACCAGATGGCGGTGGGCCAGCAGATGGCCCAGGTGAACCGACGCCAGTCAGTGGATCTGGTGGTGTTGGCGGGCGACAACGTTTATCCGGACGGTGATCCGGCCAAGTTGGATCAGGCCTTCGTCAAGCCCTATCAGGAGCTGTTGGCCCACAAGGTGCCCTTCGTTGCGGTGCTGGGCAACCACGACATCCGCACCCGCAATGGCGAGGGTCAGGTGGCCTATCCGGCTTTGGGCATGGGGGGGCGCTGGTACAGCCTGCGGCGGGGGCCCGTGGAGTTTTTCCTGCTGGACACCAACGTCAATGCGGCCTGGCAGCACCAACTGCCCTGGCTCAAGGCCGCCCTGGCCCGCAGCACGGCCCCCTGGAAAGTGGTGGTGGGTCACCACCCCCTCTACACAGCAGGCTTCTACGGCGACGATTCGGCTGGTATTGCCCGCCTGACGCCGTTGTTCCGACGCTATGGAGTGCAGCTTTATATCAATGGCCATGACCATAACTACGAGCGCACCCAGCGCATCAATGGCACCACCTATCTGACGGTGGGCGGCGGCGGCGCCAACCTGCGGGCGGTGCTGCCCAACGAGCACACGGCCTACGCCACCAGCCAATACAGCTTTGCCGAGCTCAACTTTGAGGCCAAGAAGCTGCGAATTGAGGGTTGGAATGCCGAGGGCCAGCGCATCGATCAGGCGCTGTTGCCCGTGGGCGCTGACTGACGGCGGTGGTCGCTCCGGGGCAATCCCCCTGCGGTCACTGACCTCGTTTGTCGCCGATGGCCAAGGGTGGACCTGCCAGCCTGCCCTCGGGCGGGATGGGGGTCAGCTTTTGAGCATCAATACCCATTGCCCTTCGGGATGGTGCTTGAGTAATGGAAAGTGAATTTTCTTAACATGACGTTTCAACCCGGAGACCTGATCAGCATCAGTCAAAAACCTGGCGGCACCTATCAGGTTGTCAATTTCGACGATTTCTCCGATTGCGTCTGGGTGCGGCGCTGGCCGCTCGACGCCCGCAATTCGCCCACCTTTGCCGTCCGCGGCAGTGAGATCAGGCCCCAGGTGGTGGAGCTACGCCGATGATTCCCCCCCTGACCACCGTTCTGCACCGCCTGTTTTTCTCGGCTTGGAAAATCGCCCTGCTGGCCGGTTTGGTGGCCAGTGTCGCCGAGTTCTACAGCCTTGAGATCGGCTTCTCCTGAAGCCCCCCGCGGCCTTGGCAGGCGATGCCCGCCATCCGGCTGCGTAACCGCCCAATCCAGCTCTGCGCCCAGTCGCTCTGGTACACCGGGCCCTCCGGTAGCAGCAGCCAGAGTTGCTCCCCTAGGGGCGGGGCCTCCCTCAACAGTTCCAAGCCATGGCGCCCGACCCACCCGGGCTCCAGCAAATCCAGACAAAGGGGCATCGCCAGCTGGCGATCCCGCAGGCGCTTCAGCCAGGCGGACCCTTCCTGGCAGGCGGCAGGTTGGACCTCCACCTCATACCCATGCCATTCGAGCATTTGATGGAGTTGGGGTGCCTGGCAGCGCTTGGGCAGCAGCACCCTCGGTTGGCCACGGGCGGCGCTAACCAGCTGGAGGTCAAGCCTCCCCAGGGGCACCGTCACCAGCCCAGCCCAGTGGGGCGGTGACTCCAGGGCCTCCGGTGTCCCTTGGGCATAGGAGGGCACGATCGCCCCATCGATCAGGCCAAGGGCCACCAGTTGGGCCCAGTCCTCCGCCGCCCGGAATCGCGCTGGCACCGTCTGCACGTTGCCGATTTCACTCAGCAAGGACTGATGCAGGGGATCGGTGGCGACGCGCAGTTGCCCTTCCATCAAACGGTGGGCCCTGTAGGAAAGCCGCAGGTAATGGAGGCTGTCGTTGCTGCCGTAGCGACAGACCCTGGCGCCCCGCTGGCTCTGCAGCCGGAACTGCTCACTCAACATCTTGACGCTGCGGCAGACGGTGCTTTGGTGCAACGCCAGGGCTTGGCCGGCCTTGATCTGGGAGCCGGTGAGCTCTAACAAATCCAGGATGTGCACGGCCTCCAGGGCATCGGGAGGGGCGTAGGCAGATGGGCGATAGCGGGGCGGCAGCTCGGTGGAAACGGCGCCGGTGGAGAAGGCCATGGAGGCGAAGGAACCACGGTCCGTTCAGCGTCCCCTGGCCGCCTGGCCACCGAGCCCAATCTCCTGCGAAAGAGTGGCGGGCCCGAGCCCCCTGGGGGCCGACCCGCCTTGCCATGGGTTGGCCCTGGCGCCACAGTCAGGACCAACCCGTTGCCCCTTGAGCCCCGGCCATGGCCAGCGCCCCCACCACGCCCAGCCGCTCCTGCTTCGACCAGGCCGGCCTGACCTACAGGCCGGCCGCCAGCCGCTTCCATAGCCTGAATTCCTGGCTGGATAGTTGGCACAGCTTTAGTTTTGCCGGCCATTTCGACCCCGCTTGGTGTGGCTTCGGCCCCCTGCGGGTGATCAACGAGGACCGCATCCAGGCCGGCAACGGTTTTGGCATGCATCCCCATGCC
>Ga0114959_10004860_pt1 | contig 10181 bp, 8 predicted proteins | sample C_130625_EF_Meta_FD_87317 | JGI IMG/M metagenome (GOLD analysis project Ga0114959, IMG submission 87317) | Freshwater microbial communities from Lake Croche, Canada to study carbon cycling - C_130625_EF_MetaG | ecosystem: Environmental > Aquatic > Freshwater > Lake | place: Lake Croche, Canada...
AGAAGATGTTGGTACAGGCGACCACTCATCGCTATCATGCATCAATTCCGAAGCAATTGCATCAGCAAAACTTTTGGTAAAAGAACCAGGAATTTTAGCTGGGGTTGATCTTGCTATACAGATTTTCAACACAGTTGACTCAAATTTAGAAGTGAAAAAAAAATTGAATGATGGTGCAAGCATTGAGCAAGGTGATATTGCTTTTACGGTAGAAGGTCCTGCACAAAAAATACTTACTGCCGAGCGTTTAGTTCTAAATGTGATGCAACGCATGAGCGGCGTAGCAACGCTTACAAGTCATTTTGTAAAAGAAATAGAAGGTACAAATGCAAAATTGTTAGATACACGAAAAACTACTCCTAATTTCAGACTGTTCGAAAAACAAGCTGTAATAATTGGTGGCGGTTATAATCACAGGTTTGGATTGTATGATATGATCATGTTAAAAGATAACCACATTGATTATGCTGGCGGAATTTCGGCAGCTATTGCAATGGCAAATGAATATCTAAACAATAATAAATTGAACCTAAAAATTGAAATAGAAACTCGTAATATCCAAGAGGTTGAAGAAGTTCTAAAAACAGGTAAGATCCATCGCATTATGCTTGATAATTTTGATGTATTTACATTAAGCCAAGCTATTGAAATGATTAACGGTAAGTTTGAAACCGAGGCTTCGGGCAACATAAAACTAAAAAACATAAAACAATACGCCCTTACAGGTGTCGATTTTATCTCGGTAGGTGCAATAACACACTCCTATAAAAGTTTAGATTTAAGTTTAAAAGCAATTGAATAATTTGGAAGAATCGAAAGAAATAACTTGGCAACAACGCGTAAAAGGTTTTGCTTGGTATAGAAGATCATCAACGGTTTTAAAAAAAGTATATTTACCAGGCTTTGAAAAACTGCCACTGTTTGATGTAATTATTTTCTTTATTAAAAGTATGCGCAATGGCGCTGTTACAACGCGCGCGTCTTCATTGGCGTTCAAATTTTTCTTGGCTATTTTTCCATCACTAATATTCCTAATCACACTTATTCCTTATGTGCCAATACCAAATTTCCAAAACCAGTTGTTGGATTTGATTCATGATTTTTTGCCAGCAGGTGCATATGATGCTACAAAAGACACATTGGAGGATTTAATTAAAAATCAAAATGGGGGCTTGCTTTCATTCGGTTTTATTTTTGCACTCTATTTAGCTACAGACGGCATGCACTCCGTTATCAGTGCATTTAACCTATCCATACATGCCAATGAAAGTCGTAATTTTTTTAAAATAAGACTTATTTCAGTAACGCTTATACTAATTATAACTTTGCTATTGGTATTAAGCATTGCACTTATAGTATTCAGCGAAATTGCATTTACATACCTAGTAAACCATAAATTGGTAAACGATACGCTCATTGTATATTCTCTAGTAGCCGGCAAATGGATAATTACACTTGCCTTATTCTTCTTTGCATTTTCATTTATATATTGGCTTGGACCCGACTCTAAAAACAAGTTCCGATTTTTTAGCGCAGGTTCAACTTTTGCTACACTTTTCTCAATCTTAATTTCATTAGGTTTTGCCTTTTACGTAAACAACTTCGGAAACTATAACAAGCTGTATGGTAGTATTGGCACAGTGATGATTGTTATGTTATGGATGTATTTTAATGCCATTGTATTATTACTTGGTTTTGAGGTTAACGCCAGTTTAAACTTGGCACGAAACAAATCGATTAATGATTTGTAACACATTTACTCCAATGAATTTCTTCATATCTACTAAATAAATTAACTCTACACTCACAACACCTCGTATGCTACTTAATATAAGTTTTGTTTTCAACAATTATAAATTTTAATGTAGTTTTACACACACAATTTAAACTATGCCCGCAATAATAAATACCGATAATCACGAACTAACCAATAAAGTTATTGATGTTTTAAAAACCTGCTATGACCCTGAAATACCTGTTGATGTTTGGGAATTAGGATTAATTTATGAAATAAATATAAATGCTGAAAATGATGTGCATGTTGTAATGACTTTAACCTCGCCATCATGCCCGGTTGCCGAAACATTACCGCCCGAAATTGAACAAAAGTTAAGAGAAATTGAAGGTGCCAACTCTGCAAAAATTGATATTAGCTTTGAACCTGCTTGGGAAAAAAGCATGATGAGTGAAGTAGCTCAATTGGAATTAGGATTTATGTAATTTATATATTAGAAAAAATGAAAAAAATAGCTTTTGCAGTATGCTTAATAATTATTTCATGCCAATGTTTTGCTGGTAATTTAGATTTAGTAAATAAGGTTACTAATAAAGAATTTATCGAAAAAAATGGCAAACTCATACTTGCCGACAACATTACCGAAAACGATTACAATGAAATGATTAATTATTACCTAAAAACTGATGGTCCTAATTCTTCGCAAGCAAAGCAGTTGATTCCTTTAGTAAATTCGGCTAATTCAGGAAGCGCGGTTGTTGGTATTAGCTACTTTCAAGCAAAGTTTTTCTGCGGTTGGTTGTCTGAAAATATTCAACTAAAACTAAAAAGTTATTCCACCGAACATCCAACAGAAAATGTTCCTCATCATATTATTTTTAAGTTAGCAACGGAAGAGGAAATAAAATCAATAGACAATTTAAAGTTTAATGAAATAACAAAAACCGAAGGCGTGGCTATAGATAAGAACAAGAAAACTATTAATTACACAAAGCCTAATGATAGGATGAGTTTCAGAATTATTGTTTCGGAAATACGACAATAGCGCAAACTTATTATTGTACACAATCATATACAAAAGACATACACACCTATATACACCTAGTAAAAATTGCCTTTTATATAAAAGTCTTCACATAGTAAAATTAAAAAATCAATTAGTATAACAACCATACAATAATTGCATGGCTCTAAAATATTCACTTAGTTTGAAGTTAATATTTTAAAGTAATTTTTATGTTGGTTCTAAAGTTTGGAGGAGCATCTGTTAAAGACGCTGATGCTGTAAAAAATGTAGCTGCTATTATGCAACATTTTTTACATGAAAAAACCATTGTGGTTACAAGTGCTATGGGCAAAACCACAAATTTAATCGAGAAACTAACCCTTGCCTACTACAACAATACATCCGAAAAAAACAATTTGCTTGAGGAGTTAAAGCAATATCATTATCAGATTTGTAGTGCACTTTTCCAGGAACAATATCACCCCATTTTCGAGAAATTACACAATACCATTACAGAGCTGGAATGGGCTTTAGAGGATACCTCATTTAACTACAACCAATACTACGACCAATGCGTTTGCTTTGGCGAATTAATTTCTACAACTATTGTTAGCGAATATTTGAATCAACAAAAAATCAACAACAATTGGTTGGATGTGCGCGAAATAATTAAAACCGATGATAACTACCGTGAAGGCAAAGTAAATTGGGATTTAACCGAAAACTTATGTAAAAAAGTTGTTTCAAATATCTTTGAGAATACCAGTACAATCATTACTCAAGGATTTATTGGGTGTACATCTGAAAACTACACAACCACGCTTGGCCGCGAGGGAAGTGATTATACTGCCGCTATTTTAGCTTACAATTTAAATGCTGAAAGTGTTACAATTTGGAAAGATGTTCCTGGAGTATTAGATGCCGACCCGAAAAAATTTGAAAACACAAACATAATTCATCAACTTTCGTATTTAGATACTATTGAATTAGCGTTTTATGGTGCAACAGTTATTCATCCTAAAACAATTAAACCACTTCAAAATAAAAACATACCACTTTACGTAAAATCGTTTATTAATCCAAAGGAACAAGGTACTAAAGTTAGCAACGAAGGTTCATTGGAGCATGTTCCAAGTTATATCTCAAAATCTAATCAAGCGCTTATTTCTATATTCCCAAAAGACTTTTCGTTTATTGTAGAAGATAATTTATCGAGCATATTTGCTCTGTTTGCAAAGCATAGAGTAAAGCTAAACGTGATGCAAAATTCAGCGATTAGTTTTTCTGTTTGTATAGATAACAATGAAAACAAAGTGCAAGAAATACTGCCCATACTGCAACAACAATTCAAAGTGCTTTTTAACGATAACCTAGAACTGCTAACTATTAGATATTACAACTCTCAAATAATTGATAAACTAACTACAAACCGTAAAATTATTTTAGAGCAAAAAAGCCGACATACTTGCCAGTTTGTATTGAAGTAAGTAAAAAATCAAAAGTCAATTATAACAATTCACTAACAATAATTTTATACTTTTGACCATCATATAAAAAGGTAATAAATGAATGTAACTATTGACCCTCAATCTGGATTTTGCTTTGGAGTAGTCTATGCCATTCAAATGGCTGAAGATGAACTTGAGGCAAACGGACATTTATATTGTTTAGGTGATATTGTTCACAATAACATGGAGGTTGATAGATTAAAAGCAAAAGGATTACAGATTATTACGCATGAAGAATTAAATAATTTGCATGATTGCAAAGTGCTTATACGTGCGCACGGCGAACCTCCCGAAACTTATCAAACAGCAATTAATAATAATATTGAATTAGTAGATGCATCTTGTCCTGTAGTATTAAAACTACAAAACCGTGTTCGTACTGGATATGAAGAAATAGTTGAAAAAAATGGACTAATTGTTATTTATGGTATAGATGGTCACGCCGAAGTAAATGGACTAAAAGGGCAAACTAGTGGCAATGCTATTATAGTAATGAATGATGAAGATTTAGATAAGATTGACTATTCTAAACCAATTCAGCTTTACTCACAAACCACCAAAAGCACTGAAGGATTCCTACACATTAAAACTGAAATTGAAAAGAGATTATTAGCCAATGGAAATACTATTCCAGTTGATTTTGAAGCTAATGATACACTTTGTAGACAAGTGAGTAACCGCGAACCACAACTTAGAATTTTTGCTAAACAATATGACACCATTGTTTTTGTAAGTGGTAAAAAAAGTAGCAATGGTAAAATTTTACACGACATTTGTAAGCAAGAAAATCCCAATACATATTTAATTTCTGAACCATCCGATATAAATGCTTTATGGTTTGAAAACACATCAAACATAGGCATTTGTGGCGCTACATCTACACCAATGTGGTTGATGGAGCAAGTGCGTATTAACATATTATCATACTCATCCGAAACTCTCACGGCTTAAATATTTTTTGTGAACAATTCTATTTTTATTTCGGGCTTTACCTATATCCGCAATGGTTTTACTTTTGGTTATCCCTTCTTAGAATCTATGCAATGTATTTTGCCATTAGTAGATGAATTAGTTATTGCTGTTGGTAATTCAACCGATGGAACACGTGAAGCTGTGGCTGCTTTACACCCAACTAAAATAAAAATTATTGATACCGTTTGGGATGATAATTTACGCGAAGGTGGAAAGATTTTTGCACAACAAGCTAATATTGCCTTAGATAATTGCAAGGGAAAATGGGCATTTCATATTCAAGCCGATGAACTAATACACGAACAAGATTATGACAAAGTAAAACAAGCTATTTCTGCTGCTGATAAAGACGAGAACATTGAAGGAATAGTTTTTGATTTTCTAAACTTTTATGGCGGATACCACCATATAGGCGCCACCCGAAAATGGCATAGAAAGGAAGTGCGCATTATTCGTAACCTTCCTCAAATACGCAGCTATCGAGACTCGCAAGGATTTAGGATGTATAATAGTGTTGAGGAATGGAAAAATGGTGCAAAAGGACGTTCATTAAAAGTGCTTTATGCCCCTATCCCCTACTTTCATTACAGTTATGCTCGTAAGCCACAGTTAATGCAGAAAAAGAATAACTATTTCAATTCGTTTTGGCATGATGATAAATGGTTGGATGAAAACAACTCGAAAAAACAAGAATACGATTATAGCATTGTTGATGCTGTAAAACCTTTTGTAGGAACCCATCCAAAGCTAATGCAAAAGTTAGTTGCCGCACAAGATTGGGAATTTGTTTATAATCCTAAAAAGGCAAAGTTTTCTCTAAAAGATAAATTATTATTTATTGTAGAAAACCTTACAGGTTGGAGAATTGGAGAATATAAGAACTACAAAATTGTGAATCGTTTATAGCATTTTTATTAATTGTATTTTTGCTTCAAGCCTCAGTAGATAATTAAAAATTGTGTTGCATGCTGCAATTTAAATTTTTTTTAAAAGCATATAATATATCATGATCATACAAGGAAATATAATTGACATAGAAAGCCGCACTATTTTTACAGGAATAATTGAGGTTGAATCAGGTAAAATAAAGTCGATAACTAAAAATAATAAATCTTACAGTAATTATATTTTGCCCGGGTTTATTGATGCACATGTGCACATAGAAAGCAGTATGCTTATGCCAACTGCATTTGCACAAGAGGCCGTTAAACATGGCACAATTGCCACCATCAGCGACCCGCATGAAATTGCAAATGTGTTAGGCATAAGAGGTGTTGAGTTTTACATTGAAAATTCGAAGAAAACACCTTTCAATATATTTTTCGGAGTACCAAGTTGTGTACCTGCAACAAGCTTTGAAACAGCCGGCGCAATCATTAATTCGGATGAAACAAAAACACTTTTAGAAAATCCGGATATCTGGTACTTGGCCGAGATGATGAATTTTCCTGGTGTAATTTTTAATGATGAAGAAGTTCATAAAAAAATCAAACATGCACACGCTGCCAATAAGCCTGTTGACGGACATGCGCCAGGTTTACGAGGTGAACAAATGCAACAATATTTTAATGCAGGCATCACCACCGACCACGAATGCTTTACTTATGATGAAGGAAAAGATAAGGCAAAGCACGGTGTAAAGATTTTAATTCGAGAAGGAAGTGCTGCTAAAAATTATGAAGCATTAATTCCACTAATAAAAGAGTTTCCGAAACAGATAATGTTTTGTAGCGACGACAAACATCCTGACGATTTATTAGTGGGCCACATCAATAAATTAGTAGCGCGCGCTGTTGCCGATGGATATGACTTATTTGATGTGCTGCATGCTGCTTGTATTGCACCAATTAAGCACTATAAAATACCTGTGGGTGCATTACAAGTTGGTGATATAGCTGACTTTATTATAGTATCTAATTTGACTGATTTTGATGTTGAAGCCAATTACATCAAAGGAGAATTGGTTGCTGAAAATGGAGTTTCTAAAATAGAGATTGCAGAAACTACCTTGCCTAATAATTTTAACTGCCATGCAAAAAATGAAAATGATTTTGTATTGAATTTGAACTCACAAAACATAAAAGTTATTGAGGCACACGATGGGCAATTGATAACTACATCATTAAATGGATACTCAAAAAGCTCTGCAGTTTTCGAGAGTGATTTTGAAAATGATTTCTTGCAAATTGCAGTTATCAATCGCTATAGCAATGCACAAGTTGCCAATGCAATTATAAAGGGTTTTGGTTTAAAAAAAGGAGCAATAGCATCAACAGTTGCACACGATAGTCATAATATTATTTGTGTTGGAACAAATCACAATGCTATGTGCAAAGCAGTAAATGCCTTGGTTGAAAACAAAGGAGGGATTTCAGTGTATGATGAAACTGAATTAGATATATTAGCGTTGCCAATTGCTGGTTTAATTAGTGAGCACAATGCAGAATATGTTGCAAAAAAATATAGCACACTTTCCGCAAAAGCAAAACAATTAGGCTCACAACTACAATCACCATTTATGACATTGTCGTTCATGGCATTGCTTGTTATTCCAGAAATAAAACTTAGCGACAAAGGCTTATTTGATGGCAAAAAGTTTGAGTTTATTTCGGTAAGTTGATTCTTTTTAAAGTGTTTTTTTTTTAAAATTTCAAGTACTTTATTAACCCGTATTATAAAAGCTACGTTATTTTATCCAATAGGCTATTAAGGTTATTTAATTTTTCCTTATATATTTGCCGTAATTAAAAAAATTAAATTTGATAACACCACTAAATATACTTTCACTTATTCTGGCTTATCTTATTGGTTCAATACCTACTGCGGTTTGGATTGGTAAAATTTTCTACAATTTGGATGTGCGTGAACATGGCAGTGGCAATGCAGGAGCAACCAATACTTTCAGAGTTTTAGGCAAAGCTGCCGGAATTCCAGTTTTGATATTTGATATTTTAAAAGGAATTCTAGCCATTTCATTAGCAACCACTTTAGGCGATTATATTAAAGGAGGTGATTCACTTATTAATCTTAAAATAGCCTTAGGCGTATCCGCCTTTTTAGGACATTTGTATCCAATATATGTAGGCTTTAGAGGTGGCAAAGGTGTTGCAACCATGCTCGGAATAATTATTTCGCTCAACTACCCCTCAGCATTGCTTGCAGTAGCAGTGTTTATAATAGTTTTTAAAATATCAAAATATGTATCTCTAAGTGCTATGATTGCAGCTTACAGTTACCCCGTTTTTATTTTAGTAATTTACAAAAGCAACTCACCAACAATGGTTGTTTTTTCACTTTTAGTAGCGATTATTATTACCATTACACACCAAAAAAACATAGAAAGATTATTCAATAGCAAAGAGTCGAAAATGAGTTTATTCAAACCAAAGTTACAAACAACTAACATTGAATAACTAAAATTCATTATTACCATAGCATTAAGTTCGAACATTAATTTTGCATTAAACGTATAAATTTAACATTTGTGGAATTCTAATCATTCTGCATCTATGGCTTATGCTTAAAAGCAAACAGAAAAACATAAAACTCATAGTGCTTTTCATATTCATGATTATGCATGCAATTGTTACTGTTGCGCAAACTGGTTACGGTACAGAAAAGGAGTTAAAGAAAAAGGCGGATGGTTTTTTTGACAAGGACGATTATGTTACCTGTATGCCAATGTACTCGCAATTGCTGAGTATTTACCCTAAAGAGCCTGAGTACAATTATAGATATGGCGTTTGTAATTTAATTGCGGGAAACGAAAAAGAAAAATCAATTTCATATCTAAGTCTTGCTGCCAAAAGCGAAGAAATTGATAAAGAAGTCTTTTACTATTTAGGACGTGCACTTCACCTTAATTATAGGTTTGATGAAGCAATAGCAAATTACAATATTTTCAAAACAAAGGCATCGGCAAAGTCACTTGCTAAGTTAGATGTAAACAGACAGATTGAAATGTGCAACAACGGTAAGGACTTATTGCGCAGCATTACAGATTTGCGTGTTATAGATAAAAATGAATTTCCAATTAGTGACTATTTTAGGGCTTATGACCTTACTGCAATTGATACGAAAATACTTGTAAAACCAGAAGATATGCAAACGCCTATCGACAAGAAAAAAAATGATCAAAGTGTAATCGTTCAAAAAAATAATGCCAACGAAATATATTATAGCAGCTATGGAGACGACCCAAAAGGAAGCCGAGATATCTACAAAATAGTAAAGCTTCCTAACTATACTTTTAGTAAACCAATAAAATTAACTGATGAGATTAACACACCTTACGACGAGGAGTTTCCATACTTAACTGCAGACGGTAAAATTTTATACTTCTCTTCAAAAGGACACAATTCTATGGGTGGATATGATATTTTCAAAAGCGATTATAATGCAGAAACTGGAAAATATTCAAAGCCAATAAATTTAGACTTTGCAATCAACACGCCCGATGATGACATATTATATATATATGATGGTAAAGGAGAATTTGCTTATTTCTCTTCTAAGCGAAGTTCTGGAGCGGGAAAAGTAGTGGTATATAAAATATTAAACCAACGAATTCCTGGGACTGTTGCTATGATTAAGGGTAATTTTTTTACCACAGACGAAAAAACACACCAAGCAGCCAAGATTACTTTAAAGAATGAAAGCGGTACTAAAATAATTGGTGCATACAATGTAAACCCAAAAACGGGCGATTACCAATTTATGATCCGTCAAGGAGAAACATATCAATTTACTGTTGAAAGCAAAGATTTTGAAACCATAACGCGGGAAGTTGCAATTCCAGTTTTGAAGGAACTAATACCCATTAAGCAAAAAATAAATTTAAAGCATGATGGCAATTCTGATTTACTAACTATATCAACTGAAATTGAAACAAACACTTCGCCTGAACTATTACAATCAACGATGGCATTGCTCCGCGAACGTGCTAATTTAGATGTTGATG
>Ga0114959_10004861_pt1 | contig 10176 bp, 13 predicted proteins | sample C_130625_EF_Meta_FD_87317 | JGI IMG/M metagenome (GOLD analysis project Ga0114959, IMG submission 87317) | Freshwater microbial communities from Lake Croche, Canada to study carbon cycling - C_130625_EF_MetaG | ecosystem: Environmental > Aquatic > Freshwater > Lake | place: Lake Croche, Canada...
CTGGTGTCGATCTGGTTTCTCTACCGAGTGGTGCGTGGCTGGTTGAACCTCAGCCGCAACCAGGCCATGCCGAAGCCCTGACCCCGACCTTTGACAACCGACCTGCGGGACATCCAGATGACTCACGATCCGAACTGCGTTTTCTGCAAGATCATCGCTGGCCAGATTCCCAGCCGCAAGGCGTATGAGGACGATGAACTGCTGGTCTTCCACGACATCAACCCGTGGGCACCGGTGCACCTGCTCATCATCCCCAAGGAACACATCGCCACCCAGGCTGACGTCCAACCCGAGCACGCGGCGATGCTCGGTCGGATGATGACGCTGGTGCCCAGACTGGCACGCGAGGCCGGTGCCACGAATGGTTTTCGAACCCTCATCAACACGGGTCGTGACGGGGGACAGGAGGTGTATCACCTTCACATGCACCTGATCGGCGGACCCCGCCCGTGGAAGCAGGGCTGACCTAGAATCTGCCGCTCTTTCCAAGGAGACTCGATATGGGCTCATTTAGCATTTGGCACTGGCTGATCGTGCTGGTCATCGTGGTGCTGGTGTTCGGCACGAAGAAGTTGAAGAACATCGGCTCTGACCTCGGTGGCGCGGGCAAGGGGTTCAAGGACGGCATGAAAGATGGCAGTACTGCGCCTGACGCGGCCGCCCCAACCCAGCAGGTCACCGCCGAGAAATCGTCCGACGCGAACACGGTCGATGTGGAAGCCAAAACCAAGTCGTGATTGATTTCGGCTTCGACAAGCTGGCGCTGATCGGTGCCGTGGCGCTGATCGTCATCGGTCCCGAGCGACTGCCCAAGGTGGCCCGCACGGTCGGCCACCTGCTTGGCAAGGCGCAGCGCTATATCTCAGACGTCAAAGCCGAGGTCAGCCGCTCGATCGAACTCGAGGAACTCCAGAAGATGAAGGGCCAGTTCGAGGACGCGGCCCGCAATGTCGAGCAGACGGTGGCGCAAAACGTCGAGCAGGCTCGATCGGATTTCAATCAGGCCGCGGGGGAGTCTTCTGGCGGGGTCGAGATCAACGAATTCAATCGATATGACACGCTGTTGCGGCCGATTGCGCCTTATCGAAACCCGAAAAAGCAATGGCGGCTCAAGCGCTCGGTGATGCCGCACTGGTACAAGCAGCGCCACGGCATCCGAGCCAAGGCCCAATCCGGAGCCGCTCGGGTCGCGCGTTTCCGTCCGCCTCGCGCCTCGGCCTGAGCCATGGCCACCAACTCACCCGGCCCTGACGAACTCAGCGGCACCGAGCAACCCTTTGTCGCGCACCTGATCGAGTTGCGCGATCGGCTGGTTCGCGCTTCGATCGCTGTCGGTGTGGTGTTTGGGGCGCTGTGCCTGTGGCCCGGGCCTGCCGGGCTTTACGACATCATCGCCGCGCCGATGATTGCCTCGCTGCCCACCGGTGCCACGCTGATCGCCACCAACGTGATCTCGCCTTTCGTGGTGCCGCTGAAGATCACGCTGATGGCCGCGTTTCTGGGGGCTTTGCCGGTGGTGCTGTACCAGATGTGGGCCTTTGTGGCGCCCGGCCTGTACACCCACGAAAAGAAGCTGGTGCTGCCACTGGTCGTTTCGAGCACCTTGCTCTTTTTGATCGGCGTGGCCTTTTGCTATTTCTTCGTGTTTGGTCAGGTCTTCAAATTCATTCAAGGTTTCGCGCCCAAGAGCATCACGGCAGCGCCTGACATCGAGGCGTATCTGAGCTTCGTGCTGACGATGTTCGTGGCGTTTGGCGCGGCTTTCGAAGTGCCTGTCGTGGTGGTGGTGCTTGCGCGCATGGGACTGGTCAGCATCGAGAAGTTGAAGGAGTTCCGCAGCTACTTCATCGTGGTCGCCTTCATCGTCGCGGCCATCATCACGCCACCGGACATCGTGTCCCAACTGGCACTCGCCATTCCGATGTGCGTGCTCTACGAGGTGGGTATCTGGGCGGCGCGCATCTTCATCAAGCACACTCAGGCCCCGTCGGATGACGGCCCTGCGGCCGGATGAAAAGCGTTGAACGTTGAGGCCTGCCGGGCCGGCTCAACGTCTGCTGCTTGCCAGACCCCTGGGGCGTTGAACCACCTTGACTTTCAACGTCAGGCTCTCGGTGCCGCGCTGAATGCCGATGGCGGCCTCGGATTGCGGCTTGAGCGAGGCGACGGTGTTCAGCAACTGGGCGGTGTTGATCACCCTCTTGCCGGCCACCTCCAGCACGACATCACCCGGACGCATGCCGGCCACTCCTGCCGGCCCGTCTTGCAGTACGCCGGTGATCAGCACACCCTGTGAGACGGGCAGGTTGAACGATTGGGCGATCTCCGGGGTGAGGTCGCGTGGCTCGATGCCAATCCAGCCGCGAGTGACTTGCCCGTCCTGAATGAGCCCCTCCATGACATGCTGCGCGGTGTTGGCAGGAATCGCAAAACCGATCCCCATGCTGCCCCCCGAGCGTGAGTAGATGGCGGTGTTGATGCCCAGCAGATTGCCTTGTGTATCCACCAGTGCACCGCCGGAATTGCCTGGGTTGATGGCGGCATCGGTCTGGATGAAGTTCTCGAAGGTGTTGATGCCGAGATGGTCTCGACCCAGAGCACTGACGATCCCGGCGGTGACGGTCTGACCCACCCCGAACGGATTGCCGATGGCTAGCACCACATCGCCCACCTGCAGGCCGTCGGTGTTGGCGAAGGCGATCACGGGCAGTCGGTCGAGCTCTATCTTGAGCACCGCCACATCGCTTTCCGGATCAGCCCCCACCACGGTGGCCGAAGCACTGCGCCCGTCGGAGAGTTGCACATCAATGTCGCTGGCGCCTTCGATCACATGGTTGTTGGTGAGCAAGAAGCCCGCACTCGAGACGATGACGCCTGAGCCCAGGCCGACTTGTGTTTCTGTTCCGCGGCTTTGGTTGCCGAAAAAGAACTCGAACCACGGGTCACCCTCATGCGGGCTGTGCACCGGTGGCCTGCTGGCGGTGATGCTCACCACGGCGGGTGCTGCACGCTTGGCAGCCATGCTGTAGCCGCCGACCGCCCCCGAGCCGGCCACCGAGGGCGCCGCCGGTGACTCGACAACTGGAAGCAGTCCTGGAACCCGATAACTCGGGCGGTTTTGCAGCCAATCGGGCTTGAGCGTGGCGATCACGAAAACCACGGCCACCGCGACGGTGACCGCCTGGGAGAAAATGAGCCAGGTTTTTCGCATGAGGTTGAGTCTGTGGCCCACCGATCGGATATCGATGCGTATTTGTCAGCCGTGCTGCAGATCGCGAGCTTCAAGGATTATGGGCCGAACGGTTTGCAGATCGAGGGCCGCTCAGGAGTCAATCGCGTGGTGTCGGGGGTTACTGCAAGTCTGGCTTTGATCGAGGCTGCCATAGCCGCGCGGGCCGATGCGGTGCTGGTGCACCACGGTCTTTTCTGGCGTGGCCACGACGGACGCCTCACGGGCTGGCTCAAGCAGCGAGTTCAGCGTCTGATGGCGCATGACATCAGCCTTTTCGCCTATCACCTGCCTCTCGATGCACATGCCGAATTCGGCAACAACGCGCAATTCGGACGGCGCATGGGCGTGAGCGCCGATGCGCGCTTCGGTGAGCAGTCTCTGGGTTTCGTTGGATCGCTAGAACGACCGATGACGACACGGGATCTGCTGGACCGCCTTCGTCAGATTTCGAGTCGCATGCCAGCGCATGTCGAGGGTGACGGGCGCGCGCTGCGTCGCGTGGCTTGGTGCACTGGCGGGGCGCAGTCCTACTTCGAGGCGGCCATTGAGTGCGGGGCCGATGTGTTCATCACCGGCGAGATGTCCGAGCCTCAGGTGCATCTGGCGCGCGAGACAGGTGTGGCCTTCATCGCCTGCGGCCACCATGCCAGTGAACGCTTTGGAGTGCAGGCACTGGGCGCGCACATGGCCGAGCACTTCGGCGTTGAGCATCAATACATCGAAATCGACAGCCCCGCATGAGCCGGTTGACCCAGCACATCTGATGAGCAGCCCCCTGGTATCCCGACCCGCACCGATCGCGATCACCATGGGTGATGCCTGCGGCATCGGGCCGGAGATCATCGCCCGCCTTTATCGGAACGGCATCGCCGCGGGATGCTTCGTGGTCGGTGATGTGGGCGTGATGCGTCGTGCGGCGGGTTGCACGGGTGGGCTGATGGCCGTGGCCCGCATCGACGCTCCCGAGTCGGTGCTGGATGTGCCGCCGCATTGCATCCCGGTGCTGCAGGTCGATGGCTTGCCCGAGGGACTCTCGCGGTTGCCTTTCGGACGTATCGATGCACGAGCGGGTCTGGCTGCTGCCAGGTCCATCGAACAGGCTGCGGCTCTGGCTTTGCGCGGCGAGGTCTCCGCCATCGTCACGGCTCCCATCCACAAGGAAGCGCTTGCCGCGGCCGGCGTGCCCTTTCCAGGTCACACCGAGATGCTGCAGGCGCTGGCGGCTCCCGCCGGTCACATGCCACCCGCGGTGCGCATGATGCTTGCCAACGATGAGTTGAGCGTGGTGCTGGTGACCATTCACCAGTCGCTGCGCCATGCCATCGATGCGGTGACCTTCGATGCGGTGCTTGAAACACTGCGAATTGCACACACAGCCTTGGAGTTCTGGGGTGTCACCTCACCGCGCGTGGCGGTGGCTGGCTTGAACCCGCACGCGGGTGAGGGCGGGCTGTTTGGCGATGAGGAACTGCGCATCATCGCGCCGGCCATTGCTGCCGCCCGCAACGAAGGTATCAACGCGAGCGGCCCCTATGCGCCAGACACGGTTTTCATGCGGGCGCGTCACACGCAGGCGCATCCCGGTGAATTCGACATCGTGATCGCGATGACACACGACCACGGGCTGATTCCCGTGAAGTACCTGGGCGTCGAGCGCGGCGTCAATGTGACGCTGGGTCTGCCTTTTGTGCGCACCAGCCCGGACCACGGCACTGCCTTTGACAGGGCCGGGGCCGGCACCGCTGATGCGTCGTCCATCTCAGCGGCTCTGGCCATGGCCAGGCGGTTGTCTGGCCCGAGTGCCTAAGCGCTGCCGATGGAAAACGCCCGGACTTCATCCCGAAGACACTAAGGCGGCAACTCAGCGCTTCAGTGCGTCCCGGATCTCGCGCAACAGCACGATGTCCTCGGCCGGTGCGGCGGGCTCGGGCGCAGGTGCCGGGGCTGCTGCAGGCTCGGCTTTCATCCGGTTGACTGCCTTGACCATCATGAAAATGATCACCGCCAACAGCACGAAATTGATGGCGACCGTGATGAAGTTACCGTAGGCCAAAACGGCGCCGGCCTTTTTGGCCTCTACCAGCGTCGCTTCGGTCTGTCCCGAAAGCGCAATGAAATAGTTCGAAAAGTCGAGCCCGCCAAAGATCTTGCCAACGATAGGCATGATCACGTCGGACACCAGTGAATCGACGATCTTGCCGAACGCGCCACCGATGATCACGCCCACCGCCAAGTCGACGACGCTGCCTTTCATGGCAAACGATTTGAACTCTGAAGCAAAACTCATTCTTCTCTCCATAACGACAAAGTTTGAGACGCTGCGTGCCCCTCACGCGTGCCCTACAAGAGTATCGCCCACCTGTTTTCGAGCCGGCACGCCGCCCTTGCGTTGGCACAAAAGATTGAAGCTGAACCGCTGCGCCAAAGAGATGACCGCGTCGTGTTGAGGGCATATTCATGCCCGCAACCCTCCGCTAGAATCCGGCGCTACTTCAGTTCTGAAGACCTACGTGAGGATGTATGAGCCAGCAGCAAGTTGATAGTGCAAAGCGTACTTGGTTGATCGCGTCGGGTTGCGCGGGGGCCGTCGGTGGTTTGGCGGTCGCGGTACCGTTCGTGAGCAGTTTCGAGCCGTCCGAGCGCGCCAAGGCCGCAGGCGCTTCGGTCGAGGTCGACATCAGCGCGATCAAGCCCGGAGAAAAGCTCACTGTTGAGTGGCGAGGCAAGCCGGTGTGGATCATCAGGAGAACGCCCGAGCAGGTTGAGGCCCTTCCCAAGGAAGACCCGCTGCTTGCGGACCCCAATTCGTTGCGCAATCAAAGCGACTTGACCCCAGAGTACGCGCGCAACGGCCATCGTTCCATCAAGCCGGAAATCATGGTGGCTGTGGGTATCTGCACCCACCTGGGTTGCTCGCCATCCGACAGGTTCACGCCCGGTGGCCAGCCTTCTCTGCCCGATGACTGGGCCGGTGGCTTCCTCTGCCCTTGCCATGGCTCGACATTCGACATGGCCGGGCGCGTTTTCAAGAACAAGCCGGCACCAGATAACCTGGCAGTCCCGCCTCACATGTATCTGTCCGACACCCGGTTGTTGATCGGTGACGACAAGAAGGCCTGATGGCCCCGCAGTAACGGCAAATTTCAGGAGAGCACAACATGGCTACGTTTAAGGAAGCCCCAGCCGACGCTTCGGCGGCACAGAAGCTGATGACATGGGTCGACAACCGGTTTCCGGCAACCCAGCTCTATAACGAGCACCTCGCCGAGTACTACGCGCCGAAGAATTTCAATTTCTGGTACTTCTTTGGCTCGCTGGCCCTGCTGGTTCTGGTGATCCAGATCGTGACGGGCATCTTCCTCGTCATGCACTACAAGCCTGATGCTGCGGTGGCGTTTGCATCGGTTGAGTACATCATGCGCGACGTGCCTTGGGGCTGGTTGATCCGTTACATGCATTCCACGGGAGCGAGCGCTTTCTTTGTCGTGGTCTACATGCACATGTTCCGCGGAATGATCTACGGCAGCTACCGCAAGCCACGAGAGCTTGTCTGGCTGTTCGGTTGCGCGATATTTCTTTGCCTGATGGCCGAGGCCTTCATGGGTTACCTGCTTCCCTGGGGCCAGATGAGCTACTGGGGCGCTCAGGTGATCGTGAACCTCTTTTCTGCGATCCCCTTCATCGGCCCTGATCTGTCGTTGCTGATTCGTGGCGACTACGTGGTGAGTGACGCGACACTCAACCGATTCTTCAGCTTCCACGTGATTGCGGTTCCGCTGGTTCTGCTGGGTCTGGTCGTCGCCCACATCATTGCGCTTCACGAGGTCGGCTCCAACAACCCCGATGGAGTCGAAATCAAGGCCAAGAAAAACGCTGAAGGCCGTCCGCTCGACGGCATTCCTTTCCACCCCTACTACACCGTCCACGATGTGCTGGGTGTGAGCGTCTTCCTTCTCATCTTCAGCGCGATCGTGTTTTTCGCGCCGGAACTGGGTGGCTATTTCCTCGAAGCCAACAATTTCATACCGGCCGACTCGATGAAGACGCCGCTTCACATTGCCCCAGTTTGGTATTTCACTCCTTATTACTCGGTCCTCCGCGCCATCACGTCAGAGATGATGTACGTGTTGATGGCCATCGTGGTGGCAGGGGCGGCTCTCGCGGTGCTGAAGATCAGGATGTCGGGCCTGCTCAAGGCGGTGGTTCTTGGCGCAGCGGCTGTCGTCGTGCTCCTGATGATGTCCATTGATGCCAAGTTCTGGGGTGTGGTGGGCATGGGCGGGGCCGTGGTGATCCTCTTCTTCCTTCCATGGCTTGATCACAGCGAGGTGAAGTCGATTCGTTACCGCCCTGACTGGCACAAGTATTTCTACGCGCTGTTTGTCATCAATTTCTTCATGTTGGGCTATCTGGGTGTCCAGCCGGTTTCACCTCTTGGCGAGCGGCTATCCCAGATCGGCACCGTGATTTATTTCGGGTTCTTTTTGCTGATGCCTTGGTGGAGCCGTTTGGGAACATTCAAGATCGTTCCGGACCGCGTCACTTTCGCTCCTCACTGATCACCGAGGCCTGACAGGAAATGAAAAAATTCATCTGCACATTGCTGATTTCCATGGCTGCCCTGTCGGGAGCGCACGCTTCCGGTGGTGGGATCGCCTGGGACAAGTTCCCCGAGGAAAAATCGACGGATGTCGCTGCTCTTCAAAGCGGAGCCAAGACCTTCGTCAATTACTGCCTGAACTGCCACAACGCGGCATTCATGCGCTACAACCGGTTGCGCGATATTGATCTGACAGAAGCTCAGATCAAGTCCAACCTGATGTTCGCCACCGACAAGGTGGGTGACACGATGAAGGTGTCACTCGACCCCAAGAACGCCAAGGACTGGTTGGGAGCGGTACCTCCTGATCTGACGCTGATCGCTCGTTCGCGCTCCGGATCTCAAGGGTCGGGTGCAGACTATCTCTACACGTTCCTGCGGACCTTTTATCGCGACCAGACCAAGCCCACGGGTTGGAACAACCTCGCGTATCCGAATGCCGCCATGCCACACGTACTTTGGCAATGGCAGGGTCAGCGTGCGGCCAAGTTCGTGGAGGAAAAAGACCCGCACGACGAGTCCAGAACCATCCACAAGTTCGAGGGATTTGAAACTTTGACCAAGGGCACCATGCCTCAGCAAGAGTTTGATGACTCGATAGCCAATCTGGTGGCTTATCTCAACTGGATGGGTGAGCCAGCGCAAGGCACACGCACTCGGCTTGGTGTATGGGTGCTGTTGTTCTTGTCGGTGTTCATCGTGATCGCTTGGCGCCTGAACGCATCGTTCTGGAAAGATATCAAGTGATTTTTCGCCCGCCTGGCACCTCAGGGTGCCGGGCAATCGCGCAGTGGGCAGCCCTTTCGGGTATCCACTGCGTTTTTCTTTGCTGACCTCATCAGGAGCTCGCCCACATGATGGTGCTTTACTCCGGCACGACCTGCCCGTATTCACATCGTTGCAGATTCGTGTTGTTTGAAAAGGGCATGGACTTCGAGATTCGCGACGTGGATCTGTTCGCAAAGCCCGAAGACATTGCGTTGATGAACCCGTACAACGAGGTGCCCATACTCGTCGAACGTGATCTGATTCTTTACGAGTCCCACATCATCAATGAGTACATCGACGAGCGATTTCCTCACCCGCAGTTGATGCCCGGGGATCCTGTGGCGCGTGCACGTGTTCGTCTCTTCCTGCTCAATTTCGAGAAGGAATTGTTTGTCCATGTGAACCTTCTCGAGTCACGCGGGGTTAAAGCGACAGACAAGCAACTGGAAAAGGCTCGGGCGCAGATTCGCGATCGCCTGACCCAGTTGGCCCCCATCTTTCTGAAGAACAAGTTCATGCTCGGGGATGACTTTTCGATGTTGGATGTGGCCATCGCACCGTTGTTGTGGCGCCTTGATTACTACGGCATCGACATGTCCAAGAACGCGGTCCCGCTGCTTAAATATGCCGAGCGTATTTTCTCGAGGCCTGCTTACATTGAGGCTTTGACGCCGTCTGAAAAAGTCATGCGAAAGTGACACTGGCTGTGGATCGCCTTTGCACCTGACTGAATCTGATGACCCAAGCTTCAGTACCTCCCACCTTGGGCCAGAACGGCACCTCCACGCGGCCGTATTTGATCCGGGCTTTGCATGAGTGGTGTACTGACAATGGGTTCACGCCCTACCTCGCGGTTTTTGTGGATGCGAGCGTGAAGGTGCCCATGGACTACGTGAAGAACGGCGAAATCGTTCTGAATGTGGGGTTCGAGGCGACGACTGCACTTGAATTGGGAAATGATCTCATTGAGTTCAAGGCTCGGTTTGGCGGTACTTCGCGCGATATTTCTGTGCCGGTCGATCATGTGATTGCCATCTATGCGCGCGAAAACGGGCAGGGCATGGCTTTTCCCGTACCCACCGAGTCGGCGCCTGCCGGCTTCAGTCCTGGCGATAAGTCGGACCAGACCGGACGAACCGATCGTGGGGTTTCGGTGTTGCGCCTGGCCACTGACACCGGAAACTCTTCCGCTCAGACTGGCAGTCCGGCGTCTGACGATCAAGAACCCCCGGATCCCGTGCCGCCGAGTGGGCGGCCTGCCTTGAAACGTATCAAGTAACGGTACACGTCGGCCAAGAGGCGGCCACTAAAATTTGACAATTGCCCTTGTAGCTCAGTTGGTAGAGCAGCGGTTTTGTAAACCGAAGGTCGCGGGTTCGATTCCTGCCGGGGGCACCAACCCATCGCTCGGTGCGTGCCGCGCAACATCATGACGATTCACGACAAATTGACTGTTGGTGACGGTATCGCAGCTGCCAATGCGGACTGGACGTTCGGCGAGGACGTGGCCCGATCGTTTTCAAGCCATGTCAGCAAATCAGTGCCCCTCTACCATGAGGGTCAGGACCTCATTTGC
>Ga0114959_10004862_pt1 | contig 10176 bp, 23 predicted proteins | sample C_130625_EF_Meta_FD_87317 | JGI IMG/M metagenome (GOLD analysis project Ga0114959, IMG submission 87317) | Freshwater microbial communities from Lake Croche, Canada to study carbon cycling - C_130625_EF_MetaG | ecosystem: Environmental > Aquatic > Freshwater > Lake | place: Lake Croche, Canada...
AGTGGGTGGTCCCTAACAACAAACATTAACAATAACAAATTAAGTTTTCAACATTCTATTCACATTGTGAATAGCCGGCGATCGGCGATCAAATAACCCAGTATGTTAATAACCTGTGTAAAAACTTTTTGCATTTTTTTTGTAAATTATTTGTTTAAATAAAAAATCTGTTTTAACATTGCATCGCACAATAAGAAAAAAACAAATGGAAAACACAGTCAAAGTATTCAAAGTAAAGTATTTAGACATTAACGAAAATGTTATTAAAGATCGAATCATTAAAGGTAGATCTATCGATCAAGTTTATCAAAAAGTATCAAAAGACGTGGTAAATGTAAACGGTCAAGTACTACCAGGTGAATCTATGCCAAATGAAACTTTTTACATTAAAGTGTTAGAATTATGAACGAACTACTTATCCTTTGGATTCTATTAATCCCAACCACAGCCATTCTAATGGCTTATTATCTCATCATTGAACATGAACCACATAATAACCCTTTACGTGATCCTAGCGATCGCCTACAACCTAAATAACTATGTCAAACGAAAGAAGTCCACTAAACGAAGCGATACACCTATACAATAAGTTTAACACTATGTATACTTTGAACACACCGGCACAAATTAGAATGGCTAGACAAATCGCTTGTCATAGTGCGCAGGTCCACATCGACATAATTAGAAACCCTAAAATGTCAACGGACGAATTAACTTTTTACGCCCTGGTATACAATGAACTTGAAACAATAAAAAAATCAATATAACACAATGGAAACAGAAACACCACAACGAACCAACTGGCGCTTCCGGGTGCCGGTCAAAGTATGGGCCAAGCTAGAAGCTGCGGACCTGTCAATCTTTGAATCAAAATTTAAACGCCTAGCGACGTCGCTAGAGGACGACGAACAGCCCAGCCACGTGTACGTGCAATTTAGCACGCAAAACTGCGGCAAAACAATCGCTATCCAGCGCCTTGCAGCTTGCTTAATCGAAACGCTATCATGAAATCATTTGATTTACAAAAAGCACTAGCCGGTGAACGGGTTATAAGTAGAGCCGGAAAAAAAGTTACACAGGTAACAATTTTTGATGTTAACAATTATTTTTTATTGGCTGCGGTCATTGAAGGTGAATTATTAAAATTTTTACTAGATGGAAAAGTTAATAGTTCAGGCGAAGAATCGCCTAACGATCTATTCATGGACGAAACCGGATCTTGGATAAATTTATTTTATAATAAAACTGAAGATTTAGTTTGGTTAGGTGTTAATCGTTATAAAACAGAAGAAGAAGCACAAGAACATTTAACAGATCACAAATGGTATCAAACATCAATAAAACTAAAACTATGACACCAAAAGGAACCACCGAATTTCAGGCGATCATGGAACAAATCCAGGAACTAGCCAACGCGGCCCTGGTGAACAACACCGCCACGCGCTACGAATCAAAGGAAAACGAATCTTTGCAGATCATCGCAAAGGAAATACATCTATGTATTATGCGCCACACTTACCGGATGGACAACCTACGCCACACGTACGACGAACAAAATTTTAACAAGATATTTTAATCATGGAAGATCAAGGACTAAACCCGATGGAATTAAAAACCGGTAGCGCTTACCTGGAATATATTCTAAACAGTGAAAAGGAGTTGCTATGGATGCACTTCGACGAAGCGCAGCGAATCGAATCAGCTGCAAAAGACGAAGCTTTCGAGGAAGGTTTCCAATCCGGATTCAAAACTGCATTAAGTATGATCAAAGACCAATGCGATGTAATCCAATTAAATTTCGATCAAGACAATGAATGATTTCGAAGGCGCCTGGAACGAATTTCGCAAAATGACGGAATACACATACATCGACCTTTGCGATGCAATCTTTAAAAAGAAAACAGATCAGATCAAAGATGCACACACGCAGCAAATGATGATGAGTAAACTAATGTATACGCTGGACGATTTAGAACGTAAATATCAAATCAAACGCGATACAATTATCAAACCTTAAAAAAACAATTAAACAAATATCATGACAACAAAAAACACAAACACCGAAATCGCAGCTGTAAACGCTGCCAGCCAATCAATCGCTTTACAACATGAAGCGGACTTAAACCTTGCTAAATTCTTGAATGACAGTGAGAATTTAGACAACTTACAGGAACAGATCATTTTAACGAGCCAGGGTATCAGCTTAGAAAAAGTAGGCGAATACTTTAACGGTATCTTCTGGGGATTCTCTACTATGACAGTAAAGGACCAAGCCACCGAGGAAATCAAAGAAATTCCTTCTGTTCAGTTTTTGATCAACAAACAAATCAGAATGAACGCTGGCGTTACATTGGTAAAACAGTTACAACAAATTAACCCTGCAAAAGGTACGCCTTTGAGAGTAACTTTTTCAGAAAAGGACGGCAACGTAAAAATTTATTCAGTAAGTTTGTTAGGTTGATTTTAAACAAGGTTTAACAAAATGGGCCGGTCCTTAGTGGTCGGCCTTTTTTATCTACTATGGCGAATAAATACAGATACCCCAAAGGACACCCAAAGGCCGGACAGTTTCAGCCAGCTAAGGAAGGCGCCAAGCAATTTGTGCGCGATAACTTCGACAAGATCGCAGCGGGTAAGGTATCTATAAAAAACCTATCGCCAACAGAGAAACGAATCTATGCCGGTTTGAAAGGTTCCGACTTCGGCAACCGTTATACCTATGGCAAGCAAAAGTTTTATGATCCCACCGGTGAAATCAAAAAGATTATCGAACCTATTACAAAAGGAAATAGGGACCTGACAAATTTTTACAACAAAGAACAAATAACAAAATTTCTTTCCATTCCCCTTGAGTTCGCCAACGACGATAACAGACAAACTTTTTATAAAGGTTATTTTAATGACCTGCAGAAGTTCCAAAAAAAGAACGGCGTTTTGTTGGACATCGTTAAAATGGTAGAACGATATTACAAACGCGGTTACAGCTTAAACGTAATCGATCTCGACGGCGAAAGTAATCCCAATGTATTTGGTGTAAATGCCCTAAACGAATTTGAACTAGCTATTCAGTCAATCGTTCAAAAAAGAGCCGCCAAGATACAAAAAACAAAAAACCCATTTATCAGGGTAAAAATAAACTACACGCCAACGGTGAACGTATTCGATAAAACAATCACCATCGACCTGCGCGATGTAAACACAAACATCGAAGATCCCAAAAATACGGACGTAATGGACATGTCCAATTCCTAATCATTTGCACAATGAAACAAGCCAAACACAAATCACTATTATTCCGAGATGCCGAAACGATCAAAAAGATCGTAGAAATGTACAAAGACATGAAACTAGATTTTTGTATTAAAAATTCTAGCCACTCTACAGTGATTGAAACCGAAACAAACCAAATCCGGTTTGTAACCAGCACTTACAGCAATGCCGTATTTATGGCAGCGCAAAAAATCAAAGCAGACGTAAAAAGCTCCGACCTGGGCAAATCTATCATGGCCGGCACTTATTCGACGGCCAACTATGACAGCGCCAACGGGCAACCCGACGGCAAATGGCAAAGTGTAATAAACATCGATATTGCAAGCGCCTACGCTACATGTTTACTTAATTCAAAGCTGATAAGCAAAGAAACGTATTTATTCCTGCAGAAGATCCCCAAGACAGAACGACTTCCAGCGATGGGCATGCTTGCCAGAAACCAACTGATAATAAATTTTGAGAAAGGGGTTCCGACAACCAACGAAAGATTCACCGCTGAAACGGCCCAGGTATTTTTTTACATCATTTCAGAGATCAATAAAATGATGCAAAAGGTGATGCAGATGGCCGGTGATTATTTTTTGTTTTACTGGGTGGACGGTATTTTCTTAAAACAAGATATTCCGACCGATTTGCTAGAACAGATTGAATCTGTATTTTTGCATAATAACTATGCTGTAAAATACGAATCTGTCAAGGACCTGGAATGGAAGCGAGAGGAGGACAGCGTAATTATTACCATGAATAAAAACGGGGAAGATAAACGCTATGCCTTCAAAGATCGAAACTACTCCAAAAACTTCGACGCGCTCATGCAGCAATTTATCGCGAGAAATCCCTATAAGTTACCCGCAGCTGATTTGGCTAGCATGGAACGATCCGCAAACTTTGCAGAAATTGATACATGGCTACAGATGGAATCGGAAATTTAACGTAAGGAAAAATCAATACTATAAAATATTTTTTTGTCAGGACTTTTTAGATCACCCCGAAAGATACACGATTGAATGGCGCCTGAATCACCCAAGCAACAAAGAACAATTAAAATTAGAACTATGAAACAAACAAAGTTTTTCAAACCCTATGCTAAGCCGCATAAAACCAATTTAAAGTTCACAGACGGCAAAGCCGGTGTTTATATCATCAAACGGCCCGGAACTACCAAGCCGTTATATGTGGGTATGTCTCAAACCAATTTGTATAAAACAATTACCAGGCACTTTCAAGCATGGCCGGATAATTCACAAGTACGCGTCACCTATTCACAAAGATCTAATGTGGTGATGCGCGTAATTATCACAACGCCAAAACAAGCGGAGCGCTTGGAGAAACATTTAATCCTAAAATACAAACCCACTGACAACCCCGGCAAAGTTGCACAGTATCAACTGGACGCGTTTGATAGGGGGGTAGTGGATGCTTTTATCAATGTCGAAACTAGCTTAGTGCCAGAGGACTTCGAATTTTAATCTAAAATCCCCGCTTTTTCAAGCCAATCGTAATCGGTCTGCGTACGGTCGTAATCCATACCGGAGTGCTCGCGCAACTCATTGTGACGATCCAACAAATCGGCAAAGGCCGTTCGCAGCTGTGTATATTGTTTGTCATTTTCTTGAATATGTATTTTTTGAACTTGCACAGTCGCCGCTAGGCGCCTAAGTTCATTGATCAAATCTTGTGGGGCTGTTTCCATTGTCATAACTTTTGCCAAATATATTTCTCTTTTTCCTTATTCCAATTTTTTGCCCATTTGTCGCCCTCGGTGTTTCCGTATTTTACAGCAAAGTTTTTATCGCTATAAACATACATCGCCTTATAAATCACCTCGCCGTCCTGGCTTATCCAGGTAGCTTGTAACATTCTACCATGTACCGGGTGAAACGTATAGATACAGCCGCCGCCGTTTGGGTGTACGATGGTAACTTCTTTGGGCGTTTCTTCCAGGTCGACAACTTCGCCCAAACTCATCCAGGATCTACGTTCCAATTCCGTCGCCGTTTCACTGTCAACTTCATAGAACGCGTTTCTGTTATCCATTTTTTGCACGACAGTTCTTTGGTCCTGCTCAATCCATTTGTTTTCTGCGAAGATCACGCCGCACGTTTTTGATATCTGTTTAATCAAACGGACTTCGCGCTCGTGTACGTGATACCAAAAAAAAGGAAAGTTGATCATGACCGGCCGCTGCGCGTCAAAATACATTAACGCGTGATCGTTCCAGGTCCATTCGTTTTGTAAAACTAGCTTAGCCATTTTTTCTGTGCCTTAATTTATAAGCTGCATTATTAAAACGCAAACGGCAAATTTTACTGCAATACTTTTGCTGCTCTGTGATCCGCTGAAAAGGTTCACCGCATTTTTTACAAAAACAAATCTGATTCAATTCTAGGTCAAAATAAATTTCGTCCTGGGTGCTGCGCTGTGGTGCCTTCCGGAACCAACCAGCAATTTTTGTGAGTATGTACATTGTGTTATATTTTTATTTCGTCGCGTTCCAGGTAAACATCCTTTCCGTACTTCTTAGAATAGTGAACGCGGAAAATCTGTCTTATAATTTCTTGCTTACTACATGATGTTTGAAACGATTCGCGCGCAATCATATCGTAAAGAATTACCGGTATATTGATATGGACCAACTGATTTTTACTTTTTGCCATGCCACAAATATACTATTTCGATACTAATTCAATACTATCATCTCAAAACACTATTTCCCACAACTTAAACACATGTCTAGTATTCTAAATTTGACCTATGGAAAAAAGCGCAAAATACTTATTACTAGCCGGTGGGGCCTATTTGGCTTATCGCGCTTATTCGCTTAATAAACTTTCTAATAAAATAGATTACGCGCCATCCGGTGCTAAAATAGATGTAGACAAAAAAAATCGTAAGATCACCCTTACACTTTCTTTAAAGGTAGTCAACCCGACGCAAACCAGTGTAACAGTTACCGACACATACGGAAAGGTAGTGGATAAGGCCGGTAATAAATTGGGCGACTTCAATACCGGTACTTATCAAATCAATCCAGGAAGTAACACAGTAAACATCCCGGTGATTATTTCGGGGCTTGGTGCTTTCCTTTCTTTCGCCAAAGCGATCGCAACAAAAAAACTTCCAGTCGTAACAATCCAATACACCAACTTAATCGGTGCGCTGCCCGTTTCTGATTCGATCATTTTTGATTTGAGCAAAGCAAACAATACCGGTTTATCTAGTTGCGACTACCAACGCTTATAATATGAAGCCAGGGCAAAATATATCTATCAAGCAAAACGCCAGTAACGAGCAGCTGCAAAGTTGCCTCGAGAAAGCCTTGCCTGGTGCTGTAGCCCAAACTAAAAACATTGCCCCACAGTTTAAAGGCGCGACGGATTCGGATACATGCCGGAAAATTTTCGACTTTCTCTTAAAAAAGGTAAAGTATGACAAAGACGGATTCACGCAAAAAATAAAATATCCAAGCGCCTTACTTAGGGAACGTCGCGGCGACTGTAAATCTTATTCTTTGTTTATCGCTGCGATCCTCAAAAATTTAAACATCCCTTTCCGCTGGACCTATGCAAGTTATACCCCCGGCGTTAAAACACCAGGCCACGTTTATATCACAACCGACAGCGGATGTATTATTGACTGTGTATGGGGAAAGTTTAACAGTGAAAAACAACCTTATAATAAATTCTATAAATCTATGAACATAAGCTACATTTCTGGTATTGACGACGGATGCGCGCCATCACTAGGAAACAAAAACTGCGTTCCTATGGGTGCTATCAACGCCAAAACGGCGTTACTAGCTCCAGGTCGTAATTTGTTTCGCATTATCGTCCAGGGAAACTTGGACGGTATCGCCTCAAAACTTGCCAAAATGGACCAGGCAAAAATCGCAACCCTTTGGAAAAATGCCGGTGGTGACGCTGGAAAACTTTCTGCAGATATTCGCAAAGGTTCATCAAGGCCCTCAAAAAAATTGGGCTTGTTGGGATTCATTAAAAAGAAACTCGCAAGTAAAGGTATCAAAGGACTAGGCGCAACCGATGCACAGATAGCTCAATTTGTAACGCCTGCAGCAACTGCAGCCGGTACTGTAGTAAGCGGACCAACGGGTGCCGCCGCCGGTGCGTCATTGGGTGAAGTGCTAAAATCATTGATGCCAATCTTGCAACAGTTACTAGCCGCTACAGCTGCCTCTGACATGACGGACAATTTAACGCCTCCAGGTCCTTTGCCTCCAGTGGATGATCTAGAAGGTTCTGCAACACAAAGCAATCCTGCCGGACCAACCGCACCAACTTCCGATGGTGCACTAATTAAAGGCGGAATTGATAAAAAGATTTTATACATTGCTGCCGCCGCCGCTGCAGTTTTGTTATTACCTAAACTATTAAAATAATATGCCCATATTTGATAATTCCGGAGTAGTAAAAGATCCTAATCAAAAAACTAATGATATTTTTGTACCAGGACAAAATACTGATATAACAAAAACAACTAAAACGGATATAGTAGAATCAAAAGGAAATAATATGTTGCTATATGTTTTAGGAGCTTTAGCCGCTTACTACTTTTTAATTAAGAAAAAATAAAAACCACAAAAAAATAAATTATGAAAATGTTCTCTAAAGAATCACTTATCGGAGCCGCCGGTCTAGGACTTGGTAGTGCAGCCGCTGGTGTTGTAAAAAGCAAAGTGCTTGCAACCCAAAAACCTATCATTCAAGATGCAGCCCCGGTATTATTGGGTTTGTTTTTGAGTGGTCAAAAAGGTATCGTAGGATCAATCGGAAAAGGTATGATCGCCAACGGTGTAGGATCAATCATTTCTAAAAACGTACCAGGTCTTGGTGACGTAATGTTGGGCGACGCTTCAACTATGGTATCAACAGACGGAAGTTCTGATACTTTGTTAGGTGACGACAACAGCTACGGCGACTACAGCTACACAGATGCTAGCGCTGACGGAATGGATAGCGGCTACGGTTACTAAAATTTAAACTATTGATAAACTAGTATAAAAACAAAATTATGAACTCTATTGTAAACGAAAAAAAATTCATCGAAGCTAAGTTAGGTCTACCTTACGCTTCCCTTTCTCAATCTTATTTGCGCGCTGAAACTTCTTTGACTACAACGTCAACGATCCCGTTCAACTTGCAATCTGCTAACGTTGCATCTCCTTTAGTAACTGAAAAGTTATTGAACTTGAACGACGTTTTTGTAATCACTAATGTTTCTGTAGGTGCGCGTTTCATCAGTGGAACTACTTTGACAAACCAAAAGCAGTTGAACACTGAAGTTATCAACTACTACGACAAGAACACTTTTGTTGAAACTACTTACGGAGCAAACATCGCTTCTTTGTGGAACAGTAACTTGTCTTGGATCATCAACCGTCGTGAGTACGTTCCTGCATTGAGCATGCGTAATTTCTTATTTGCGCCTATTACTCAAACTGCGACAAACAGTGGCTATAGTACAGGTCCTTCTACACAAAACGCCTGGAACAGTCCTTTTACATCGTTCTTGCCATTCGAACCTACTGTAATCAGCGGTCGCGATACATTGAACATCAACGTAAACTTGGGAAGCTCTGTACAGTTCACAGCTGCAAACACTGTTTACGCTACACTTGAGGTCAGAGGTTATTTAGTAACAAACGCCAAATCGTAATATATCAATCAGTTACGATTTAAAAAATCATCCATTCTTTATGTCAAGAAGGTCCGCGGGAAACTGCGGGCCTTTTTGTTTATCTTTGTCCTGGTGTTAAAAATGTGAGTGTTTTTAATGTTGTGCAAAAAAAAATTGGCCTGGTGTTTCACTGGGCCTTTTTTTATTATATTTGCTATAACTATAATTTACAAACCATGAACAACTTAATTATCAAAAGATCACAGATCGTCGAAGCCGTTATCAACGGTACCCCAGCCACCGGCGTGCGCTATTACTTTACAGACGTGCCAAATTTGGCAGCCAATAATTTGCGCCTCTTTGGGCTTGAAGGATTTAGCACTACGCAGCTTGCAACAACGCCAACCGGTTACACAACCGTTGGAACTACAACCGGAATCGTCGTTACTTTGCGCGATACAAACAAAGTTGAATTTTTGTATCAAATGCCGTTCTACACAACCATCCGCGCGAACAACTACGGTGCCTATACGATTTTGGCTGCACGTACAATTAACTTAACGGACTGTTATGTGACTTTGACAAACACAAGCGGAATCAGCGCGAGTAATTCAGTTGCGTTTAACTTTTACTACGACTTAATCTAAGCTCATGCAAGTCAGCCCTTTAGTTGAAAAAATGATGGAAAAGCGCTGGATCCGTCCAACGCAAGGTCGACAGGGCGAGTTCTTGAAATCTGTATATTTGCCGTTCACAGCTACAGGAAATTATTCTGTAGCTACAGGGCGTTCAATTTATTTTCAGCCGGACAGTTCGCTTACCTCTGATAAAGTTATTATCACCGGTATTGAATTGGTGGACTTTACCACAAATAACACGATCGACAGCGCCAGCGGTACACGTACAAATTTGGCAAGTACCGAAGCGACATTGGGTTATTTTGTTTTGAGTAATTCTAAGCGGGAAATTATCGCACAGATTCCTTTGACTTGTTTAATTCTACGTTTGAATGGTGGACGCCCGACGTTCACTTACTTTGATGATTTTAGCTGGGAAAACTGCAGCATCTATTTTTCCAGTGCTTCTGGAATCACAGCTGCAAACGGCGCCTGGTTTAAAGTATTCTATAACAAAAAATAAATATGACTACCCCGGAATATATACTAGAGTTTATGCGCGATCAAGATATGCGCTATTTTATCGTTTGCAATGGATGGGACCGCGAGGTCGTTAAAATCTTTTCGCCTGGTGATCTAGAGGACCATATCGCAA
>Ga0114959_10004865_pt1 | contig 10172 bp, 11 predicted proteins | sample C_130625_EF_Meta_FD_87317 | JGI IMG/M metagenome (GOLD analysis project Ga0114959, IMG submission 87317) | Freshwater microbial communities from Lake Croche, Canada to study carbon cycling - C_130625_EF_MetaG | ecosystem: Environmental > Aquatic > Freshwater > Lake | place: Lake Croche, Canada...
TCAAAAGCAACAGCGTGCTGTGATATTATTTACCGCGTGCTTTATAGGGACTTGCGACGTTGGGCAAGTGATTTCAATGTAACGTGGTGTCAGGTGGTCAAGCCCTGGAGCGCGAATTAGTAGGCCTAAGTGCTATTGGGCTACAAAGCTCAATTTTTACAATCATTTCAGATACGACGCCAACTAACTGTAGTTCCATAGACCTTGATAACGTGCTTAAAAAACTGTTAGTCGAGACCTATTTGTTAGGAATTAAGTGATAGCACCCTTAAAAAAAATCATCTATAGCGCCAAAATCACCGAGGATTTAGACGATATTTTAGCAACACGTCATGGATGTTTGGCGAGCAAATGTTGCGCATGCTAGCAGGTCTTCTGGTGGGAGTATGGGTGGCACGTTACCTTGTCCCCGAGAAGTTTGGTGTGATTTTACGTACTTGGTGGAAAAATCCCTTGGTCCTTACTTATTGGATATTAATCTTTAAAAGGATTAAAGAAGTAAGTTCATGGAGTTATCCGTGGATACTTACTTTATGGAGAAACGCTGCGCTTTCTTGTAGGCCAACTCATAATTTAGTTAAGAATATTGGTTTTCGAGAAGATGCTACTCATACTAAAGATGAAAGTAGCCCTTTACTATTAGTTCCCTTGGAAGAGACAAATGCTTTTTATAACTCTCGATTAACAGATATAAAACCGAATAGATCATTAGAGATTCTGGATGAAAAGAAGTGGGCACGAATAAATCAACATATTTTAATTCTTGCCTTTCCTTGGCTTTCGAAAATAAAGGCAGTTGTGAACAAATTTTAAATAAAATGTGTGTCAAGATAATTTAATAGATTTATTAATGGAAACCTTAAACAAAGAAAAACTTAATGCTGTTAGATCTAAATGATTTTAAAAAGAATAAATATTCTCAGAATGGCGAAGATGGAGTATTGGAAAAAATTTTCAAAGAGCTTGATATAGATAAAGGAATATTTTGTGAATTTGGTGCTTGGGATGGTATTCACCTTTCAAACACATACGCTCTATACGAGCGTGGATGGAGTGGAATATATATTGAGGGTAATGAAAAAAGATTTAAGGACCTCGCTAAAAATATTACAAATACCAATTCAATAATAATTTGTGACTATGTTCAAGTTAGTGGCAATAAGTCTTTAGATAACTTACTTAATCTATCAGGATTTTTTTCATCTGATAAGGCATTGGATCTTATGTCAATTGACATTGACTCTGACGACCTTTCGGTTTTTAAAAGTCTAAAGAATTATCGTCCAACAGTTTTAGTTGTTGAGTACAATCCAACGATACCTTTAGATGTTGAATATGTTAATCTTCAAGGTGAAAATAAAGGAAACTCGGCTAGATCTATAGTTAATTACGCTACATCCCAAAAATACATTTTAATATCAGTAACTGATACAAATTTGATATTCATTGCAGCAGAAAAAAAACCAATAACTATAAGAGGCTTTGATCTCAATGATGTTGAGATCTTTCCTATTACTAGATACTTTTGGGGGTACGATGGGACATTGATGTTTTGCCAAAATGGGCAAGTTAAAACTCAAGAAATTCTCACTGTTCCATGGACCTCAGCTTTTTTCCATCAACCAATCCCTCAGTCCATGAGAAATTTCAACCATAATAGACTACTGAAGCTGTTGCAAATTTTATTTTCAACATTGAATGTTTCATTGTTTTCTATGCCTTCATTCATCAAGAAAATTTTTACAGTTCTAAAAAAACACTATATTTCATGGCGAACATCATGGGATAAAAAAAATGAAAGTTAGCTTTAATCAAATCATCTTTGAACCACTATTTCGCTTGGGGTTTAGCCATAAAATACAGGCTACTGCCCTATGGAGTATGCTAGAGTCATTTTCCAGCCCATGTTTTTCACTTCTATTATTACCAATATTTACGCATAGTCTTGGTTTAGAAAGTTATGGCTTGTATGTGATGGTCATGGCTTTAGTTAGCTTTTTTGGTTTTACCGGTCTAGGCATGAATACCTCCATCACTTTTTATTTGGCTGCCAATTATCAAACATCCAACTCCAAGCAAATAGCCGAGAGGTTGAGTTCTGCATTGCTTATTACACTTATTGGTACGATATTTTTCTCTTGTTTTTTTTTGTTAATACTCAATTTATACGAAATGCAATTTGAAGGGCGCTTTCCTCAGCTAATAGGTAAACAAAAATTAATTTATATCGCATTAGGGCTTGTTGTTATTACGCAGCTAGATGGGGTTGTTTCATCAGCGATGAAAGGGTTACAAAAATATAAAACTTCATCAAAAACTGAGTTTGTGCTCCGGTTGTTGAGTTTTATCATGCTGGCCCTAATTGCGGTAGTGCAAAAAAACGTAGAAGCACTACTTTTAGTAGTTTTAATCATGTCGATATTTAACTGCATTGTGCGTTATGCCATGTTAAATAAAATGTTTAATTTTGATTTTCGCGAAATCAAAATTAATAAAAAAATTACCAATGAGCTTTTTCACTTCGGTCGATGGATGACATTGCAAAGCGTTTCCGGTGCTTTGTTTGGCTCGCTTGACAAGCTTGTTATAAGTAGCTTTTTAGGGAATGCCGTATTAGGCACTTACCATATACTTATATCAATTACACAACTAGTACATTTCATACCAGCAAATATGTTGACTTTTATCATGCCAAAAGTGGCGTTTAATAGTAAAAGTTTAACGATAGCAACTCTTAAAAAAGTGCTCACCGTTACGGTTATTTTTTCTTGTATTTTATCAATTGTAATTTTTGTATTTAAAGGGTTAATTTTTGCTCATTTTCACTTGGATACGAGGTATGAAAACTTATTTTATTGGTTAATATTCAGCTATTTTATAATGAGTTTAAGTACACCTTTGTATTTCATTGCATTGGGTATGCATTTGATTAAGGCGGTATCGTTACAAAGCATTTTAGGTGCATTAGTAGGATTAGTAGTTTTGATGATGTCTGTATCACAATATGGCTTGATAGCTGTGCTTGCATCAAAGTTAATTTATTCGTTTTTAACAATATTTTTAATTATTCCCGTACTAAGAAAAATTAAGTAGATGAACAGTCACTATGAATGCAGAGTCTGTAGCTCTTTGAATACATTAAACCTTGGTCCTTTGCCTAAGCAGAAAAATTTTGCGGGAAGAATACTAGAGAAAAAATTACCCGGAGGCTCCTTGATTAAGTGTTTAGACTGCTCGCTGTTAGTACGCGAACCAATTATGAATACATCACAATATAACGCGCTTTATAAAAAAGCGAGCTCAGAGGTTTGGGCAATTTCAGGAGATTATCTCCGATATGATCAATCTATTGTTAAAGCAATGATAGCTAGACTAAGTAAAAGCAACATTAAAGTATTAGATGTCGGTTGCTACACTGGGGAGTTATTGTCATCTTTACCAGAGAGCTATGCTAAATATGGCATTGAAATGTCGGAAGCAGCTGCCTCTGTTGCTTCAAGTAAAGGTATTAAAATAGTAAGCAATGATCTATACGCAATTGATACTCAAAAGAAGTTTGATCTAATAACTGCGGTTGACGTTATAGAGCATACGGAAAACCCTGAGGTTTTTATTCAAAAGTTAATGACATTGCTAGAGCCCCATGGTCAGCTAATTATTTCAACGGGCAACACGGACAATTGGCTGTGGAAAAGATTAAAAAATAGATTTTGGTATTCTAAATTTCCAGAACATATTTCATTTATTGGTGAGAGTTGGCTTGATAAAATTTGTTTTAAAAACAAATACTTAATAGTCGATAAAGAAATTTTTAGCTATATGCCAAAGAGCTCATGGTCCTCAATTAAAAACTTTGTAAAATTTATTTTATCAGTCATGTGCATTGTACCTGAGCATTTTTCTATGTGTTCAGAAGATCACTTTTGTTTTTCCATAAAAGCTAACAGACATTATTAAAGTGCAACATAATGAAAAAACTCCTAAAAAATATCCTTAAAGCTTTTAATTTAGAACTAATTAAAATGAATGTTTGCTCTAATCCAGCATACCAAACCGTCCAAGCTATGAAAGCCCATAATATAAATGTGATTTTTGATGTTGGAGCTAACATTGGGCAGTTTGCGATTGGTCTTCGTAAGTATGGTTACAAAGGTAAAATCATTTCTTTTGAACCGTTGCCTGAAGCTCACAAAAATTTACTTATTAAAGCGAAAGACGATAAAAATTGGATTATTCATCCACGTTGTGCAATAGGCGCTGTTGCAGGCGAGATTGAAATTAATGTAGCTAGTAATTCCGTAAGTAGCTCTATTTTGCCAATGTTAAAAGCGCATGAAAACGCCGCACCCCAATCAAAATATAGCCATAAATCTATGGCTTCTATGATCACGTTAGATAGTGTTTTAAAGGAATATGCTTCTTTGCAAGACAATTTATTCATTAAGATTGATACCCAAGGTTATGAATGGTCAGTGCTGGATGGTGCGGAATTATCTGTAAATCAATCCAAAGGGCTCATGCTTGAGCTGTCATTTATCCATTTATATGAAGGCCAAAAGTTATGGATTGAATTAGTTGATAGATTGAGCAAGTCGTATCATTCATTATTTATAATTCGACCTTGTTTTTGTGATCAAAAAACAGGTCAAACTTTACAAGTTGATGGATTATTTTTTAGATAAATGCTCATAGGCAATATCTAGATATATCATGAAAGCTCAAAACAAATTATTGATTAATACACATCCGATTTCTAAGCAGGCTGGCGGAATGCGGTTAAAAGGTTTAGTCAAGGTGTCCTCGCATGAAATGCCGCTTATTTCAATCATCACTGTCGTTTTTAATGCGGGCGATGAACTTGAAAACACTATAAAAAGCGTAATAAATCAACAATACGAAAACATAGAATTCATCATTATAGATGGTGGTTCAACAGATGATACTGTTGCCGTGATAAAAAAATATGAAGCATACGTTGATTATTGGGAAAGTGTTGCTGATGATGGAATTTACGACGCCATGAACAAAGGATGGTTGCTTGCTAATAACGACTCTTCAATTATGTATCTTGGGGCAGGAGATAAGATTCTAAGGCTACCAATGGAAATCATTAAAAAATCATACCTTACGGACACTATCCTATATGGTAATGTAGATATTCAGAGGGCTATTTTTAACTCAGTAGTCAATTGGAAATTGCGACTTGGAAACACTCTCCACCATCAAGCATTATTAATTCCCAAAAGGTTAAACTTAACAGCCCCTTTTAATACGGCTTATTCTGTTTATGCAGACTATGATTTTAACTTGAGGCTGTATAAAAAAGGCTGTTGCTTTTTTAATGCCAAAGACTTTCATTCTTTTGCGCTTCCGGGTGGAGTAAGTTCTAAGGTTAGTTATGCTGAAATGACAAGAATTTCGAAGTCAAATTTTGGTCTATTCTGGGCTGCCCTCTCTTTTTTGTACCTTAGTTGGCAACGATTTAACAAGTGATAATTTTTTAGAGTAACAAAAAAATGAATTCGTCAGAGTATTCTCAGTTAAAAAAAATTATCTTCGTAATTGTTATTTTCAAGAGATTGATTAGAGACTCTGAAACTTACATTTCGTTAGAAAGGGAATTTTCTGGTTTTCGTGGAGCAAAGCCAGATCTTTATATCTATGACAATAGTCCAGACGCTCAGTCGATTGATTCGCTAGATACTTTTAATATCATTTACACTCACGATGCAAGCAATTCGGGAGTTTCAAAAGCGTATAATATGGCCTGTTATAAGGCTAATAAGATTGGCAAGGATTGGATCATGATTTTAGACCAAGACACCACAATGCCTGTAGGTTCTTTAAAGATATATTCTGATGCTCTTGGAAATTTGATGTCTGGAATTAATGCAATTGCACCCAAGTTGTACAGTAATAATATTTTGATTTCGCCTTGTAGGTACCTCTTTCATCATGGCTTTAAGCTAAAAGAAGTATCCTCTGGCAACTTTCTGATTTTTGGCCATTCTTTTTTAAATAGTGGCTTGCTATTGAATGTTCAAGCAATTAATGACGTAGGTTTTTATGATGAAGCGTTATTTGACTATAGTGACCATGAGTTCTTTTTGCGCTTTTCGGTAAAAAATAGATTTGTATATGTATTGGATGTTCATTTAGCACATAATTTTTCTGGTTCAGATCAAGGGAGGTTTGAAGATAATGTAATTAGATTTAAGAAGCTTTCTCACGCTTCACAGCATATAGCGAAAAAGTATAATTCTCTTTGGCCTATGATTTGGCTCTTATTTAGGGGACTTAAACTTTCCATATCATTTAAAAGTCTATTTTTTATATTATATTTTTTTAAAAACAATTTTGAAGATATTTAATTTTAATACCAGGTACATTACAAACCCGTTTTACCTATATGCGGTGACAAACTTTTTTGTAATATTTGTCTACTCATTAGGTTGGTCGAATTTGTTACCGGATTTAAGTTTTGAGTTAATAGTCTTTTTTACTTTTTCAAGTTCTCTGATGATTATCATTGGTTATTCATCAGAAAGAGTAAAGGCTTTTCCTTCTTACCAGCCGATTTATAAAACTCATAACTCTTCTTTGGCTTGTTTTTTGCTTTATATTTTTTTTTGTTTAGAGTTTATTATTAATAATGGTGTGCCTTTATTAATGTATGACATATTAGATCTGAATTACGACTATACTCAATTTGGAATTAAAACGCTTCATCCATTAATCCTTACATTTACTAGTTTCTATACAGTACTTCTGTTTCACCGCTATATCTCAACGAAATCCCGCAAACTTTTAATTCAAGTAATACTCTTGTCGCTTTATCCAATTCTTATAATGAATAGAGGCGCATTTTTTCTTAATCTAACTTCTATGCTTATGGTTTATTTGTTAAGTTTAAAACATATCGATTTACGTAAAACACTATTCTTATTCATTTTGATATTAATTGCATTTTATCTATTTGGTGCTTTTGGTGATTTTAGAACTGGAGGCGTAAATATTTTATTAAGTTCATTTGAGCCAAGTGATGCTTTTATATCTAGTAATATCCCTAATGAATTTTTGTGGCCATATTTATATATAACATCCCCTCTTGGTAATCTTCAGGAAACTATTAATTATGGTATTTCGCAATCTGGTGATGTATTTTCTTACATTCTAAACGCTATAGTGCCAGATTTCATTTCTAAGAATCTAGATTTTCAGCCAGCTGTTATTTCAAGGATAGCTCCGTTTCTAACTGTTGGCGGTATTTACTCTTCATCATATGTAGTTATGGGATACATTGGAATGGTGTTTACATTTGTGTCTCTTGTTATTTTTATATTACTTTATTTGTTTTTTTTGCCGAGAAATACGCCTTATACAACTTCGGCTGTAGCAATTCTAGGCACACTTATAGTTTTCAATACTTTTGACAACATGATTGTATTTTCTGGGTTGAGTTTTCAACTTATATACCCTTTTATCATGGGTTTTGCTCATAAAATAAACTTTTCACGATATTTAAGACCCCAAAATAATTTGGATAAAATTATGGTGGTATATGATGAAGTTAAACAATAAATCTGAGCTAAGAGTTTCAGTTTGCATGGCTACCTTCAATGGTGCCTTATATATAGAACGGCAACTGGAAAGTATTCTCAGTCAACTTCATCTGTGCGATGAGGTGATTATCGTTGATGACTGTTCTGAAGATTCTACTGTCAATTTAGTAGAAAAAATAGGGGATTTTCGAATTTCTATTTTTCGGAACCATATCAATTTTGGCGTGCAAAAATCTTTTGAAAAAGCCATTAATTTAGCATCTGGCGACATTATTTTTTTGAGTGACCAAGATGACGTATGGCTTGACGGCAAAATTGATGCAATTAAATACGCCCTTATAAATCATGATCTTGTTGTGACTGACTGCATTGTTACTGATCAAGAGTTAAATGTAAGTTTTAATTCGTTATTCAAATTAAGAGAGCCTAAGTTAGGTTTGATTAATAATATTTTTAGAAATTCATACACTGGTTGTTGCATGGCCTTTAATCGAAAAGTGCTTAAAGCAGCTTTGCCGTTTCCGAAAAATATACCTATGCATGATTGGTGGATTGGCTTGGTTGGAGAGTTGGTAGGCTCCGTTCATTTTATTGAAAAGCCTTTTATTCTTTATAGAAGACATTCATTAAATAGCTCAAGCTTAACCAAGCCAAGTAAATATAGTTTTTTAAAGCAAGTTTCAATGCGATGGAATTTGCTTATTAATTTATTTAAAAAATTTGTACTGAAAACATGACAATAAGCTCATCTATAGTTCTTTACAACACACAACAACTTCAGCTTTCGCGAGTCCTTGATTGCATAGTTTCATCTATTGCTATTGACAGAGTTTTCCTTGTTGATAACTCCCCAATTAAGCGAGATTCAAAATTATTCAACTTACCTAACGTCACCTACATTTATGTTGGTGAAAACTTAGGTTATGGCGCGGGGCATAATATTGCTATTAGATTAGCAATTGAGGCTAATGCAGACTTTCATTTTGTTTTGAATCCAGATGTTTACTTCCAGCCAGAAGAACTTGAAAAAATGATCTCTCGAATGAAAATCGATGAATCAATTGGTCAGTTAATGCCTAAAGTAATTTACCCTGATGGCAGCTTGCAGTTCCTTTGTAAGTTAATTCCTACACCGTTTGATTTATTGTTCAGGCGCTTTTTGCGCGGTCCATTTAAAGAACTCGCTCGAAACAAGACTGAACAATTCGAGCTTCGCTTCACAGGTTATAACCACGAAATGGACGTTCCTTATCTTTCTGGGTGCTTTATGCTTTTTCGCTTAAGTGCATTAAAAGAAATAGGTTTGTTTGATGAGCGGTTTTTCATGTATCCAGAAGATGTTGATATCACAAGACGAATGCACGTTAGATACAGAACTTTATTTTTCCCTAGTGCTGTGATTGTTCATGACCATGCAAAAGAATCATATAAGAGTTTTAAGATGTTATGGATTCATGTGGCTAACATGATTAAGTATTTTAATAAGTGGGGCTGGTTTTTTGATGTTGAAAGAAAATTAGTCAATAGTAGGGTGATTGAAACTTTAAGGAAGCAAGGCTTGTGAAAGTTAGTATTGTTGGAGGCTCTGGTTTTATTGGCTCTCGCCTTTGTGGACGTTTGGCTAATAAAGGTATTACGTTCCAGATTCTTGATAAGGTTATGAGCGCTTCATTTTCCAAGGAGTTTGCGCTTTTGGATATCAGGGATATTGTTGCACTTGAGCAAAGCATCGCTGATGGATCGTTGTTGATCAATTTGGCAGCCGAGCATAGAGACGATGTTTTTCCGCTGAGCCTTTATGATGATGTGAATGTGCAGGGCGCAAAAAATCTATGCCTAGTGGCTAATCAAAAAAACATTCATACCATTATTTTTACTAGCTCAGTGGCAGTGTATGGTTATGCTCCTTTAGGGACGAATGAATCTGGCAAAATTGCGCCATTTAATGATTATGGACGCACTAAATGGGAGGCTGAGCAGGTTTATAAGGCTTGGCAGGCAGCAGACTCTGAAAATAGAACCCTTGTGATCGTAAGGCCGACCGTTGTGTTTGGTGAGCGCAATCGCGGCAATGTGTTTAATTTATTAAAACAAATTGCATCCGGTAAATTTGTGATGGTCGGTGATGGGCTTAATCGTAAGTCGATGGCTTATGTAGAAAATGTTGCTGCATTTTTAGAGTACTCAATGTCATTTAAGTCGGGCGTTCATATTTATAATTATATTGATAAGCCTGACTTTTCAATGAATCAGTTGGTAGGACATGTGAACAAGCTTCTAGGCCGTTCCTCTGAGATCAAGTTTAGGATGCCTTATTTTGTTGGATTAGGTATTGGTAAAGTTTTCGATCTTGTTGCTAAGCTATCTGGTCGTAAATTTCCAATTAGCTCGATTCGCGTTAAAAAGTTTTGCGCCAACTCTGTGTATGAGTCAGCTATCAGTCAAACAGGTTTTGTACCGCCCGTAAATTTGATTGACGCCATTGAAAAAACGGTGCGCTATGAGTTTATTGAAGACCACCAACATGAGCAGGTTTTTTACACTGAGTAGTGTCTAGATCGTAAAACTTATTTGCTCAACATACCGCATCACCGTATCCGACTTACTCCA
>Ga0114959_10004866_pt1 | contig 10170 bp, 8 predicted proteins | sample C_130625_EF_Meta_FD_87317 | JGI IMG/M metagenome (GOLD analysis project Ga0114959, IMG submission 87317) | Freshwater microbial communities from Lake Croche, Canada to study carbon cycling - C_130625_EF_MetaG | ecosystem: Environmental > Aquatic > Freshwater > Lake | place: Lake Croche, Canada...
ATGTAACTGATGCTAAACCATTTTGTTTTGCGTCATAAAATTTACGAATCATACCAGGAATAACGTGACTCTTTACAGGATCAAAGTTATCATTCGGCCCATATAAATTTACTGGCATTAAACTAATGGCATTAAAACCATATTGTTCTTTATAATATTGACACAATTTTAATCCGAGGATTTTAGCTAAAGCATACCCTTCGTTTGTCACTTCCAATTTGCCTTCTAACAAATATTCTTCTTTAACGGGTTGTGCAGTGACCTTTGGATATATACAAGCTGATCCTAAGAATAGTAATTTTTTAACACCTGTTCTATATGCCGAATCAATAACATTAGTTTGAATTGCAATATTATCATATGTAAAGTCTGCAGGTGCCTGCGCGTTGGCAATAATTCCGCCTACCTTAGCTGCAGCTAAAAATACATACTCTGGTTTTTCTTCAGCAAAGAAATTCTTAACTGCAAGCTGATCTCTTAGATCCAATTCAGACGAAGTTCTAATTACTAAATTAGTATATCCTTCTACTTGAAGTTTTCTATAAATTGCAGACCCGACTAAACCTCTGTGTCCTGCTACAAAAATTTTACTATTTTTTTCCATTATGCTGCCTCACACATTTCTTTAACCAAACTATTAAAATCATACTCAGGCTCCCAACCGAGAACACTCTTAGCTTTTGATGGATCGCCTAACAATGTTTCAACCTCTGCTGGTCTGTAATATCTTTTATCCACTTTAATTGCTACTTTGCCCGTTTTACGGTCTGTACCAATTTCATTCTCGCCTTCGCCCGACCATTCAATATCAATATCAAAATATGGAGTACATGCTTCAACGAATTGTCTTACTGAATATTGTACACCTGTTGCTATTACAAAATCATCGGGTTTGTCTTGTTGCAGCATTAACCACATTGCTCTAACATAGTCTTTGGCATGTCCCCAATCTCTTAGAGCATTCATATTGCCCAATGTTAATACTTTACCATTTTCTTTAAAGTCTTTTAATCCATCAACAATTTTCTTGGTAACAAAATTAAAACCTCTTCTCGGTGATTCGTGATTAAACAGAATACCAGAACAAGCAAACATATTATAGGATTCTCTATAATTTTTCACAATCCAATATCCATATAATTTAGCTACGCCATAAGGTGATCTTGGATAAAAAGGCGTTGTTTCTTTTTGTGGGACTTCTTGAACTTTACCATATAGCTCAGACGTAGATGCCTGATATATCTTGGTGTATTGATCCATATTTAAAATTCTAACTGATTCAAGAATTTTCAATGTTCCAAGAGCATCAACTGTTGCAGTATATTCGGGTGATTCAAAAGATACAGCAACATCGCTTTGTGCTGCCAAATTATAAATTTCATCCGGGGGATATTTTTTGAGAATATTTAAAATTGTCAATGAGTCTGTGACATCACCGTAGTGCAATTTTAAATTAGGATTGTCATATATGTGATTAATGCGACCTGTGTTCATTGAAGAACTACGTCGAATAACACCGTGAACCTCATACCCCTTTTCCAAAAGAAGTTCTGCTAAGTATGACCCATCTTGGCCTGTAATACCAGTAATTAATGCTCTTTTCATTTCAAACTTTCTATAATGTATCAATATTTTCTATCGTACTCAATAACTATCCATCTATTATCATTCCAACCGCAGTTGGTTTGTGTATCATGCTTAATCATAATATTATGAAATACTAAATTAGCAGCGGTTTGCTTAACCATACTATCAACAATACATTGAAAAAAACTTCCCACTACGTGTATTTCTTTTGCTTGTTTAATTAGATCAACAAATTCAAATACATTATTAGTGATACCCGGTTTAATCTCCACTACTTTTAATCCAGGGAATTTCGATGACTGTTTAATTTTTAATGGATATGATTCACTTTGACTACTACCATTATGGACAAGTATAAAGTCTTCGCCATTTGTTAACTTATTATATATTTCCTTAGAGCTGTCAGTGGATTCAGGAATTACACATTTCTCATATCGCAATGAGAAATGCATCCCTGCCAATTCATAGAATTGTCTATCAAAATTTGTAGCAATGTTTCTGTATTCTAATTTACCTTCAGAATTACAAATTAGTCTTCTTGGATAATATAGATAAGGATCACAAATACCTATATATTCTGAATTAGTTTCATCTACCAAGTTTTTAATTAAATGTCTGCCATTTAAATTAATATCGATATCAGGCAATTCTACAGGTGTAATTTTATCTGTAAACCCTGTATATAGGGCTCTCACAGAATCACCGAACATCTTTATATGAGGAACATATACGTGGTCATAATCTTCAGCAAATGAATGAGCCATTCCATTGGTAATAACATGATCGCCGAGACCAGTATGAGTATGAAGAACTAAACTTGTCATTTATCTTTTCATTTTCTCTGCAGGCGCACATAACATATTTTGCCAATCGAATATGTAATACTCATAATCATCTACACTTGCTAAAGCTTTCATGATGTTATCTTTACCAACCATGTTATATTCAATCCAAATAAACGGTCGATATTTTTTAATTGTTTCTAATGATCCACGTAATGCCTCACATTCAAACCCCTCAATATCTAATTTGTAGAAATCGCATCCAGGCAAATCCATTGAATCAAGTGTGACAACTTTGACTGATTTATAATCCAATGTCGATTCTGCATCTGCTTCTTCAATTGTGACCATACCATAATCAGCTTTTACGCCATAATCAACATCAGCTACTCTAGCAGTTGACATGGTTTCGCCCAATGCCAAATTATGCAGAAATATATTGTTTAATTCATTTAATGCAATAGAACCACCCAATGCATAGAATAATTGCTTTTGCGGCTCAAAGGATACTAGATATGATCCTTTATCCTTAACAGCTTGTGCTACAGGAATAGTAAAGAATCCAATATTGGCTCCGCCATCCACAATAATAGATTGTTCGGGCAAGTAATTAATAATGCTAAGGATGTTTTGTAACTCATCTTCGATGTGAGTCTTGCCAGTATGAAGTATAGATGATACTGGGTCTGGAGTCGGTGGACCTGGAGTATAGTTTCTTGGTAAAATAAACTTACCATAAAACGAATCTAAGACCACGAAATTTTCTATTTTGTTCATGTCATACCTTATTATAAATTAATAACTAATAAATTATTTATATAACCCAGAAACAGGATAAGGGCACTTTCGTGCCCTTTGGTTAAAATAATTTTATTTTAAAATGGAACTTCGTCATCTGAAGTAATGGGAGGTACAATTATTTGTTCTTCAACTTTGGGTTGAGACATCTTAGTATACAAATCCATAAAAGCATTCTTTGTATCTGTATCAAATCTATTAATGCACAATTCAATTGCTTTAGATTGATCTCTAAACATTGAAAATGCTTTAATAATATGAACCAAACGTCTTGTAGAAATTAATTCATCAATTGCTTCTTCTAAATATGTTTTACGAATAACTTCTGCCCAAGTAACAAGCTTGTCAGCAAATTCTTCATCTAAGCAGTCATACATATGCATGTTATTAATAATAATTTTACGCTCGACTGCGGTTGAAGGATATTCTTGTTCTACAGTAATTGGAAATCTTTCTAAGAATGCCTCATCCAGAATTTGAGCTGCAATATACTTACCACTATCCGAACCTTGCCCTTTAGTATTAGCAGTTGCAATTACTGTAAATCCAGGAGAAGGATATATTACCTCATTATTCTTTTTATTATAATAAGGTTTGCCTTCAAGAATACCTTGAATGCACATTAGCTTATTACTACCTCTATCGATTTCGTCAATCAATAATACTGCACCTTGACGCATTGCGATAATGACAGGGCCTTCTCTAAAGGTCACATTACCATCAATTAGAGTAGACCCGCCCAATAAGTCATCTTCATCTGTTTCAATTGATACATTAACACGAATACAATCACGCTTTAACTTAGAACACACTTGTTCTACCATTGTAGTTTTACCATTGCCTGTTAGCCCAGTAATAAACACAGGATAGAATACTTTGGATTTAATAATCTGTTCTAAATCTTTATAGAATCCGAATGGAACATAATTAGGGTCTTTTTCTGGAACAGTATTTGTAAATTCTGTTTCTAATTTCTTTTGTCGAAGCATAGTAGTCTGAGCAACCAATGCAGGGGATGCATCAAATTCAGGTGTACTATTTTTAACATTACTAATTGGCACAGCATCTCCTACTAACTCTAAATTAATTAAACCTTTTCCTGCACGATATGCTTTACCGTTGATTAACCAACTAGGCACATTCTCATTATTGTTCTTGAAATAAGATATAACATCTTGACGTGTTACAATTTTACCCAATTTATCAATAAGATTAGATACGATCAATTTTTTGTCATTCATAATATAATATATCCTCAAGTTATTTGTCTAACACTTTATTATAACACCAAAACAAAACCCTGTCAAGCAATTTCTGCAATAAATCTGTTCAAAAGCACTCGATTTATCAATTTGGCTTTTTGTTTTTTCATAAATGCCTTTAAAAAATCCTTTTTAGATGCATCTGCATTCACTTCTATTTCAGAATTTTCAATAGTTAAATCGCTTGCAGGAATAATAAAATACTTATCATATCCTTGATCCATTACATCGATAAATTTTTCTCTTCTCAATTTTAACATAATTTGATCTAAATTATATTTTGTTGCACCATTGCGATAAAAGAAATTATCAATTGCTCTTCTGGACCCAGAATAAATAATAAAATAACCAATTAAATTTGTCTGAGTATTTTCTTTTAATAAATTTAATAATGCAACAGTAATAGATTGCCCGGGTTTAGCATACCCTGTTTTTCCTGTTGTTTTATCAGTGATTGCGGTATTACATCCTTGTCTATAGCCAATACCATACTTAACATTTAAGTCTACAGATGATATTATATCATCTTTGTCTTCAACTACAATTCTATCTGTGTCATCCGCCTCACCATCTGTTAAAAATATAGTATTAACTATATCTAATCTATATGCTGCTTTAAATTGAGGAACATAAGAATTTGCAAATACAATTGCATGATTCAATGGAGTACCAGACATTCTAAAATTTTCGGGAATATAACTGCGTCTGCCATATTGACAAAATTTAGCAATTACCAATAATCTTTGTTGTGCAAAATTGTATTCTGCCAATGTCATATCATTTGATAGGATTTCATTTACTCTAAATTCATTATTATGATATTCCATATATAGATCGCCTTCGGAATATTTAAATTTCTTTTTATCTAAATCCAATCCCGTATATTTTAACCATTGTTGCCGTTTATTATTGTCACGTCTATTTTCATCATAATTATAGCTAATACTATCATTTGAAAATGCAAATACTTTAAATGGAATATTTACTTTTTTACAAAAATCAGAAAGAACCATAGTTTGTTCCAAAGTTTGTTCAATTTGAGATTCCATAGAACCAGACCAATCTAAAAACATTATCATTCCATGGTTTTTACCATTTGGAATTTGCGTAACGCGTTTGAATAAATCATTGTTATACTTATAACCAAACACTTTATCGATATCCAATTCACCAGTTTTAGATACCTTTGCTCTAGCAAATTGAGCAGCATTTCTTTTTAGCTCAAACTCTTTTACCAAATATTGAATAAATTTAGAATTTGTTGCCTTATATTTTGCTTGCAATTCTTTGCCAGTAAAATTGGCCATAGCATCTGATTCAATAGTATTTAATTCTGGATTAGAATATAATATTTTATGTTTGACAATAAAATCTTGACAATTTATTTTTGGAATAGATGCATAGCGATATGGTTTTGAATCATCGGAAATTAAATCAGATTCGCGATTTCTAAATTCTGTATCTGTTAAAGATGCAGGATCTTCTTCATCAAATTTATTCTCATAATAATCTAAAGGAAAATCATCGTCATCTGATTCTTCACCTTCAGCAAGATCATCTATGTCTTTTACTTTTGCATATTCTTCTTCAAATTTTTCTTCAAGTTCTTCTTTACGCTGTACATATAATCTAGTTGCAATATCAACAACTTCATCCCACGTATTGGCTAATTCGATTTCTTTAATGATTACTTTTTCTGCAATTGAGAAAGGCACCATTGTTAAAGAACCAAGTTTGAAATGCAAATTAATACGATCAATTAAAGGCAAAGTGCTAATATCTGTATCCGCAACACCAAAGAAATTCTGATCAAATAATTCTTTATATGCACCGTAGAATGCAGGTGCAAGACCGGGATATCGTGATTTAATTTTGCGCTCAATACGAGCGTCTTCAATTACATTTAAGTAAGATTTGAATCCAGGTTTATTTCCGCTCAAAGCATTATGCCATCCTTCGGCAGGTGTTTCCCATGCGTGACCTACTTCATGCCCTACAAGCAAGTCATATAAATTATTACTCATTTCTTTCCAAATAGGAAGAATAAGTACTCTGTGCTTGGGATCAAAGGATGCAGTTTGAGCTTTACGGTGCTCTACCGTAATGTTTTCTTGAGCAAGCAGTTTTGCTAGAGTCGATTTGGAATTTGCTACAGTCATAATTACTCCTATCTATATCATAATTATAACACCTTTTTTGCTAAAGGTCAAGCATTTTCTGCAACTTTTTCTATATTTTCTGCTTCTTTTTCTGCGGCTTCTGCGTTCAAAGCGTCAATCATGGTTTTCACCGCATACTTTTTAATGATTTTCTGACGCTTATTCTCAAACTTTTTCTTTGCAAAATCTAATTTTAATTTGGATACACTATCAGTAAAGTTTCTTCCCATCATATGGTCATATTCATGTTGGAAAATTCTAGCAGTCAATCCTGTATATTCCACTTCGACGACTTCGCCCTTTACATTCTGATATCTAACATCTATAGACAACGGCCTATCTATTAATAACATTAGTCCAGGATATGACAAACAACCTTCTTCAAATTTCTGATTCTCACCTTTGTATTTAAGAATCTCCGGGTTAAATACGTAAATGCCAAATTCATCTTGACCCATAACAAATACCTGCATGTCTAATCCAACTTGATTGGCACTTAAACCCACACCACCTAAAGTTTTCATCTTTTCAAATAACATCTTAGATACATGATCTGCGCTGCCTTTATTTTTCTCAAAGTCATATGGCTTTGGCGGGCGAGTCATAAACTCATGATCAGGTTCAACTAATTGTAACTTATCTTTTCTTAATATAATCATGCTAATCTACTAAAATTTTGATACTTTTGAAATTTAATTATGTTCTTAAACTTATCAAACAATTGATCGCCCTTGTGCGATATAACAAATACATTTGTATCTTCGCCTAACGTGTTTAATAAGTTCATTACATAATCTGTGCCATTTGTGTCCAATGAAGAATCAAACACTTCATCCAATAGTAACAAGTTTGTACTTGCACTATTTTTCATCTTTGCAATAGTTCTCCACGTAAACAATAAAGCCAAATCTATTCTTTGTTTTTCGCCCTCGCTAAAAGATGCATAACTAAATTCATCTCGATGCCTTGACTTAATTGTTTCATTAAATGTTTCATCTAGTTCAAAGTGAACAAAGAAATCCATTGATGACAAATACTTATTTACAAGTTTATTTATGACAGGCAAATATTGTTTAATAATTTTAGTCTTAATTCCTGTATCTTTTAATAATGTACCTGCTGCCTCATGGTAGAATTTATCTTCATTTAGTACAGATTTTTCATTGGCAATTAATACTATGTCCTTAGCAAGAGCTTTTAAATTTGCTTTTTCTTCTAGTATTTTTTCATCCGAAGTATCATCTTGATCTAAATCTGCCATTAACTTTTTGGCATAATTTTGAGACGCAATAATAGAATTATTAATTTTTACAATCTTGGTCTGTAGTTCAAATATTTCTTCTTTAATTGTATCTATCTCTGTTATTCTTGCTTCAATAGTTTCAATAGAATCTGAAATAAAATTTAAAGCATCACTAACTTCTGTTATTTTAGTCTCATGTTTACCGATAGTTTCAGTCTTAACATCTTCACTAATAATCTGATTACACGTTGGACAGTTATCGTTATCGTGATAAAAGTCTATCTCACATTTTGCTTTATTAATTCTCTCTGTTAACTTTTTATATAAAGACTTTAATTCTGTTTTTTTACTGTATTGATCTTCGTAATCAGACACACTTTCTTCTTTGGTGTTGTAGTCTGCAGTTAATGATTCTACTTCTGCACTTAAAGCTATTATTTCTTGATTTGTTTCAGATATTTTATGTTGAACATCTTGTTCTTGTCTCTTTTTATCTGTTTCTAGTTTATTGATATATTCTTGTTGGACTTTTACTTTGTGTTTGCCTACTTCAATTTTATCATCTATCTCTTTAATTTTATCTTTAAGGACAACTACTCTGTCTTTTAATACGTTATTCATTACTGAAAATATTTGAATATCTAAAATATCCTCAATAATCTCACGTCTATTACCCAAAGATAGTTGCATAAAAGGAGTAAAAGAAGCGGATCCTAAAATTACAATTTGAGTAAATGATTTGTAATTTAGTTTTAGAATATGTTCTTCTAAATACTTTTGATAATCTCTTGCGGCAGCATCTTGATTTAATAGATCGCCATTGCAGTATATTTCAAATATACCAGGCTTCATTCCTCGTATAATTTTATATTCTTTTTTACCAATATAAAATTCAACCTCAACAACAAGATTCTTGCCATTGATAGTATTCATCAACTGAGGTTTATTGATACTACGAAAAGGTTTATTAAACAGAGTAAAACAAATAGCATCTAGAATGGTACTTTTACCCGCACCATTCTCACCAATAACTAATGTTGTTTGATGTTCATCTAATCTTACTTCTGTAAATTGTCCGCCTGTTGATAAGAAATTTTTCCATTTGATTTTAGTAAATCTTATCATGTTCCCTCATATTCTTGTGCTTCAACATACAATGTTTTTAACAATGTTTTCAATCTATCTTTATCTGTATCTGTTTCAATACTATCCACATAATTAGATAATACACTCATGGTATCTTCGAGATCTAATGTTTCATCAATTGCTTCAGATTCAAACTCAGAAAAATCTTCGATAATTTTTAATTCTAATATATTTTGTTTATAAATTTTTTCAATGAACTGGTCAAATTTAATAAAGTCTTTCTTTTTAACAACAACCAATTTTACATGCTGATTGGTAAATTGTTCTAGATCAATAGTATCAGGATCTGTTGTTTCATCATTATAATAAAATTTAGTAAAAATTGTATTGGTATTTTTAATTGCTTCTACTTCCTTCGTAATAGTATCAAGCACATAAAAATATTTACTATCATCACAATCGTTCCAAAATAACTCATAAGGGGTTCCTAAATAACGTATATTGCCACCATTGGATGCAGTATGATAATGTCCACTAAAGACTTGGTCATACTTAGCTAAAAAGATAGGATCCATTCCATCATGGCTATCAATACCTTGCATCATTTTAAATCCAGATAATTCAAAATGCCCCGCACAATAAGGTGTAGTGCTCTGAACTATAAAATCAGATATTTCATCCTCATTTTCTTTACATACCCAAGGAATCATATCAATGGCGTATCCGTCCATATTTAAATTCGTGGGTTTATTAATTATATTGATATTATTATAATCTTTGAGCAAAAGGTCAGGCGAATTTACACTAAGACTTTCTTTCCAAAAGATATCATGATTGCCAACTAATGTATATAGTGATATATCAAGTTCTTTTAATGGATCGAAGAAGTATCTTCTTGCCTCAGACAACGATAAAAAATTAATATACTTTCTTCTATCAAATAGATCGCCTAATTGAAAGATTGTCTTTATATTATTTTCTTTGAGATAAGGAAAGAATAATTCTGAATAGAATTTCTCATAGTAGGCATGAAATGCCTTAGAATCATTTCTTACTCCGAAATGAGTATCACCGAGTAAACAAATTTTCATTACCAATGTCTCACCACGCCTGCTATAATAAAACAGTTTGTTATAATATATGATAAGATTATTATAGTTCTTATCAAGGCAATACGATCTGATTCCTCATTCGTATTACCACCTTTTTCACCCAATGCTTTGGCCCATAAGCGCCAAATTTTAATTAAATAA
>Ga0114959_10004870_pt1 | contig 10167 bp, 8 predicted proteins | sample C_130625_EF_Meta_FD_87317 | JGI IMG/M metagenome (GOLD analysis project Ga0114959, IMG submission 87317) | Freshwater microbial communities from Lake Croche, Canada to study carbon cycling - C_130625_EF_MetaG | ecosystem: Environmental > Aquatic > Freshwater > Lake | place: Lake Croche, Canada...
CAGATCTCCTAATCCAATTAGATGAATTTATTATTTTTGTTATTAATATCTATAGTAGCTCAATCCATGAGCGAGTCAATACCTAGAATGACATATTCCCTAATATTTCTATTTCATCCATGCTGATCATTAGCGTGCTGTTCATAGAATAAGCTAGTCAATGCAAAGAATGAAATATTCCCTCATAAATTAATATCGTTCTAATGTTTATCATCAGTGTGCTGGTCACCTTCTTATTAACTATTCAAGTTCACCCTATCGAGGGTGATTAGTATTTTCATAATTGCTTTGGGCAGTGCAAACCCTGATTGATAGTGGAAAAATCATTAGTATTGGTAATTACAATCACCGAATAATTTCAATAAACATTAATCCTGAACTTTTTGTTAGACACTTATTTATATAGATAGAGAAATCAAACCTTAAATGAAAAAATTAATTTTCTTCTTGTTTTTTTAATGTTATAGATGGTTTTTATACTCTTGAAATATTAATTTTATTTTTCGATTATTCTTTTCTTAACTCGATTTTGACTAATAGCCACCGTAACTTATTATGGGTGATATAGTCTTATTATCTAAAAATTATATTAAATTCACTAAATGAGGTACATAGGATCTAAAACAAATTTACTTGACGAGATTAGTCTTGTGATTAGTCCGTTTAAATCAAATAATGAACAAATTTTTTGTGATTTATTCTCCGGAACAGGTGCGGTTGGAAGACACTTTAAAAAAGATTTTCAAATAATTTCAAATGACTTATTGTATTTCTCATATGTAATTCAAAAAGCTACTATTGAAAATCAAGGCGAACCTAATTTCCAGATATTAAAAAAAGTGATTGGTAAAGATCCATTTCTATATCTAATGGAGTTAAACGCATTAAAGTATGACTTCCAAAAACCCACCTTCATACATGATAACTATTCCCCGACAGACAACTGTTTAAGGCAGTATCTCTCAAATGAAAATGCCCTTCGTATAGATGCTTTTCGACAAATCATTGATATATGGAGAGATCAAAAATTAATTGATGAATTGGAATACTTTTATCTCTTGGCGGGAATCATTGAATCAGTTCCTTTTGTGTCCAATATAGCTGGCACATACGGTGCTTATTTAAAAGGGTGGGATAAAAGATCAACAAAAAGGCTTGATCCAATTAAATATGAAGTTATAAATAACGATAAACAAAATAAATCCTATAACCATGACGTTAATTCGTTAATCAAGCTAATCGACGGAGATATTTTATATCTTGATCCTCCTTATAACGGAAGGCAGTATATTTCTAATTACCATCTTTTAGAGACAGTAGCTCGCTATGATAATCCCGAAATTAAAGGTGTAACAGGAATTAGAAACGACCCAGATGCAAGTTCCGACTATTGTAAAAAAAACAAGGTTTCGTCTGCATTTGAACAACTTGTTAAAGATTCTAAATTTAAATATATTGTCGTTAGTTACTCTAATGAAGGATTAATGGCTGAAGATGAAATATCTGAAATTCTAAAGAAGCATGGAAACCCTAAAACATTAAATATAAAAAAGATTCCTTATCGAAGATACAAAAGAACTAGTGATGTTATTACAAATACTCTTAATGAACTGATTTTTACAATCGAAAAATGAAAAAACAATTAATACCTAGCAGTTTAGTAGATATAGAAATGCTTGAAAATATGTTAAAAAGCAAATCACTAAATGATTATTCAGAGGAAATTACTGAAGACCTTGATAAATTAATTTCTCAATATATTGTTGATAAAAGCAAAGAAATAAAAAATAAGTCACGAATCATTAAAAATGATTTAGAAAAAAATCACATACCTGCCGAGCCAAATTTAACAAAAGAACAGATAAAGTCACTGCCAAGCTGGGTTAAAAGTGATTTAAAAAACTCTTTTTTAATTGGAACTTCCAAAAAAGTAATACAAACTAGCAATGGTCATAAATATCATCTAAGTAACCCTTTAAATTCATTATCTGGTGCTAGGTGGACATTTTTCTTAAACTCAGTAATTAATACGAGATTTCCAACAAGTGGAGACGAATCTTATGCACATCACATTAGAAAAATTCACCCCTCTCCCAAACCTCCTCAGCTCACAAGAGACTTGATTGAATTTTTTACTAAGGAAGGCGATCTAGTTTTTGATTACTTCATGGGTGTAGGAGGAACTTTGTTAGGAGCTTCTCTATCTGGAAGGAAATGTATTGGCATAGATTTGAATGAAGAGTACGTTAAAACCTACAAAGAAGCTAATGCTTATTTAAATCTTGAAGAACAAGAGACTTTTGTAGGCGATTCAATCGAAATTTTAAAAGATAAAAAGAAACTGAAAGATATATTTGGCGAAAGGAAAGCATCTCTAGTGCTGATTGACCCACCATATGGTGACATGATGGCAAGAGAGAAAACGGGAGAGGCTGTAAAAAAACATGGTGATACTTCACCAACTCCTTATACGAATTTGAAGTCGGATTTAGGTAACATGGAGCTTCAGGATTTTTATAGAGTATTTAAAGAAAGTGTGAAAAACTCACTTTTAATTCTGAAGGATAAAGGACATTTGGTTATTTTCATTAAAGATTTGCAGCCGAAGGGAAAGGAATTGAATTTGTTACATGCAGATTTAATATCTTCCATAAATGAGATAAATGATTTATATTATTTAGGTACAAAAATTTGGGCTGATCAGGGGGTAAATTTATATCCCTACGGTTACCCTTACGCGTATGTTTCAAATCAAATTCATCAATATATTTTAATATTTAAGAAAAAATGAATCTCTGGATACTTACCGAAGAGCGACCTAAGTTAGATGTTCTTCGATTTATAGTTGAAAAATTCATTACAGATAAATCTCTCACATGCTTCATAGATAATTTAAGGGTTCTTCCAATACTAGATTCCTCTGGATTATTCAGTTTTACTTACGAGTTGATTGGTGTTAGATCAGCATCAATTGAAAAAATATACATACGAAATGTAAGTGGTAAGTCCAGTTTTATGGATTTTCTTGTTTTTTATCAAGATAAAGAACCAACTCTTTCCGACGTTCCAATTTTTGCTGTTGAAGAAACAAAAACAGATGACAGTGAAAGTCGTAATACCGGAGTATTTCAAAGAGGTAGTAAATTTGTCTATATCGACTTTTTCTATCCCGACATTGATAAAACGATGTTGTATAACCTTCAAATTCAACAAAAAAAAGATCCAACCGAAACTAACATTTTTGGAAGTAGATGTTACAGAACTTTAGGTGTGAAATTCATTGGTAAGAAATTTGATCAAAGAACTGATAAAGCTTGGGATTCAATTGAGGAATTAATTGACTACAAATCAGAAATGAGGAAACCACCCCGTGGTAATGTACCAATTGATGTTGTAAAGGTAAATAATAATAAAATTACAATTTCAGGTAGGCTTTTCAAGAGCGGTGGATTGGGGCATGACCCAAATATCGGAGCTTTAACACTCATTTCTGCAACTTTGCGAAAGTTAGGGTGGAAAGGTGAAATTGAAATCACGAAACATGGTTTGTCCCAACAACACATAAAAGGTACTAATAAGTTTATTTTGATTGCTTCTAAGCTAGGCATTAAGCTTGAAGGTTTAAATTTAAATACAAGACTTTTACCTCCAGATTATTGGTACTATGAGCGTAATAGTGAAAAACTTGGAACAATATTTATTCATATTGTGGTTGAGAGTTTTACAAGCGGTATTTCAATTTATGAAAACCATGCGGGGTGCGAAAGAGGATACTTTATAGATAGAAATGGACTTCATCTTACTGTAAGTAAAACCATTCCTTCTGAAGACTACAGCTCAGATGATGATGAAAAACAAATCATAGCTTTACCTGATTTAGTCCTAATTGATTGTGAAAGACTTGAAGTAATAAATATTGAGGGAAAGAAGTCAATAAATGTAGATTTAGGTATCGAAGAATTAAATAACTTCGATGAAATTGAAAAATATTATATTAGAAAATATTATCCCGAATATACGATTATACGAACTGTTGTTCTATATGGTGGTTTAGATGATCATATAGAGAAGATGGAGGTATGTCTCCTTCTTAATGAAAAAGGTAAGATGATATTGGGAATCAAGGTTCCAGAATTGATAAAAGTTGGCATTAAAAATCTATTGGATTTCTGGAGATTAGGTGTGGTACTACAATGAAATCTCGCTATCTTAAGATGAAAATATTGCATTAGGTATTCGTCATGCACTATGGCCCATTGGTTTGATTGTGAAACGGCCCGGGGTAAGTCTGTTATTCAAGACTCTGATGTGGTCATTGACTGGAATCAAAATTATGATGAAATTCTCCGTCATCCAATTTAGGATTATTTTATTCCTGAAAAGGTGGAATTATTTGTTGTTGAATTTATTGTTGAGCTTGAGTTGCCTGAATTAAAAAATCTAGCCAACTTTGATGTTTCTGGAGTCATTCATCAACAGGAAATACCAATTGAGGATCCACGTTTTAGCGATAATCAATTAAAAGCATTATTGCTTCATACATGTTTTGACATTTCCTATCAAGAAAACTTCCCTGAAGTTAAGGCTTATTTAGAAGACATCTATAAGCAAAAATAACCTCAGAATATTCAAAGATTTTTGGATCGAGTAAGACCTTTTTTAAGCTAATTGTCAGTTACTTTGCATATAAATTAGCATGTCTTCTTAATTCATAAGTTCCACCCGTTTGTCATTTAAAACAAGGTTTCAAAAGATTATCAACTAACCCTGATTTCAATCGTCATTGATCTGGGTAGTGTCCATGTTCTTTATAAAACTCTTCACACATTTGATCAATCTCTTCTTGTGAATAGGCAATAACTTCAACCCCAAGCGGCAATTCATAGTCATTACCTAACTCACCAAGCAACTGTCCACCTAAAAAAGACTCCATAACAAAACAACCGTCAATTAGCCAAACTTGGTTCTTCATGATAAATGGCCCTTAATTTTAAAATTTATCCAATACTTTCTATTACTAATATGCCACTCATAAAAAAATTCAACTTCTAAATGGTTTACTTTTTAGGCTGTACTATAAAACCTCCTAATAGACAAAATACTGAGCTTTTAAGTGTCTATAGAACTACCAGCAATTCAATACCTTAGCAATGTTGAAGATAGTTTAGGCATAGAAAAGTTAGTTTTTTATTGCTAAATATGCCTCAGCTTTTTTAAATCCTTCATCTAATATGTCTTGTGAAATTTCTTGCTGATAATAATTAATTAAATTTTCAGCCCGATCCTCTTCATAAATTTTAGCTATTAGAGCCCACTTAACAGCTTCGACTAAATCTTGAGTTGCTCCTTTGCCATAAAAAAGCATTATAGATAAGTCAATTTGAGCTTCTGGTAAATCTTGAAGAGCTGCTTTCTCAAACCATTCAAATGCTTTTTTCTGAGAGTCATATGAGTCATCAAGTAAAAGTCCTAGGTTATATTGGCAGTGAACTTGACCTCTTATAGCACAAATTTCGAAAAATTCAATCGCTTTTAAAGTATTTTTCTCAACACCCAAACCATGTTGGTAAAGAAAACCAATGCATCCTTCAGCTTTTGCGTTACCAAGTTCCATTGCTCGAACAAAATAATGCATTGCTTTTATATAGTCAGGTTTACAATGAACACCTCTTTGATAAAGCAATCCTAAATTGAGATTCGCTGAGGGATGATCTTTAGTTGCTGCACGTTCAAGATACATAGCAGAGGCTTGTAAGTCGATATCAACCCCAGTTCCATATTCATAAAAAACACCAAGGTTGTACTCAGCAACTAAATCACCTAACTCAGCAGCTTGATGATAAAGCTTGACGGCCATATCTAGATGTTCTGAGGATTCATCGGAAGCAATCTCATATAGCTCACCTAGACCTCTTAATCCAGCAGGGTGATTTTGATCAGCAGCCAATGAATAGTATTTAAGCGCCTCATCAAGGTCTTTTTCGACTCCAGAACCATAATGGTAGTTCCACCCTAAATTAAATTGTGCCTGGGCATCGCCTTGATCGGCTGCCATTTTGAATAGCCCATTCGCTTTTTCTTGACTTTTCTCACAACCATAACCGCGCGCGTAGCATACTCCAAGAGATGTCAATCCCTCTAAGTCACCTTGGTCTGCAGCTGCTCGGAAATAATTGAAAGACTTTTGATGATCTACCTCGAAATCACTGGCTCCCAGATAAAGTTGCCCCAATTTCAATTGAGCTTTGATATATCCATTGTCAGCTGCTGACGTTATGAGTTCTAAACCTTTATTTCTAATAATGACATCTTTTGATTGAATTAATTCGGAACCATAATTACATTTACCAGCATCACCACCTGCTTCTGCTGCTTGTCGATAAAGATCAAGAGCTTTTATCCTATCTTTTTCAAAATGCATGCCAAAGTTATACATGTTTCCCAGATCATTTAATGCCTTAGGATGCCCTTTTTCAGCAGCTTTAGTGAACCAAAAAGCAGCTTCTTGATAGTTTATTTCGATTTCATCGAAGCCAAAAATATATATTTCTGCTAAGGCTAATTGCGATTCTAAATTTCCCATTTCAGCTGCAGATTGATACCATTTAATGGATTCATTTAAGTTTTTTTCTACTCCATCACCGTGTTGTAATTTTAACGCAACCCAATATTGCGCTAAATGAACTTCATATTCTGCTGCCATTTTGAAGTATTTGAATGCAATTTCAGGATTTACATCTACGCCATATCCATGTTGATAAATCTCTGCTATCTTGTATTGGGAGATTAAATCTCCTTGATATGAAGCGGTATCAAAATACTTTAGTGCTGATATGTAGTCTTGTTGAACATCTAATCCATGAAAATAAATTGTTCCTACATATCTACATGCTATTGCATTACCTCTTTGTGCCGAATCAAAAAGTATGGAAAGTGCTCTAGCGTAATATCCCTCTTGAAAGGCTCTTACTCCGTCAGAAACTAATTTATTAAAATATCCTTCATCAAAAAGAGGGCTTTTATTAATTTTTAATTTAAACTCTTCCGCAATTTTCTCTGCCTGATTAATTTCAAATGAACTAAGCTGTTCTTTAATTTTTTTGATTTGAAAATCAGCTTCAATATTTTTGCCCTCTTGAGATGCCAGAATATTCCAACCTAGAGCCTGGACCAGATCTTTATCAATCCCTTCTCCTAGTTCATACATTCTGCCAAGATTTTGCAGTGAAAGATAACTACCCTGTTCAGCGGATTTTAAATACCAGTAATGAGCTTCTAGAGTATCTTTAGAATCATGACTGTTCATATAGAGGGCAGCTAGATTATGCTGTGCAATGGCTGATCCTGATACAGCGGCTATTTTGAACCATCGCATAGCTTCTTGAGGATTTACTTCTGTTCCTCGGCCCTTTGATAAGGCAAGACCCGCATTATATGCGGCATCGATATTTCCTAATTCGGCTGCTTTTAGATTTAGTTCTAAGCTACGCTCTTGATCGGCAGGGACTCCCTCTACTCCATCACTCAGAAAATAGGCAAGACGTTGCATACATTTGGGATCATTTAGTCTTGCGCCTTTTTCGAGATATTTAATTTCCTCAATTTGATCTATTTCAACTAAGTTATTGCCATAATGACCTGAATAAATTTCTGCAAGAACAGTGCAGGAATAAATATCATCTTGATCTGCTGCCTTTGATAAAAGATCAATGCCTTTTGGAATATTTTTATCTATCCCTTCTCCTCTAATCAGCATGACACCCGCCATCGCTTGAGCGCCAACAAAATTCTGCAAAACTGCCTCAGAAATCCAAAAAAATGCCATCTCTTTATTTAATTCAACACCATTTCCATAAAAATAAGATGTTCCAAGCATGTATTGGGCAAAGGCATTTCCACTTTGGGCAAGTGATTTAAATATTTGAATGGAAGCTTCGAAGTCTTTACTATCGTAAAGTTCTAATGCTTTTTCAAGAGATTCATCATCGATTTTTTTGACCATGTTTTTGTATTTGGTTATGGATCTACTAGTTTAAAAAAGTTTTACAAGTACCTTAAATCTAAATAAAAGTACTTTTACAAAAAAACTACATCTCTGTGATACTCCAGAAATTGTTCTTGAACGGTTTTGAATGTTCCCATATTCACATCTTTTCTTATTTCCCAGCGATTGAGTACTTCAGGGTCTAGGTGTTTTGAAATAATCAAATTACCAGCGTTTCCAAATGAAATAAACCCCTTGTCAAAAAGATGGTCTATGTGTGGAGATAGTAATAAACCATTGCCTCCATGAAGTTTTTCTATGTCATCCGACTTGCTCCATGGTTTGATATGACTTGCAATGAGGTGTCTCGGATTTGTAACTCCTGTAACTCTGCAAGCTGATTCGTTTAAACGGACATTTGCCTTAAAGATGCCTTGACCTCTTCTGGATTTAACTAGTTGTAGTTTTTGTGTTTCTCCAATGTCGCTCCTTCCGATTAGAATTTCTTCATCTCTCTTATCAAGTGCTTCTTCTTGCAATGGTATTTCTTCTGCTAGGGACTGAAGTATTGGTTTTGCAAGATTTCCAATCAGATTTAACAGGACATTTGCCATCTCTTCAGGAATCTTTGTAAGATAAAACTGATTACCTACGCCGTCGGGTCGGATAGGAGAGTATCTGTCTGGAAGAGTTGCGGAAAGTACATTCATATTTGCTGAAGGCTTAAATACAAATTCTTTGAGTTCTTGGAAAGCTACATCAACTAACCACCCATCATTACTCCAGTTGTTTAGTCCTGAGTTTCCGAAATCAGGTTTGATACAAGACTCGGCCTTTTTGGTAGCCACGCCAATTGCTTTGATATAAGTGTCGCAATAAGAAAACACCACGTCACCTGGTTCTACTTCTGTCATAAAGTCATAATAAGGATTACGATTTCCATTAGAGTTTTTCTTTGGCGACCACATATAGTTGCCTGGCACTTCATATTTATAAGTTTGATTTTGGTTGACCCAAAAATATTTTCTATTCGACAGCTTAAGCTGCGGAGCAACTGCAGCAAAGATTAAATCCCTCTTATCAACAGGAATAAATTGTTCTAATAGTTGTTTAGCTATTTTCAAAACAAGTCCAGGGGTAAATCGAATCATTTGATAGATCACAATTGGAAGTTGACCTGAAACTTGCGCACTAACTAATTGCGCTGAAGTAGGAGTGTCTGTAAGTCTGAGTAGATCATCTGGTGCTGAAATCTCAAATAGATCATCATTTTTTAAGCGCCAAAAAGGTTCGTTTCTTGTACTGGACGCATTACTAGAGCCAAATTTTTCAAGATATTTTCTTAAATCAGAATCGAGATTAGCGTACAAGAAGTGATTCTCTTTACCTAAATAAATAGCTTCAAGAATCAATAAAATTAAAATAGGCTTATGTGGCGCGTATCCATTCCCGACAGAAGCTACTCTGATTTTTTTGAATTGATCCAATATGTCTTGCTCAGTCATGATTTATATCCAGTACTTCGCTTTTTTAGGAATAATCCATCTCACACCACCCCTTGGATCTTCTTGATCCCCTTTAAATCTAGGAATAAGATGGATGTGAAGGTGAGGGACTGTTTGGCCAGCTGCAGGACCGTCACTAATGCCGATATTAAAACCATCAGGACTTAATTCTGTATCGAGCATTTTTTTGGCTTGATCTAAAAGGTCCAACAGAGCATCACGCTCTTCTTGAGATATTTCAAAGAAAGAACCCACATGTCTTTTCGGAATAATCAAGGTATGGCCAGGTGAGATCGGAAATCCATCTCTGATGACAAAGCCCATCTCATTAGAATCAATAATTCGGTCATCGGGTAGGGTGCAGAAGGGGCATTCTTTAGTCATCAATCAGTCCAATTTCATCTCAATCCATATTAATACTTTTTAATGATTTTGCTATTTATTTAACTTTATTAGCTCACTCGGTCATTCTGTGACCCTCCAATCCAATAATCTTTCTTAAATCATCAAAAATACTTAAAACACCTATTGACACTAACATTTATTGCTGTCAATATAACAGTAATCGCTGTATTTAATGGTTGTTCATTCTTTTATTTAGGTAGGTATGGGATTTTTTATTCAAGATTATCAAGACTTTAGAGGTAATGTAGTCGAACTGTCAGAATTGGCAATTCG